>Ga0172382_10008119_pt1 | contig 14718 bp, 16 predicted proteins | sample Leawel138RmetaG_FD_122245 | JGI IMG/M metagenome (GOLD analysis project Ga0172382, IMG submission 122245) | Leachate microbial communities from a municipal landfill in Southern Ontario, Canada - Leachate well 138R metaG | ecosystem: Engineered > Solid waste > Landfill > Unclassified | place...
GCTTGAGACGCCAGAAAAGGCACTTTACAGAAAGCTAGAATCTGGCAGTAATTTGCTAGATTCTACCTGAAATTGGGAAGATTTTTTAATGAAAGGAAAAGGAAATAATTACAGGATAAGGCAACTATCTTTACAATTTTCATATATTATTGCAATTATTTCTAAAATCAACATAATGATTAGTTTATTTAATATATACCCATCATATATCTAGAACAAATTGTAAATAATAATGTCCATCTTGTTTTTCTAATTTAAACAAAGAATACGTGATGGCTTTTATATCCATTTCTAAGGTATCCCCAATAAAATAATCGCCATAATTCTTTGCGTTAAGGGATTTCTCGTCGCTTGAAACATTTACTTCAAAAGACGAAAAAAGAATCCCTTCGCTGTCCCGAATAATTAATAATTCAGTGATCCAGTTTATTAAAAGAGACGATAAGTCATTTCCTTCTATAAAGAATTCTTTAACTATATTCTTCTCTATTTTGAGTGGATTAATCATTAAACTTGTTACAGCAATAGCTGTATTTTCGAATATTTCATCAATATTAATGCCCCAAACTTTAACGCCAATGTCTGCTGTAACATCAAAATATTCAAATTTGGTAGTATTCATTAAATAACTTATAAGAATAAAGCTTTTAAAATATCCTATTAACTATCTATTATATGAGAAAACTCTATGCCATAATATTTATAAGTTTTATAGCATTTGGCTTCACTTCAATTTCTGACATAACAGCGCCAAATGAGAAAATGAAAATTTATTTTGAAAAGACGCCATCATTTTACTCTGGCGATAGTGGTGAATTTTCTTTGATATTTGAGAATACAAGTAACAGCATATTAAAAAATATTAATATTTATATTAAAGATGAATATTTTGAATTTGCAAAAAATAAGTTTATTTACGGTGAAATGCAACCTGGTCAAAAGAAGGTAGAAAAGATTCGGTATACTGTTAAGGCCATAGATTCTGGAACTTACCCCTTAAAAGTAACAACACAATACTCTTACCAAGTATATTGTTCCGGTTTACAGTGTGATTATACTTCTGAAGGATTTTTGCAAGAAGTTCCATTTAGGATAGATGGAGCCAGATCTCCAATAATTGATTTAAGAGAAAGGAGTTTTGAAGTAAAAGAAGCGCCCTATACATTGCCAATCTTTATTGTTAACAGAGGATCGGCTGTGAAAAGTTCATCTATGATACTAGAATATGATCGATCTAAGTTTAATTTTGATTACACTGAAGATATTGGGCCAATTACTTCATTGACGAAAAAAGATGTGTTAGTCACTAAATTGCCTGAAGTTTCTGGGGATTATACAATTTATCTAAATTTAGAAATTAAGGATATAAATGATAAGTCAACTTTTCTTAAGTTTCCAATTAAATTGATAGTAAACACTGTGGAAGTTGTAAGATTGGATAATCCAACGGAACTATCCACAACTGAGATGAGCGCCCCTGAAGTTGCAGCAGAACAAACAGCTTCAACTCCTAAAATTCAAAAATCTGTGTATGTGATGTTGCAAGAAGCTGTACTAGTTTTAACTTTATTTGGATTGATAGCAACTTTTTCTTTGATGTTGCTCTCAAGAAGATAGAACTTCCCCAATTTCTCTTATTTCTAACAAGTTTGTTCTTTGTTTTTTTGAGTTACTTACGCCAGCAGTAAAAACGAAAAGATCATTATCGTTTAATCCTTCATTTTTTAAATAATTGGCAGCACAAAGGACTGCTTTTGAAATCCCGCCCTTTTCTTTATCCAGATAAACTTCATTTATTCCCCATACGACAGAAAGCTTTCTGGCAGTGGCAGCATTATTTGTCATGCCATAGGTAGGTACTGAAAGTTTGTGCCGGGATATCATACATGCAGTATAGCCTGACCTTGTCGAAGTAACAATTGCCTTGACATCTGATAATAATACCGCTTTTGCAACAAGTGAAGATATTACATCCGCTACTCTTTTGGAAGGGCCATAATCCGATCTTGATTTTAACTCTTTTTCAGTTTCAATTGCCACTTTTACCATCATTTCTACACTTTCAAGGGGGTACTTACCAATAGCAGTCTCACCTGAAAGCATAACTGCATCAGCACCACTATAAATTGCACTGGCTATATCTTCAACTTCTGCCCTTGTTGGTCTTGAATTTTCTATCATAGAGTTTAGCATTTGAGTCGCAACGATTACGGGTCTACCCTTTACATTGCATTTTTCAATTATAGATCTTTGAACACTTGGAATCTTAGAAAGATCAATCTCAACCCCTAAATCGCCCCTTGCAACCATTACGCCTTCTGAATATTTAATTAAGTCATCAATATTTTTTATTCCAAAGTTGGATTCTACCTTTGAGATTATCCACTGCTCGCCATTGTCTTCTTTTATTATTTCCCGTGCCTTGATTATGTCTTCTTTAGTTGATGCAAAAGATAGTGCAATAAAATCAACTTCGTGTTTTACCCCAAATTTTATATCAACCAATTCATTTTCAGTAACGGCCGAAGGGCAGTATTTATTTTCGGGGATATTAATACTTACTTTTTGTCTGAGATTTCCTTCATTTAAGGCTTTTAGATGAATATCCTTGTCCTCTATCCCTACTACTAAAAATATCAGTGTACCATCATCAACTAGGACTTTATCGTTAGGTTTCAAGAATCTGGATATGTCATTTTGTAATGGAATTACCTCTTTTCCTTTATTTACAGAAAAAATATAATCTTGATCTGTAAGAATATGGATTGTATTACTAAATTCGCCTATTCTAATGTCTGGGCCTTTTGTATCCAGTAAAATACCGATCTTTTTATTGGTATCATCTGATATCTCTTTTAGGATATTAATAACTTTAAGATGTTCAGAATGAGTGCCGTGTGAAAAGTTTAATCTTGCTACATCCATTCCTGAAAGAGCAAGTTTTTTTATCATTTCATAATTTGAAACACTTGGTCCAATTGTGCATACAATCTTTGTTTTCTTCAAATCTAGAATTCCTCCCATGCAATATCGAATTCGATCTCAAGATTCATTATTTTGTCGATAACAGATTTTAATGTCATAGTTTTTGATTCTTCGGAAATATTCATTAAAAATCCTAAATTGCCTTTATTAATCAAAATTGGAGTTAATTTATCAGTGCTAATATTTTTTCCAAGGATATCTTTTTCAGGAAAACTATCAGGATCAATCTTAATCTTTGTTATTAATATCGAACCTTTATCACCTGTAATGCCTTTAATTTTTTCTTTTAGCCTTTTTTCAATTTCTCCGATTGGTATATCTCTGTGCTCTCTGCAATAGTGAACTGAATGTATGGAATAAATATTTTTTTCACCGCTATGTTCTAAAAAACCAATACGGCTATCACCAATATTATCTCCCTTATGTCCAGGGAAACTACAATTTTTAGCTTCAAGAGGGTCAATAGAGAATACCTTCATTATGCCTAAAATATCTTTTGCCCTATCGGCCATTAAATGTTCCATTTGTCACACCTGAAAAATAATTATTAAATTAGTATAAAAGTTTCACTGTATTTAATTGACGTATGTATTATCGTTAAATTTATAAGGAACTTCAAAATATATGGTTTGGATTTAATTGCCAAGCGGGGGTTGCCGAGCCTGGTCAAAGGTGCAGGGCTTAGGACCCTGTGATGTAGGTCTTCCTGGGTTCAAATCCCAGCTCCCGCACTTTTTGGATTGACATTGGACTGTTTTTTGGATTTGTTGACGGGTTATTACAATTAAGTTTATATTAGGTAATATCTATTTAATCAATTATTATGGGATTCGAACTACCTGAAATATTAAAGATATCTAGACAGATGCAAGATAAATTAATTGGTAAGAAGATTAAAGATATCACTTTGACAGATTACTCAAAATCTATAATTAAACAAGGTATGTCAAATCTTGACAAAAGACAGAATGATATACTCAATACCCATATTAAAAAAATTACACCAAAAGGCAAATGGATATTTTTAGAATTTGAAAATGATAATTTTTTGATGTTTGGAGAAATAATTGGAAAGTTTCTGTATCTTGAAAAAAGGCAATCTTTACCACAAAAGTATCATGTCAAGTTTCAATTTGATGATGATTCTAATATGACTTTTCAATCCTCACTCTATGCTTTCTTAACAGTTGCAACAATGGAAGAAAAAAGAAATCATAGATATGCGGGCAATATAGGCCCATCTCCAAATGAAATAGGATTTTCTCCAAAATACTTTAAGAGGATACTCTTACAAAACGACAAAAAGCCAATAAAAGCTGTACTTAATATGCAAGAACAATTATCAGGCCTTGGTAATGCATATATTAACGATATATTATTTGAGGCAAAGATACATCCAAAAACAAAATCTTCAGAACTCAATAGTGAAGAAAAAGATAAGCTATACGATTCGATAATCAAGGTAATTAAATTCGCAATTGAACTTGGTGGAAGCTTAGATGAGTGCGATATTTTTGGTAAATCAGGAGGTTATACTAGAATAGTCGATAAGAATACTAGCGAGTGTAAAAGATGTAAATCTAAAATCCAAAAAGAAAATATATTGGGGTCCTCTTCTTATTATTGCCCAGCATGCCAAAAAATTTAATTAATATTCTGCTTTACTCTCTATCCCTAAGAGGCCAAGCAATATTTGGATTATCCCTTTACTTTTTGTATAGGGGATATCTTTCTCTTTTGAAGTCTTCTCTTTAGGAGGTAAAGCTATAGAATCGTTTTCTCTACTACACATATATATGTCTATATCAAATTCCTTAATTTCACCGCGATTGAATAAAAATACGCTTTCTCTGGAGGTCGATACTAACGTTGAGCTGTCAAGAGAGAATGCTAAAGAATTTATTGAATATAAGTAGTTTTTGTCATTATAAGTTTGGTAGCTCCATATATCTTTCCCTTCGTTGGATAGCATATATATTGCATCCATAGATCCAACTGCAATTCTGCTCCCATCTGAATTTATCGAAACTGAATAAATCCCTTTATCTTCAAGGGATTCCCACAACTGTTCTCCATTGTTCGAGATAATATATATTCCACCTTCTCTTGAGCCTGCTGCTATGTACCTCCCATCTGGATTAATTTTGACGTTTACTACTCCTTCGTTTCTTTTAGATTTATTCAATATTTCTCCTGAATTTGACATGATATATACCCAACCATTTTTTGTCCCTGCAGAAATATATGCTCCGTCATAACTTATATCAACGGAATTGACCTCACCTAGTGTCATTGTGGTCCAAATCAATTTTTCATCCTGCGACAATAGATATATATTTCGGTCGTTTGATCCAAGAACAATATATCTCCCATCTGGAGTGATAGCAACTGTAGTTATTGCAGAATTGGTTTCATGCGCCCATATAAGATTCCCTTTATTTGATAAAAAATAGGCCTTTCCATCGTCAGACCCCGCAATTATCTTTGAGCCATCGAAAGATACTGCAACTGTCTCTATAATACCTCCAGTCGGATAAGACCAGAGCAAATCCCCTTTCTTTGAAAAGAAATAGATATTTTTATCTCGTGATCCACCAACTATATAGGAACCGTCAGGTGTCAAATCAACAGCTAAAGCCCTATCTTTAGATGGGTACTTCCATAAAAGATTTCCATCTTTTGATAAAAAGTAGAAGTTGTTGTCCAATGATCCACACACAATATAACTGCCGTCTGAGGATATATCAACAGAGTATACTATTTTATCTGTTTTAAAACTCCAATCCGACTCACTAGCCAGTAAAGCTTGTGTTTGCCCTAGAATAATAAGAAAAATAAAAGAAAATACGATAGGATAAGTCTTCATAAAAAAATAAATCAGTAATCAGTTTTTAAAAGTGATGATTATTATTGCGAATTATTCAAAGTGTTATAGTTGATTAATATATACGGTATCGGTGATTAATAGAATAGATTCCCCTATTTTAATATTATTAAATTGTGTTTACCATATTCCTGTTTATCTATTAATTCTTTTTTTCCGTAACCAATCTGAACAAGTTTTCCCGAAAATACATGAAACTAAAGTCTGAGAAATCCTTTTCATATTCCTCTATTTCTACAAGGACTAAGGATACTTTCTAAAAAAGATATTTTCCTACCGTAATTTGTTAATAAAAAGTACATCTAATTTACATCAAAAATATATAGAAGCGGTGCAATATATGGGCATTTGTCTCCCCTAAAGGCAACTCTACAGAGGTATTATTTAGAGATGAGTTTATCATATTCTTCTTTACTCATTTTTGGGGACTTTATAATATCGTTCTTTTTCATAATCATTTAGAGTTAAAACAATATTAAAAATCGTTTGTAGACATATATTTAATAAAATATTGTTTAAAATATTTTTGCAAAATATAGATAGATTTATAATTAGAATTCATATTTGAAAGTCAATTACTTGTCTAGGCTTTTTTATGTCAGAAAATATTGTTCAAAATCAACAAAAAAAACAAACAGATGGGATAAAGACCCTTTTAGGAGATCCTAAAAAGGCCATATTAAAATTATCAACACCTATGATTATAGCCATGCTTGTCCAAACACTATATAATTTTGCTGATGCATTATGGGTTTCATTTTTGGGGCCTGAAGCCTTGTCGGCCGTCGGATTCTTTTTTCCCTTTTCATATATGATTATGTCTGTTGGTGCGGGCATAGGTATGGGGGGAAGTGCTGCAATATCAAGGTTCATCGGGGCCCATCAGAAGGAAAAGGCGGATAATGTTGCCGCACATACAATTGTATTAATGTTAATATTGGGGGTAGTTATGACAATCCCTTTTGTTCTATTCTCAAGAAATATTTTTGAAATAATGAAGGCGGGAAATGTAATCGAAGATGCTACAAAGTATGCACAAATTATGTTTGGCGGTACATTACTTGTTTTCTTTTCGAATGTTTCAAATTCTATATTGAGGGGGGAAGGCGATGCAAAAAGATCAATGTATGCTATGGCATTTGGTTCTATTTTAAATATAATCCTAGATCCAATATTTATATATCCGTTAAAAATGGGGGTCCCTGGAGCAGCGTGGGCATCAATTATATCGTTGGCAGTATCCTCAGTTATCCCATTTTATTGGCTTTTTATTAAGAAGAATTGTTATATTTCAATCACCCTTTCAAAGTTTAGATTTTATAGATCCGTAGTAATTGATATCTTACGAGTAGGGATTCCATTTTCACTTTCTCAATTATTAATGTCATTTTCTTTTCTAGGTTTAAATTTTCTTGTGGTTTCTGTAGGGGGAATTGATGGAATAGCGGTATATACAACTGGGTGGAGGATTGTAATGTTTGGAACGCTGCCTTTAGTTGGAATGTCTACCGCAGTAACTGCAGTGACTGGGGCCGCCTATGGTGCAAACGAAATAAAAAAATTAGACACAGCATATTTATATTCTGTTAAATTGGGAGTATTAATAGAGGCATTTGTTGCAATAAATGTATTTGTATTTGCACCCCAAATTGCATCAATATTTACTCAGTCATCTGGAGGGGCAAGAATTTTAGGGGACCTCATCTTATTCTTAAGAATTTCTTCAATTTTTTATCCTTCAGTAGCATTTGGAATGTTTTCTTCTGCTTTATTTCAAGGAACTGGAAAAGGAATTAACTCCCTTATTATAACTCTCTTTAGAACAATAATATTTACAATACCCTTCTCGTATCTATTCTCTATATTTTTGAAAATAGGCCTCAAAGGAGTTTGGTGGGGCATTGTAGCCGGAAACATAACTGGTGCATTAATTGCATTTACATGGGCAAGATTATATGTTATTAGATTATTGAATTTAAAAGCTATTTCTTAAGTTATAACTAGTGGGAAATTAAATAATATTAATAGAAAAATTCTTATACTAATGTTTCTAAATATAATTGGTATTTTAATGAAAAAAGTGTTAATTCGATCAACAGGGCTTATAATAGCATTAATATTGACTTTGTCTGTTTTGACCGTTTATCTAACAGACGAAACAGAAAGCACTTTTTGTTATCAAGTGCCTGACACTGTAAAAAGTCTATCTTTAGTTACAAATGGATACTATACCGCAGCCGCAGCAGTAGGTGAGGACCCAGAAATATTCATTTGTGATAAAGATGGAGTGATATGGGGATGTAAAAAACGTGCCTTGGCCATACTTCTTACTTCTGACGGTAGATACACTCTTGTAGGAATGAATGATGGTGTAGAGCTTTATGATAATTCTAAGGCAGTGGATATTACAATGAGTAGTTCTAGAGAAATTGTAGGGGGGCATTGGGAACCAGATTTGCCAGGAGATCCTGATGCTAGATATAGGTGGGTAGAGGATTATCATTCGACTCAGACTACAAGTTATACTTGTAATCCTTTATGGAAATATACTACAAAAACAGAAACAAGAGTTCTAGCTATATCTGACTCTTCGTCTTATGTAATAGTAGGCTCTGGAGACACAATATACTCCCTTACTAAACAAGGTCAATTATCATGGAAATATCAAGCAGACAGCACAATTAATTATATTGCAACTAAAGGGAACTACGTTACAGCAGCTTCTCAGAAAACTGTATACTTGTTTAAAATAAATGGAGATCAAATGTGGAACTTCTCTGTAAACGGTACGCCAGAAGTTTTGGCAGTGACTTCTACTGGGCCTTATGTGGCTATAGGTACTAGCACAGGTAATATCTACTTTGTTGGTCCAGATGGAGAAAAATTATGGGATTATAAAAATAAAATGGGAATTGAAGCCATTGATGTGACCACAAAAGGAGCTTACATCGTAGCTGGATCAAAAGATAACAATATCCTATTCTTTAATGACATTGGTACAAAATTATGGAATTATAAAACAGATGGGCCGGTAAATTATATCTCCATATCCCCACAAGGCCAATTCATAGCGGCTGGAGCAGATAAAGATGGATACTATCTCTTTAATTGGGCAGGCAAAAAACTATGGGAAAGTAAAAATAAGGAAGTATATTTCTGGGCAATACATGTAGCAGAAGATGGCAAGTGGCTTTTAGGCGGAGTTGGAAAGTTCATGGGCGGAAGTACTGAAATGAGAATATCTAATAGAGTTTGCTTCTTCAACACAGAAGACTTTGCCGTAGCGGGTGATGCTCCCTATAAAAACACACAAACTACAACAACTCCTCCAGAAACTACCACCACTACCCAGATTACAAATAAATTTCCAACTGCAAACGCTGGAAGCGACTTTGAAACAAAAATCGGTGAGGCCGTTCATTTTGACGGAACAAAATCCACTGATGAAGATGGAAATATAGTAGCTTACAAATGGGACTTTGGAGACGGTACTTCTTCAAACGACGCAGAGCCCCTTCACCAATACGCAACAGCAGGAGTGTATAAAGCAACACTGACAGTCACAGATGACAAAGGGGACACTGGGCAGGATGTTCTTTATGTAACTGTAAAAGAGGCACAGACCCAATCTCCAATCAAAGGCGTTCCTGGATTTGAGCTACCCGCATTACTTGGTGGGTCAGCCATTGCTTACTATTTAATATCCAAAAGTAAGAGAAACTAAATAGTTAACTTTATATTTTTTTCTTTTATTTTAATTTTTAGGTGGTATAATGTATCCAAAGATGGATCAAAGAAAAATGCAGAAAATGATGAAACAGATGGGAGTATCGACAAAAGATATCCCTGCGGAGAAAGTAATTATTTTTATAAAAGATAAGAAAATGGTCTTTGAAAATCCCCAACTAACAGAAACTACAATGATGGGACAAAAAACTTATCAACTTGCAGGTAACTACAGAGAAGAACTAAAAGAAGTAGAGATTGCAATAAATGACGATGATATAGATCTAGTAGTTGCTCAAACAGGCGTAGATAAAGAAAAAGCAAAAAATCTTTTATTAAAAAATAAAGGAGATATTGCCGCTACAATAATGGAGCTTCAGAAATAATTATAATGATTTTTTCATTATTTCTATAGCTTCATCAATCTCCTTCTTTGATACTATTAATGGCGGAACAAGTCTAATTACTTTGTCTCTTGTGCAATTTATTAGTAGATTATTGTTAAAACATCTTTTTACAAAATCACTGCATAAATCATCAAATTCTATTCCAATCATAAGGCCTATACCTCTGAGATCCTTGACGTGGGGCATATCCAGCATAAATTCTAGTTTATTAAGCAAATACTCTCCCATCTTTTTAGAATTTTCAATTAATTTTTCTGATTCAATAGTGTTCATTACTGTTAATCCAACAGAGGTAGCAAGGGGATTCCCTCCAAAAGTAGTTCCATGATCTCCAGGTTTTAAAACATCAGATACTTCTTTTTTAGCAACAATCGCTCCTATTGGTACTCCACCACCAAGGGCTTTGGCTAAAGTTGTTATATCTGGTTCAATATCATAGTGCTGGAATGCAAACCATTCTCCAGTTCTTCCTATGCCGCACTGGACTTCATCAAAAACAATCAATATCCCTTTATCATCTCTAAGATCCGAAAGTGCTTTCATGAACTCCTTTGAAGCGATATTAATTCCGCCTTCTCCTTGCACTGGCTCAACTAAGAAAGCAGCAGTTTTACTATTAACTTTCTCAACAATATCATTTACATCATTAAATTCAGCCTTAACAAAACCTAGAGGGAATGGTCCAAATCCTGCCCTATATTTGTCCTTATCGGTGGCCATGAGCGTTGCAATAGTTCTCCCATGAAATGAATGAGAAAAATATATTATTTCGTCTTTTCCTTTATGAGATTGAAAACGTCTTGTAAGTTTTATTGCGCCTTCATTCGCTTCAGCTCCGCTATTACAAAAGAATGCTCTGTCAAGACCAGAAATTTCGCACAGTTTTTTTCCCAAAAGATACTGTGAAGGAATATGATAAAAGTTACTTACATGAATTACTTTTCTCGCCTGTTCCGATATAGTCTTAACGATTTGTGGATGCGCATGCCCAAGACAATTGACAGCAATACCTGCTAAAAAATCAAGATATTTTTTACCATCTGTTGAATATAAGTAGCATCCTTCTCCCTTTTCTACTACCAATGGAAATCTTCCATATGTATTAAATACATAATTATTTTCCAAATTTTTTGCTTCTTCTAAGTTCATATTATCACCTTAAGTATGGTATTCAGCATTAATTTTAACATAATCATAAGATAGATCACAGCCCCAAGCTTTAGAGGAATAATCTCCCAAATTCATATCTATTAATATTTTAACAAAGTCATTTTGTAATGCTTTTCTCGATTCGCTCCTTGGGATGCCTGTAGCCTTACCATTTTTTACAATCAATAAGTTTCCTATCCATACATCTAATTGAGGTAGGTCCATTTCTGCTCCAGAGTATCCAACAGCTGCTACAATCCTGCCCCAGTTCGGGTCTTCTCCGAAAATAGCAGATTTGACCAGGCTTGAGGAAATAACTGCTTTTGATGCTTCGTCTGCATCTTCTTGACTTTTGGCACCAACGCATTCACATTCTATTAGCTTTGTCGCCCCTTCACCATCTCTTGCAATCTTTTTAGCCAATTCTATGCAGACATGGTCCAAAGATTTTTTAAAACTTTCAATTTTTTCTTTTGAATCAATATCTATATTTGAAAGACCATTGGCCATTATTATCAATGAATCATTTGTGCTGGTGTCGCAATCCACAGAAATACGATTAAATGATTTATTTACAGAGGATACAAGTGATTCTTTTAGAATATTTGAAGGAACATTTGCATCTGTAAAAATAAAGCACAACATAGTTGCCATATTTGGATGTATCATCCCACTTCCTTTTGCAATCCCAGATATTATATAACCGTCATTTTCGATTGTTACTTCTTTTTTAACAAGGTCAGTTGTTAAAATAGCTGTTGCTATATTTTCTGAAGCGTAAGGAGAACTCTCAAGCATGGGTACAGTTTTTTCAATTGCACTTTTCATTACTTCCATGGGTATGGGCACCCCTATTATGCCTGTAGAAAATACAAGACAGTTTTCTTTTTTAATTCCTAATTTTTTACTTACATAGTCTGCTGTAAACAAAGCGTCTTTTATTCCTTCTTCTCCTGTGCAGGCGTTTGCTAAACCACTGTTACATACTATCGCCTGTGCTTTTCCATCAGAAAGAAAATCGCGATCCACCATAACAGGGGCGGCCGCCGCTTTATTTTTAGTAAATACCCCTGCAGCATTACACATTTTTTCAGAATAAATAATCGTGAAATCTAGTTTTTCTTTTTTAAAGCCAGCATGGACGCCTTGGCCCTTTATCCCTTTGACCTTTGTTATACCGCCATCAATAATATTCATCCAATCCCCTTTAATAAAATATAATGAAAGATATATAAGATTAATGTTAATTTACTGACATTTTGAATATAAAAAATAAAAAAAAAGGGGTATTTGAAATAAATTCTATGAATAGACCTTCTAAATGTTTTATTTTATACGAAATACTGTTTAATAAATAAAAATATAACAATATATAGGTAGAAAGGGATAGTTTAAATAAAATAATTCTAATAATGACTTTTGTGCCATAATATTAGCATCTGATGTGTATCTCAAGAAAATATTAAGAACTTGCAGTCTGTTGAGATAAGAATGGAGAAAATCTTTCTTCACTTATAGAAGTTAGAGATGTTTCTATCAAAGAACACAAGAAAATAGATATATCTATTTATAAATTGGAAATATTTGGATTAGTTAAAGAACAAAGAAATTATACATATGATCAATTTATAAATAATCATCAAAAGTATCAGAAAGTTGTTCAAATAAATTGTGTTGAAGATTGGAAATCAAAAACTCTTAGAAAGGGATCCTGTTAAAAGATATTTTTGAAGAAGTGAGCATAGATCCAAACGTATCGACAGTAATATTTTTTCATATGATGATTACTCAACTTCACTTCCATTAGGTTATATTACCAATAATGATATACTTCTTGGATATAAAAATAAATGGCATTGCTCTTAAATCAGGAACAGGACGCCCTTTCATTTTAATTGCTGAAGATAAATGGAGATACAAATGGGTAAAATGGATTACAAAAATCGAAATATCTGACAATAAAAATTTTAGAGGATACTTGGAGAGCAGAGACTACAACAATGATGTAGATTTAAACAAATCATTTTTTGAATAAGATATGTTAGTTTTATGTTTTAAAATAATAATTTATTTCTATGTCAAATTTTTATGAATAAACAAATATTTCAGATTTTTAATATAGTAGCATTGATAGGAACGCTAATTGTAAATTATCTTTCTAATCCCCTTCCACTAAACGGTAGGACTACCGGGCAGCTTTTCGATGAAATTCTCACTCTATTTGTTCCCGCCGATTTAACATTTGCAATATGGAGTTATATATATTTTATTAATAATGTTCGGGGCCTATCAAGCAAGAGAGTTATTCAAAAAGGAAAATTGAAATGTCTTACATAAAGAAAACATCATATTACTTTTTCTTAGCAGGACTTGCAAATATGTCTTGGATATTTACATGGCACTATCAGCTAGTGCTGTTGTCAGTATTAATGATGCTAGTCCTATTAGGATCTCCCATAAAAATATATCTAAATCTTGAAATAGAAAAAGAAATAGTATCAAGAAAAGAGAGAATATTTATCCAGATTCTAATAAGTGTTTGCCTTGGATGGATAATCGTGCCACCATTGCAAACGTTACATCATTCCTCGTAGCAATTAACGGGGATGGTCTTGGATAAGTGAAGTAATATGGACAATGATTGTGATAACTGTAGCTTTGATTATTACTCTCTTAACGATTATAACAAGAGAGAATGTAGCTTACAGTCTAGTCATTGTTTGGGCTCTTTTAGGGATCTACATTAAGAGAACAGATATAACTTATGGAATACAAAATGATATAACATTAACAGTTGCAGTATCTGCAATACTGATAATCTTGACAATAATTATAGAATTGGAATGGATACTTTTATTAGAAAATAAAAATCTTAATTTTTATTCTTTTTCTTCATATCCAATAGGCACAACATAGAGGGGTATTTCATAATCGGATAGGCCTATCGCTTTAATTATATCATCATCAGAAAAAGCACCAACAGGGCAGGAAACAAGTCCTAACGATATGGCAGCGAGTTCAAGATTTTGGCAAGAATGTCCTGATTCCATAATGGCATATCTAATCCCTCGATTGCCGTATTTATATTTCATTCTTTCAAAGTTAGCAGAAATAATAATTGAAACTGGTGCTTTTGAAATAAATGCTTGATCCAAACAACTTATTGCAATAATTCTTCTAACATCTCCCTCTTTAACAAGTTCAAGACTGTTTGTAATGGACATATATCTGTATACACCAGCTTTTAGTTCCTCAAGAGATTCTTTCCCAATTGCAACATATATTAATAAAGGATACAATGCTCCTGCAGAAGGGACTGTTTTGTAAGGGCCATTATTTCTTACCCCATACGTTGCAAAAAGAAGATTCGATAGTTGTTGAAATGAAATTTTAGAAGAATTAAAACTCCGTATTGATCTTCTTTTGTATAAAAGGGATTCAAAAGATTCTTCGCCGTGAATAGGATCTTTAAGATTTATCATAGTAATTCTCCCAAGTGTAAAGGGAATCATTTTGAGTTCTTTTCTTTTTTCCACCAAATAGTATTATTAAAGCGACACCTCCAAC
>Ga0172382_10008120_pt1 | contig 14718 bp, 13 predicted proteins | sample Leawel138RmetaG_FD_122245 | JGI IMG/M metagenome (GOLD analysis project Ga0172382, IMG submission 122245) | Leachate microbial communities from a municipal landfill in Southern Ontario, Canada - Leachate well 138R metaG | ecosystem: Engineered > Solid waste > Landfill > Unclassified | place...
CGCCAGCAACAGCACGGACGTGAATGAGCGCGTGGAGCGCATCACCTTCGACGATGAGACGGTCTGGGATTTGACGCAGGGGCTGATCCTGAACGATTCCGACGAAGGGCATGAGTTGTATGCCTCTGACGCCAACGACACCTTGCACGGTAACGGCGGTAATGACTATATCAAAGGTTTCGCGGGCAACGACATCATCAACGGCGGCGCGGGGCGCGATCTGCTGTATGGCGGTACGGGGAACGACACCTACGTCTTCGAGACCGGATTTGGCGGCAGTAGCCCAGATATTGTTAATGAGGAATTGGGCGAAGGTACCGACACGCTCCACTTTGGCAGCGGCATCACCACCGATGATGTCTATAGCTGGTCGGATACGTACGGCCACCTGTACATGCAACTGGCCGGATCACCCGCCGACCTACTTTATATCGACGGCGCCTATTCTTCCGGCACAGGCGTCAATATCGGCGGCTACGTCGAATATGTGACATTCGATGATGCGACGACTTGGGACCTCACGCAAGGTCTGCACCTGCGCAACAACGATACCGCCCGCACGCTCTATGGCTCTGCGCAAAACGATGTAATCGAGGGCGGTGCCGCCAACGATACCCTGCGTGGCTTTGATGGTGACGATTGGCTGACAGGCCACGACGGCAATGATGCACTCTGGGGCTATGACGGTGCGGATACCTTCGCCTTCATGATCGAGGACGTGGGCTACGGCATCGACACTTTGCGCGACTTCGACCTGACCGAGGGCGATGTGATCGACCTGCGGGACGTGCTGGACGGCGGCTATGATCCGATGACGGATGCCTTGGCCGACTATGTGCAGTTCACGAACAGCGGTAGCAACGCAGCGCTGAGTGTCGATCTTGACGGTGCAGGCACGACCTACGGCTGGACGCAGATTGCAACGGTGTACAACCACAACAATCTTGATCCTGACGTGCTGGTGGCCAGCGGTAATTTGCTGGCGGCTTGATCCAATCGGATCGTCTGAAATCCACATACGCTGAATGTTCGGCGCGTCCGGCATGTGCCGGAACAGGCTCTATGCGCTTCGCGCACCGGGCCGCTTAAAACCGTCCCGGCCATGCGGTGACGATCCCGCGCGCATAGGCTGACCGTTGGTCAGCCATCAGGCGCGGCCTTGTGGCCGCGATCTTCTTCCGGCGGCTTTGGCCGCCTTTTCTGTTTCGGGCCTGCGGCCCCTTTGCCGTCAAGACCAAGCCCTTTCGGGCGGAAACCAGCAGCCGTGTAGTCGCTGCGCTCCCGCCCGCGCCATCCGCCGTTTTCCGGTCTGGACGGCAAGAACCCCGCTCATTGCCGCGTGGCTAGTCGGTTGCATGCGCAACCGCTAACCCAAAGGAAAAACAATGAGAAACAACAATATCACTACAGAACAACCCCGCATCTATGTGGCCTGTCTTGCGGCCTATAATAACGGCTATTTGCACGGCGCATGGATTGACGCCGCGCAGGAGCCTTGGGCGATCTATGACGCCGTGCGCGTCATGCTGAAGGCTTCCCCCATCGAGAACGCCGAGGAATGGGCGATCCATGATTATGAGGGCTTTGGCGGCATGCGCCTTTCCGAATACGAAGGTTTCGAGCGCGTCAGCCAGCTTGCGGCCTTTATTGCCGAACATGGCGAGATCGGCGCGGCCTTGCTGGACTATTACAGCGGCGATCTGGACGCAGCACAGGAGGCTTTGGACGACCGCCACCTTGGCGCATATGCCAGCCTTGCCGATTACGTGCAGGACGTGACGGAGGAAACGACCGCGATTCCTCAATCCTTGCGCTACTACATCGACTGGCAAGCCATGGCGCGGGATGCCGAGCTTAGCGGCGACCTGTTCACCATCCAGACCGCACATGACGCCGTGCATGTGTTCGCGGGGTGCTGACCATGGAACAGGACCCCCAAATCCAAACCCACCGTTTCACATGGCAGGGCATTGAGATCGAGGCGATTTACGCCCCCGAAAAATGGGGCGGCGTCATCGCCCATCTGGAAATCCGTAGCATCAAGCCCGAGCGCGCGCCGCTGCCGATCACGGAAACGGGCTATCGTTCGCATTTCCACCCCTGCGGCACCGTGGAAGCCAACGGCGGTGACGTTGTGGCGCAAGTCACGGCATGGCTGGACGAGGAAGCCGCCACACCCGCATGGCGGCGCTACGTTGAAGCCAGCAGGCAAGGTACATTGTTTTGAAAGGCAGGAAGGCCGCTCACAGCGAGCGGCCTTCTTGCTTTTTATCCCGCCCGGCCCACCCCTAGACGGGCGGCGCAGCACATAGGCCGCGCCGTTATTGATGGCCGCATCCTGCGCGCTGACGCGGCGCGCTGCCATGGCGGTAGGAGGGAGCGATCTCGAATCGAGTGATGACGACAGGGCAGACCGTGTTGATCGGCACGTTCGCGCGTGTCTGCGCAGCGATTCCGCAAATCTTTCTGCACAATACCTACACAGGCCAAAATAGCTTATTTTTCTCTTTATATTTCAGATGGTTCGACAAATCCAAAGATTTGGAGCGGGTGAAGGGAATCGAACCCTCGTCGTAAGCTTGGGAAGCTTCTGCTCTACCATTGAGCTACACCCGCAACGCGCTGGATTCGCGTTACTTCATCGGCTTGTCCACCGATCGTTCCAACATCTCCGACGGTGAAATGCCAACGTCGGCAGCGCGGGCGGGTGACTAGTTGACCTCGCGATGCACGTCAACGGGCTTGGCGCGCCAGGCGCAGGACGAGATAGCCGGCGGTGGCCGAGAGGATCGAGCCGCCCAGCACGCCGATCTTCACCTCGTCGAGCAGCAGCGGGTCGTCGAACGCGAGGCCGCCGATGAACAGGCTCATGGTGAAGCCGATGCCGCACAGCAGGCAGACGCCGTAGATCTGTGTCCAGCTGGCGTGCGCCGGCATCGGCGCGAGGCGGAGCGCGGCGCACAGCCGCAGCGCGCCCAGCACACCCGCCTGCTTGCCGAGGAACAGGCCCGCCGCGATGCCCAGCGGCAGCGGCGAAAGCAGGTGCTCCAGGCCGATGCCCGCGAAGGACACGCCCGCGTTGGCGAAGCCGAAGACCGGCACGATGGCATAGGCGACCCAGGGCTGGAGCGCGTGCTCCAGGCGATGCAGCGGCGGCTCCGCGTCTTTCGCCATGCGGGGGCTGCGGCGCAGCGGAATGAACATCGCGCTCAGCACCCCGGCGATCGTCGCATGGACGCCCGACAGCAGCACCGCCAGCCACAGCAGCGCGGCCAGCAGCAGATAGGGGGCCAGCCGCGCGACGTGCGCGCGGTTGAGCGCGAACATCGCGGCCATGATCGCCAGTGCCGCCAGCAGCGCCGGCCCGTTCAGGGTGTCGCTGTAGGCAAGCGCGATGATCGCGACCGCGCCCATGTCGTCGACCACGGCCACCGTCACGAGGAACAGCTTGAGGGAAGCCGGCACGCGCTTGCCCAGCAGCGCCATCACCCCCACGGCAAAAGCGATATCGGTGGCGGCCGGGATCGCCCAGCCCCGCGCCAGCCTCGGCGTCGCGCCCGCCACCGCCAAGTAGACGAGCGCGGGCACGGCCATGCCGCTGGCCGCGGCGATCATCGGCAAGGCCCGGTCCGACCAGCGGGAAAGCCGCCCTCCGGCGAACTCGCGTCTGATCTCCAGCCCGACGAGCAGGAAGAACGCCGCCATCAGCCCGTCGTTGATCCAGTGGAGCAGCGACAGCGGCCCCAGGCGGAATTGCAGCCCGCCGAAATAGATATCGGCCAGCGGCCCGTTGGCGATCAGCATGGCGAGCGCGGCGGCAAGCATCAGCAGGACGCCGCCCGCCGCCTCGCTGCGCAGGAAATCGCGCAGGGTCATGCCTTGCCTTCGCGCACCATCAGCACGTCGGCATCGGCGGCGGCCAGCAGCGCCGCGGCCTGGCTGCCGATGGCCGCATGGACGAAGCCGCCGCGGCCATGCGTGCCGAGCACCAGCAGGTTCGCGCCGGTGCGTTCGAGCTGGCGGATGACCACGCTGCCGGTCTCGCCTTCCTCGACCAGCGCCTCGATGCGCGCGCTGGCAGACGCCACGCCCGCGCCGGCCAGAAAGGCGTCGAGCGCCGCCTGCGCTTCGGCGCGGACATGCTGCTTCACGTCGTCGGACTTGAGCCAGCCCTCGAAAGGCACGTGGAAGGCGTGGACGAGCGTGACGGCGGCCTCGGGAAACAGCCGGATGGCGGTGCGCAGCGCCTGGCGCGCGCACTCGGACAAGTCGGTCGCGACGACCATCCGCGCGTAGGCTCCGCCGGCGGGGCGGCGCACGACCAGGACCGGGGCAGCGGCATGGCGCACGATATGGTCGACCGCCGTGCCCAGCAGGTAGTCGCCGATGCCGTCGCGGCGCCCGACGCCCGTGACGATGAGGTCGCTGCCGCGCTCCGCCGCGATCCGCGCCAGCACCCTGGGCACCGATCCGCCGTGCACCACCAATTCGGCGCCGCGCGCCTCCGGCGGCAGCTTCATCCGCAACTTTTCGATCGTTGCGGGATCGGGCGGGCCATCGTCCTTTTCCAGCACATGCGCGATGACCAGCCTGCCGCCGTGGTCGCGGGCGAGGCGCAGCGCGCGGGCGAGCGGCCTGTCCGACCGCGCGGTGAAATCGCTTGCCAGCAGCGTCTCGAAAGCTTCGGCCATGCCGGTTCCCCCTTATCGGCCTGTTGGCCGCATGCGGATGAATAGGCGGGCCGCCGCATTTTCGCGACGCGAATTTGCGGGAAAGCCCGTGCGTCGACACGGCCGGAGGCGATCATCGCGCTTGGTCAAGCCGCCCCGATCGGGCTAGGGTCCATCCATGAGAACGGGGGCAAGATGAAGCAATCCGAACAGTCCACCGTCGCCAGCCAGCGCGTTGCCGACGTCGTCGCCGAGCGCATCCTTGCCGGGCACCTCAAGCCCGGCGACCGCATCAAGCAGGACGAACTGGCGACCGAGCTGAACCTCAGCCGCATCCCCGTGCGCGACGCCCTGCGCATCCTGGAGACGCGCGGGCTGGTCTCGCTGCGCGCCAATGCCGGCGCGCGCGTCGCCAGCCTGACTACGCGCGACATGGAACTGTCCTACCAGATCCGCGAGCTGCTGGAGCCGATGCTGCTGGCCGAGAGCATTCCCCACCTCACCGAGGCGGACTTTGCCGAGATGGGCGAGGTCAAGGCGGCCCTGGAGGAAGTGGCCGACGCCGACGCCTACATGCCGCTGGCGCGCCGGTTCCACTGGATCGCGTTTCGCGGCCACCAGGTGCCGCTGCTCGCGCAGATCGTCGAGCGGCTGTGGGACACCACGCACCACTATCGCCGCGCCTATGCCGTGCTGGCGCTGCGCAATGCCGAGCTGCGCGAAGTCATGCGTGCCGAGCGCGACCTGCTGTTCGGCGCGATCGTGCGCCGCGAGGTCGATCTCGCGCCGCGGCTGCTCGGCATCCACATCCGCCGGACGCACATCGGCCTGCTCGACAACGCCGATGTGCTCGACGACGGCGACGCTCAGAGCTGACGCGACACGAGCGGCCGGCCGGGCACGTCGAGCCGCGCCCGCAGCACCGTGCCGCTTTGCGATTCGGTGATGAACAGCGTGCGGTTGTCCGGCCCGCCGAAGGCGCAGTTGGTGGTATGGATGCCGCGCGAAGAGTTGATCCGCAGCTTCGGCTCGCCCAGCACGGCGCTGAATAGCCACACCGCGCCGAAGCCGTTGTGGCAGACGATCAGGTTGTCCTGCGCGTCGATCGCCAGCCCATCGGGCCCGCTGGTCCCGCCCGAAAGCTGGACGAAGACGCCCACCTTGCGCAGCGTGCCGTCTGGCATGATCGGGCACTTCCACACGGCATTGGCGCGCGTGCAGGCCAGATAGAGCACGGTCTCCGCCCCGTTGAGCACGAGGCCGTTGGGGCTGGGCAATCCGTCGAGCATGCAATCGAGCCGGCCATCGGCGGCAAGGCGATAGAGCCGGCCGTTGGGGTTCTGCAGCCCGGACAGGCCCATGTCGGTGAACCAGACATCGCCATTGCGCGCCACGGTCAGGTCGTTGAGGCCGAGGAAGGGTTCGAGCAGGTCGCGCGTCAGATAGGGCGCCACCGTGCCCCCGGCCGGATCGAACAGCATCAGCCCGTTCTGCCCATCGGCGATCAGCGCGCGGCCGTCCGCCATGAACTTCAGGCCGTTGGGGTGCCCGTCGTATTCCATTTCCAGCGAGACCTCGCCCGTCGGCGTGATGCGGAACAGGCGGCCCCAGGGGATGTCGACCACCCAGAGATTCCCCGCCGCGTCGAAGCAGGGGCCTTCGAGAAAGCTGGGAATCTCCTGCCCGGGGAACTGGACGTCGATCCAGTGCGAGGGCCCGCCGTGCTTGCGGTACCGTTCGGGGATCTCGGCGAAGACCTCGGCGGTCACGGCGGGCGGCGCGGCGAACATGCTTTCCCTCTCTCCCTGTTCGGATACAATGGCGCATAGCCGATAGGAGGGGAGAGTCCATGAGCAGCGAAGACCGGCTGGCCGAGCTGGAGCGCAAGGTGCGGTACCTGAGCGACCGCCAGGAGATCTACGACTGCCTCGTGCGCACCTCGCGCGGCAACGACCGCTTCGACGAAGCGCTGATCGTGGGGAGCTATCATCCCGACGGGCTGCACGAACTGGGGCCCAACTTCATCCCCGGGCCCGATTACGGCAAGCTCGCCAACCAGGGTCACGCGGCGATCTGCGACGTCAACCTGCACACCGTCGCCATGCACGCCTGCGAGATCGACGGCGATATCGCCCATACCGAAAGCTACGTGATCGGCCTGTTCGCCGACAAGGGCGCGGAAACCTCGCGGATGCTGGCGGGCCGCTATCTCGACCGGCTGGAGCGGCGCGACGGCGAATGGCGGATCGTGCTGCGGCGCACGACGGTGGAAGTGATCATGGAAGGCAAGGCCGTGCTGCCCAACGGCCAGCCGCTGCCCGGCAGCGGCTATCTCAAGGGCAGCCGCGACCGCGCGGACCCATCCTATGCCCGTCCGCTTACCACCGAGGGCGGCGAGCGCTGGTAGGCGAGGCGCACGGACGCGAAGTTGATGCGGAAAAGAGCATAAGGATAAACGTAAGTATTTGAATTAGCTATATTTACTGGCGATATACGTGACCTTTCGCGAACGCGTTGAACTTTGCTCCAGAGAGTGCGGCGAGTTCGGGCCTGCGCGCTATGCGCGTATGGCGTTGTCGTTGAATCTGCAGCCTGGACGATAGGAAGAATCGCGGGGAACTGTCGCATTCTTATGCGGAGTAGGAAAGGCCGGTCGCGACGAATTTGCAGACATCGTCTGCTCCGATAACAAGCGACCATGAGCAGACGGGGACAGATAGCTTTGGTGGCAATCGTTGCCCTGCTTATTCTCGCAGGCTTCCTACGATATCAATTGTTAGAAAACGCCCGCTCGGCCTGAGCTTGGCGAAGGCCATGCCCCCCTCACCGATAGCGGAAAATCCCCCGGTCGATCACCACGCGCTCGCCGTTCGCCAGCGTCTGGAACTGCGCGCCGCCCTCGGTCAGCCAGACTTGCGTGTCCAGCCTGTCGCCCGGGAACACCGGCTGCGAAAAGCGGCCCTCGAACGCGCCGAAGCGCCCGACGTCGCCGTCGCACAGCCCCTTGAGAATCGCCCGGCAGGCGAAGCCGTAGGTGCCGAGGCCGAAGAAAATCGGCCGGTCAAAGCCGTCGGCGCGGGCGATCGCGGGATCGGTGCCATGCGGGTTACGGTCGCCCGAGAGGCGGAAGATCAGCGACTGGCCGACCGGCAGCGGCAGCGAGACGGTGAAGTCCGGCGCGCGTTCCTGCTTGGTCCAGGGCAGCGCGTCGGCCGGGCCGCGCGGGCCGCCGAAGCCGCCCTGCCCGCGGACGAACAGGCCGACGCGCGAGGTGCCGAGCGGTTCGCCGGTCTCGGCCAGCGTCGCCCGCGTTTCCGACACGACCAGCGCGCCAGAGCCCTTGTCGAACACGCCGACGATCGCCTGCGTCAGCTCGGCCTTGCCGGCCGGGGGGATCGGCCGGTGCAGCGTGACCGACTGCTCGCCGTGGACGAGCCCTTCGGGATAGCCGTCCCACGGGCGGGCGGGAAAGCCCAGCTCCTTGATCCAGCTTCCGGCCACCGACATCTGCACCAGGAAGGTCGGGATGACCTGCTGCGTCACGCCTTGCGTGTTCTCGGTAGTGAACTGCAGCTCGTCGAGCGGATCGGACAGGCCCGCGCCCACGCCGATGGCGTAGAGCAGCGTCCGATCCGAATCCCAGGCGAAGGTACCGCGGCCGACTTCCTTGCCGGCGAGGTGCCCGAACCGGCTCATGCCGCGGGGCGGCCCAGCCGTTCGGCCACCAGTTCCACGAGCAGCCGGCGCGAGACCTTGTTGCTGTGGAGCATCGGCACATCCTCGCGCGCGATCGGCACATAGGCGCGGGGCACCTTGTAGCTCGACAGCCGCTGGCGCAGCGTCGCTTCGATCTCGGCGAAGTCGAGCGTGACGCCATCGCGCGGGACGACCGCGGCGACGACGAGCTGGCCGCGCTCCTTGTCGGGCAGGCCGACGACATAGGCGTTGTGCACGCCGTCGAACGCCTGCATCTCCATCTCGACCTCGGCCGGGGCGACGTTGGAGCCGGCGGTCTTGATCATGTCGCCGTTGCGGCCGATGAAATGGACGCGGCTGCCCTCGATCAGGCACATGTCGCCGGTGTGGAAATAGCCGTCGGGCGTGTAGTATTCCGACTGTTCGACCTTGTGCAGCGCCGTCGCCACGGGATAGCCGCGCACCTGCATCTCGCCGATCTCGCCGTCGCCCACCTGCCGGTCGTTCTCGTCGGCGATGCGGATGTCGTAGCCGTCGGCGAAGTGATCCATCGGCGCGCAGACCGGCCGGCCGGGCGCGCGCACCTCGTCGCCGTAGGAATAGGGCCCCAGCGTCTCGCTCATGCCCAGGCCCCAGTAGGGCGGCTTCTGCTGCGAGAGCAGCGCGAGGTCGTCATCGGCCAGGGTGCTGCCCATGGCGATGCGGCTGTTGTTCATCGTGCGTTCGGTGCAGATCGTCACCGCGCCCGCTTCCCAGTCCGGCAGCAGGTACATCATCATGCCGCCCACCCAGAACATCGGCAGGACGGCCGCATATTCCTTGCCGCGCTCCGGCCCGATCATCTTGCGCAGGTAATGCGTGCGGAACAGCGCCGGGCCGTGGTTGTGCTTGACCCCCTTGGGCAGGGCCATCGAGCCCGAGGTGTAGATCTCGACCATCTGGTCGGTCGGGTGCACCTCGGTTTCCAGCTCCCGCAGGAAATCCTCGTCGACCGCGGCGGCGGCGTCGGTCAGGAAGCGCATCGGATGGACGCTCGCCGGCAGGTCGTCGCCGGTCGAGACGATCCAGCGCAGGAACGGCGCCTTGGCGATGCGCAGGTCGGGGCCGCTCTCGCGCAGTTCGGGCAGCGCGTCGCAAACCCGCGCGACGTAGTCGGTATTGAGGAAATGGCGCTGGAGGATGAGGCCGGACACGTCCGACTGGCGCAGCACGCGCACCAGTTCGTTGGCGCGGATCATCGTGCTGATCGGGATGGCGATCGCGCCGATGCGGGCGATCGCCGCAAGCATGATGGCGAAGAACGGGCCGTTGCCGGCGATGTAGCCGACGCGCGCGCCCTTGCCGACGCCGCGCGCGATCAGGCCGCGTGCGAGTTCGGCGGACTTGCGGTCGAGATCGACGAAGCTGACCGCCTCGTCGGCAATGGTTTCTCCGGTAAGCTTGACGGCAAGGTCGTCGCCATAGGCCGCGGCGGCGGCCCGTACCAGCTGCGGAAAGGTCCTGGCCTCGCGCGGGTCCGTCCAGACATTGCTTTCAGTAGTCACCGTTTCCCATCCCTCTCGCCGCAAAAACGGCGACTCGTTAGCATCTATTGTGGTATTTGCACTACCGCACACCGGCCGCGCGTCAATCGGTGGTCGCGGCGGAAGGCGCATCTTCGGGCGTGGATCGGGCAGGAAATTTCCACCAGGCGGGGGCGTCCGCGACGCGTTCCAGCGCGGCGGCGGCTGACTTGACCAGCCGCTTGCGGCCAGGCCCGTGGCCGTCCAGCAGCTCGCCGAGCTGCGCGGAAAGGCCGGCCGCGACGATCGGCTCGAGATCGGCGAAAAGGTGGGGGCGCTGGCCGTGCGCCACGGCGAGATCGTTGACGCTGCCCAGGCAATCCTGCAGCCGGCCGAGCGCCTTGACGAACGCGCGCCGTTGCTTGCGGACCTCCTCGCCGGGATAGAGGCAAGCGAAGAATTCGGCCGCATAGCGCAGCTTCTTGCCCCGGATGCGCAGTGCGTGCAGGTCTTCGTCCGACAGCGTGTCGAGCGGCTTGCCCTTCACCAGCCTGCGCCGCCGCCGGGCCAGCACCCGCTCGGCGAATTCGGCCAGCGGTTCGGCCGGATCGGGCATGTCGCGCTCCAGCCATTCGGCGAACCGGACCAGCAGGCGCTGGAACGTCGCCCCGGCGAGCATCGTCTGCGCATCGCGCGTCGCCGCCGCGCGCTGGCCGCGCAGCCGGTGGATCAGCTCCCCGGCGTCGGCGTCCGTCGCGGCCGCGGCCTCCTCGACCCGCGCGGTGAGCACGTGGAGGTCCCGCGCCGGGCCGAGGCCGGAGGCGACCGCTTTCCATTCGGCGCGGAAGATCGGGCTCTCGGCATCGGCGACCCGATCGCCGAACAGGCTGAAGGCCGCGCGCAGGCGGCGGATGGCGACGCGGCTCTGGTGGACCGCATCGGCATCGCCGCTGGCGATCACCTCGCGATAGTTGCCGAGAAGCTGCGCCAGGCAGTTCCAGGCGATGGCGCGGAATCCCTCGCCCACGGTCATCGCGGGGGTCAGCGGCACGTCGTTGCTGCGCACCGGGGCAAAGGGCAGGTCGAACGCCAGGGCCAGGCCGCGCTCGCCCTTGCTCCCGACCGACCAGCCCAGCTCCGGGCCCAGCGGCAGCTGCTGGGCCAGCGCGAAGAGATCGGCGGCATCGCCCTCGATCAGCTCCAGCTCCAGCTCGGACACGGGTTCGCTGCGATCGCCGGCCTCGACCACGCCGGAGTCGAACGCGGCCTCGATGGTCGAGCCGCCAAAGCGCAGCCGCCGCGCGGTGCGCTGGATGCGGGTTGTCGCCAGCGGCTGCAGCGGCGCATCGCCCGCAAGTGCCGCGATCGCCTGGCGCACGGCCGGCGGGAAGGCGGCGGGATCGGGCACGGCGCCGGTGGCGGGCGCGTTCCATTCGCCGCGGCGCAGGCGGTTGCCGCCCTTGGCCGTGCTCTTGAAGGTCTGCTCGCTGTCCCGGCCGCCTTCGCGCCGGCGCAAGGTCGCGCCGCCACGGTGCAACGCCTCCGCGGCCGTGTCGAAATAACAGGTGACGAGGGTGCGCGCCTCGTCCTCGCCCCCAAGCAGCGGGTGCCCGCGCAGATGCGGCAGCATAGCCGGCGCCGCGGTCAACTTCAGTTCGATTTCCACGGCCTTTGCCATGTCGATTCCGTACCCCATCCGGCCGCGCGCGCGTTCAGGCGCGCGGCGGACCACCTTGCCCATCATAACAGGAAATGTCGCGAATTCGTAACAAAGCCGGGCAGATCGTCACGCCACCGTCATGCACCGCGCCGGACGCACGGCATCAGGCGTGATCGAGCAGGCGGTGGGCGGCGGCGATGACCTGGGCCATCAGCGCCGGCTTGTCGATGAACACGCTGCCGGGAACGCCGCGGCCGGCCGCCGGCGGATTGGCCGAGACGTAGATCACCGCGATGGCGGTATCGAGGCCGCGCACTGCTTCCGCCAGGTCCCAGCCTGTCAGCGTTCCGTTGAGCCGGATGTCGGTGACCAGGAGATCGACCGGCGCGCCGCTCTGCTGGCGGGCGTACAGGCTGCCCAGCGCATCCTCGACCGAGGTGCTTTCCAGGACCGTGCAGCACGCATCCTCGAACGCCGCGACGAGTTCCATGCGGACCAGCCATTCGTCCTCGACTATCAGAACCGTCCTGGCAGCAAGTCCGTCCACCGTCCCCCCGCGCGTACAGGGTGCCCCCTGTAATCATATTCGATAGGAAACCATGTGCCGCCCCGATCGTTCCCGGCAGAGAAGGCATTTCCTGGGGACGGTCGAATGTGGGCATGAGCCAGTTGCCGCAAGGCGGTTCCGATACGAACGGCGCTGCCGCCGCGGCCGCTATCGCGACGCAGCTATACAGCCGGCTCCACCAGGGGCGCGAGCCGCCGCAGAGTTCGCTTCTTTCCATCGCGCACGAGTTGCCGATCGCGATCTACGCCACCGATGCGGACGGCTTCATCGTTTACCACAACCCGGCCGCCGCCGCCCTGTGGGGGTACGACCCGGCGCCGGGCGAAGTGCGCTGGTGCGGATCGCACCTGCTCTTCGGTCAGGACGGCGCGCCGCTCGCGCACGCGGCGTCGCCGATGGCGCGGGCCGCGCGCAGCGGCGCCCACGCCCCGCCCCGGCTGCGCGCGCAGCGCCGCGACGGTGGACATTACACTTTCGTGCCGCATTCCCGGCCGCTGACGGACGACCGGGGCCGGGTCGTGGGGGCGATTCACCTGATCCTCGACGTCCGCGGCCGCGACGGCGCGGACGAGGAAACCCAGCGGCTGGCCGCGATCGTCGAAAGCTCGGACGACGCCATCGTTTCCAAGCAGCTCGACGGCACGATCACGAGCTGGAACAGCGCCGCCGAGCGGCTGTTCGGCTGGCGCGCCGAGGAGATCGTCGGGCAGTCGGTGCTGGCGCTCATTCCCGAGGACCGCCACGACGAGGAGGCGCTCATCATCGAGCGGCTGCGCCGTGGCGAGCGGATCGAGCATTTCGAGACGGTGCGGCGCCACAAGTCGGGCGTGCTGTTCGACATCTCGCTCACCATCTCGCCGATCCGGCGCAGCGACGGAATGATTGTCGGCGCATCGAAGATCGCGCGCGACATCACGCAGAAGAAGCAGGCCGAGGAACTGCTGCAGCGGCAGGCCCATCGCCTCGACATCCTGAACCGCGTCGCCCGGATCATCTCGCAGGACCTCGATCTCGACCGCATCGTCCAGGCCGTCACCGACGAGGCGACGGCGCTCAGCGGCGCGCAATTCGGCGCCTTCTTCCACAACGCGGGGGACGGCGAAGGCGCGGGAACATACCGGCTCCACAGCCTGTCCGGCGCCCCGCGCGAGCGCTTCGAGAAGCTGGGCATGCCGCGCGGCACCGAGTTGCTGGCCGCGACGTTCGCGGACAAGGCGATCGTGCGTTCCGCCGATATCCGCGAGGACCCGCGCTATGGCCGCAGCGGGCCGCAGCGCGGCATGCCGGCCGGGCACCTGCCGGTGGTCAGCTATCTTGCGGTGCCGGTGGTGTCTTCGTCGGGCAAGGTGATCGGCGGGCTGTTGTTCGGGCACGGGGAGCCCGACCGCTTCGGGCCCGAGACCGAGACGCTGATCTCGGCGATCGCGGCGCAGGCGGCGGTGGCCATCGACAATGCCCGGCTCCACCAGGCCGCCCAGGCCGAAATCGCCCAGCGCAAGGCGGCGGAGGCCGCCAAGGAGCTGCTGCTCCACGAGGTCAAGCACCGGGTCAAGAATACGCTGGCGACGGTCCAGGCGCTCGTCACGCAGACGCTGAAGGGCACTCCGGCCGAGGAGAAGGAGGCCTTCATCGGCCGGCTGCACACGCTTTCGGGCGCGCACGACCTGCTGACGCAGAGCGACTGGCGGGACATCGGCCTTGCGGCGCTGGCCCGGCGATCGCTGGCGGCCTTCACCGACGGGGCGTCCGCGCGGGTGACCTGGGAAAGCCCCGATGTCGGCCTCTCGGCCAACCGGGCGGTTCTGCTGACCATGGTGCTGCACGAGCTTGGTACCAACGCGGTCAAGTACGGCGCGCTTTCGGTCGAGCAGGGCCGGGTCTCGCTCGCCTGGCGGATGATCGCCGCCGAGCGGCCGACGCTGCGGCTGGAGTGGTGCGAAAGCGGCGGCCCGCCGGTGACGCCGCCCGCGCGCCGCGGCTTCGGCTCGCGGATGATCGCCGCCGCGCTGCAGGGCAGCGACGGGCGTGTCGAATTCGATTACCGGCCCGATGGCCTGCGGGTCACGGCCGACCTCGTGCTGTAGGCCGGGGCCCTCCCGCAACGAACCCGCGAAGGGAAGCCAGGGGCGACGCCGGTAACGATCCGTTTACCATGTTTCCCTAGCCAGGCGCCCATGGAAACGCCGCAACCGATCCCGCAGCCCGCAGCCCGCCCGACCGCGCCGGACGACCTGCCGCCGTGGCTGCGGGAGGCGCCCGCGCCGCGAACCTCCCGCCCGCGCCCCGCGCGCCAGGCCGAGACGGTTCACTGGAGCGTCCTCGTGCTTATGCTGTTCACCGCCACAAGCGTCCTGATCGGTACGCAGGGCGATGCCCCGGCTCCCCGTGAGCTGCTGCCGATCATGGTCACGGCGCGCTAGAACCTGTCCTGCTGAGGTTGATACGCCGTGATCGCGCTGGGAAGTTCGCCGGCAAGGAACGTCGTGCAGCGCGGGCTGGTTGCCCGTGCCAGCGACGTGACGCCGTCCGGCGGGCTTCCCAGCGCGACCCCGAAGGGGCGGGCCGCTTTTGGCCCAGCACTACGTTCCTCGTCGGTCACTATGCGACGGCATGGCTCCCTCC
>Ga0172382_10008123_pt1 | contig 14715 bp, 9 predicted proteins | sample Leawel138RmetaG_FD_122245 | JGI IMG/M metagenome (GOLD analysis project Ga0172382, IMG submission 122245) | Leachate microbial communities from a municipal landfill in Southern Ontario, Canada - Leachate well 138R metaG | ecosystem: Engineered > Solid waste > Landfill > Unclassified | place...
ATACGCGCTGGACCCGCACGGCCCAGGGGTGGCGCTGCGACCGGGGCGAGATCGCGCCGCTGGCCGACCATCCCGAGGACATCTATTGCGCGATGGTTCTGGCCCTGCGCGACTATGTCGACCGCAACCGCTTCCCCGGCGTGGTGCTGGGCATGTCGGGCGGGATCGACAGCGCCATCTGCGCCGCGATCGCCGCCGACGCGCTGGGGCCGGAGCGGGTCTGGGCGGTGATGCTGCCCAGCCGCTTCACCAGCCGCGAAAGCCTGGACGACGCGGCCGCCTGCGCCAGCGCGCTCGGCATTCGGCACGACGTCATCCCCATCCAGCCGGCGGTCGCGGGCTTCGGCGAGATGCTGGCCGACAGCTTCGCCGGCACCAGGACCGACATCACCGAGGAGAACCTGCAGTCGCGCGTCCGCGGCGTGACGCTGATGGCGCTGTCCAACAAGTTCGGCCACATGCTGATGACCACCGGCAACAAGTCCGAAATGAGCGTGGGCTACGCGACGATCTACGGCGACATGGCGGGCGGCTACAACCCGATCAAGGACGCCTACAAGATGACGGTGTTCGCGATCTCGAAGTGGCGCAACCAGCGCCGCCCCCGGATCGGGCTGGGCGTCGACGGCCCGGTCATCCCCGAGAACATCCTGGTCAAGCCGCCCAGCGCCGAACTGCGCCCGGACCAGAAGGATTCGGATTCGCTGCCCCCTTACGAGGTGCTCGACCCCATCCTGCTCGGCCTCGTCGAGCACGACAAGAGCGTCGCCCAGCTTGTCTCCGAAGGCTTCGACCGCGAGACGGTGGTGCGCATCGAGCGCCTGCTGCACCTCTCCGAATACAAGCGCCGGCAGGCCCCGCCGGGCGTGAAGCTCGGCACGCGCAACTTCGGCCGCGATCGGCGCTACCCGATCACGCACGCGTTCCGCACGGCTTGACTCGACTTCTGGCCAGATTTCAGGTAAATTCTGGCCAGAAAGGATCGGCCATGGCGCGGCATGTACCCATTTCCGAATTCAAGGATCATGCATCCGAACTGGTGGCGGCGGCAGAACGCGGCGAGGAAATCATCATCACGCGCCATGGCAAGCCCACGGTGCGTCTCGTCGCAACCGCGGCAACCGGCAATGAGCGTCGTCAGAAGGCAAGGGCGGCGCTGGCGCGGCTCGCGGAAATCCGCGCCGAACAGCGGGAGCTGGGCATGACCTCAACCATCGCGGAAATGATCGCCTGGAAGAACGAGGGCAGACGATGACCTCGCATGTCGTCGATGCATCGGTATTCGGGCCTCTGTTCTTCGAGGATGAGGAGGACGCGCTGTTCGATGAACTGCCGATGCTTATCGTCGAGGAGCGTTGCGTGGTTCCGCAGCATTGGCGTCTGGAGGCGACCAACCAGATCTTGTCGGGCTTGCGCCGCAAGCGGATGACGAATGCGATGGCGGCCAAGGCGATCGCGCAGATTGCCGACTTCCCGATCGTGGTCGATCCGGAGACGGGCGCCCGTTATGCCGAGATATTCGCGCTGGCCGACCAGCACGGCCTGACCGTCTATGATGCCGCCTATCTTGAGCTGGCGATCAGATTGCGCTCGGGTCTGGTCACATATGATGCCGACCTGCGTTCTGCGGCTGCGGCCGAACGCGTGGCGCTTTTACCCCTATGACCGTCACCACCCGCTTCGCCCCGTCGCCCACGGGCAACCTCCACGTCGGCAATATCCGCACGGCGCTGCACAACTGGCTGCTGGCCAGAAAGCACGGCGGGCGTTTCCTGCTGCGCATCGACGACACCGACCGCGAGCGCAGCCGCGAGGAGCATGTCGCGGCGATCCGCGCCGATCTCGCCTGGCTGGGGCTCGTGCCCGATGGCGAGGAGCGGCAGTCGGCGCGGTTCGATCTTTACGAGCGGGACTTCGCGCGGCTGGTCGCGGCGGGGCGGGTCTATCGCTGCTACGAAACCGCGCAGGAGCTGGAGCTGAGGCGCAAGGTGCTGCTCGGGCGCGGGCTGCCGCCGATCTACGACCGCGCCGCCCTGCGGCTTTCCGAGGCCGACCACGCGGCGAAGGCGGCGGCGGGGGACAGGCCGCACTGGCGCTTCCTGCTCGATCACGACGCGCCGATCGAATGGCGGGACGGTATCCGCGGGCCGCAGCATTTCGACCCGCGGCAGATGTCCGATCCGGTGATCCGCCGCGCCGACGGCTCGTGGCTCTACATGCTGCCCAGCGTGATCGACGACGTGGCCATGGGCATCACCGACGTTTTGCGCGGCGAGGACCACGTCTCGAACACCGCGGCGCAAGTGCAGATGTTCGCCGCGCTCGGCGCGCCGGTGCCCGATTTCGCGCACGAGGCGCTGCTCGTCGGGACCGAGGGCAAGCTGTCCAAGCGCCTCGGCTCGCTGGGCATGGCGGAATTGCGCGAGGCGGGGATCGAGCCCGAGGCGCTGGTCGCGCTGCTGGCGCGGCTGGGCACGTCCGATCCGGTCGATCCCGCGCTCGATGCCGCCGCGCTGGCCGAGAGCTTCGAGCTAGCCCATTTCGGCCGCGCGCCCGCGCGCTTCGACGAGGCCGAGCTGCACCGGGTCAACGCCGCCATCGTCCACCGGCTGCCGTTCGGGCGGGTCGCGCACCTGCTGCCTGCGGACATGGGCGAGGCGGGCTGGGACGCGATCCGCCCCAACCTCGCGCATATCGGCGAGGCGGCCAAATGGTGGCAGGTGGTGACAGGCCCCCTCGCGCCGCCCGCGTTCGATGGCGAGACGAAAGGCTATCTCGCGTGCGCGGCCGACACGCTCGCCGCGCTGCCCTGGGGAGGCGACGTCTGGCAGACGCTGACGGGCGCGCTCAAGCAGGCCACCGGCCGCAAGGGCAAGACGCTGTTCCTGCCGCTGCGCCAGGCGCTGACGGGGCGCGATCACGGGCCCGACATGGCCGCGCTGCTCCCGCTGATCGGGCGCGAGGCGGCGGTGGCGCGGCTGCGCGCGGCATCGGCATAGGCGCGTCGTCCCGGGGGGCTCCCCCCGGACGACGCGCTCAGGCCGCCTCGATCTCCACCGTGTCCTCGCCGGCGGCTTCGAGCAGGCGCTTTTCCACCGCCTTGAGCCGCGCCGGGGCGTCGACCTTCTCGCCGAGCAGGTCGGTGACGTAGAAGGTGTCGGCGGCGCGTTCGCCATAAGTGGCGATGTGGGCGGAATGGACCATCAGCCGCGCCTCGAACAGCGCGCGCGCCAGGCGGTTGAGCAGCGCCGGCCGGTCGCGGGCGTTGATCTCGACCACGGTGAAGCGGTTGGAGGCCTTGTTGTCGAACTCGACGCGCGGCCGCACCTCGAAGGCGTCGGCGCGCGGGCGGGCGAGCGGGCGGGCGGCGAGCTGCGGCACCAGCTTCACCCGGTTGGCCAGCGCATCCTCGATCGTCGACGTGAGCCGCGCGAGCTGGCTGTCCTCCGTCATCGGCCGGCCGAGCGGGTCCTGGATCAGGAAGTTGTCGACCGCCATGCCGTTGCGCGCGGTATGGATGCGCGCGTCGATGATGTTGCCGCCGGCCAGGTGGATGCCGCCGGCGATGCGGTAGAACAGGCCCGGATGATCGGCGGCAACCACCGTCACCAGCGTCGCGCCGCGCGCCGGGTAGTATTCGCTGGCGATGGAAAGCGGCTGACCGGCGGCGGCGTCGAGCTGCCTGAGGTTCATCGCGGCGATGTCCTCGGACTCGGCGATCCAGTAAGCGTCGCCGAGCAGCGAGCCGGCGGTCTCCACCAGTCCGCTCTCGCTGCCGAGCTGCTGGGCGACGCGCGCCTTCTTGGCGGCCACGCGCTCCTCGCGGCCATACAGGGCGTGGCCCAGGCGCAGGCGTTCCTCGGCGGCGTTGTAGAGTTCGGCGATGAGCTGGCGCTTCCAGCTGTTCCAGGTGCCGGGGCCGACCGCGCGGATATCGACGATGGTAAGCAGCGTAAGCTGGCGCAGCCGCTCGATCGACTGCACGACCTCGACGAAATCGGCGATCGTCTTCCAGTCGGCCAGGTCGCGCTTCTGCGCGGTCGCGCTCAGCAGCAGGTGATGGCGCACCAGCCAGGCGACAAGCTCGGTCTCGTCCGCGTCGAGCCCCAGGCGCGGGCAGAGTTTCATCGCGATCTCGGCGCCCAGCACCGAATGGTCGCCGCCGCGGCCCTTGGCGATATCGTGCAGCAGCACCGCGCAGTAGAGCGCGCGGCGCGAGCCGATCTTGTGGATGATGCCGTGCGCCAGCGGGTGATCGTTCTCGAACTCGCCCTTCTCGATGCGGGCGAGCAGGCCGATGGCGCGGATGGTATGCTCGTCGACCGTGTAGTGGTGGTACATGTCGAACTGCATCTGCGCGTTGACCCGGCCGAAATCGGGAACGAAGCGGCCGAAGACGCCCGCCTCGTTCAGCCAGCGCAACGCGGTCTCGGGATCGTTGCGGCTGGTCAGCAGGGCCAGGAACAGCGCGTTGGCGCGCGGGCTGCGGCGCACCTCGGCGTCGATCAGCTTCACGTCGCGCGCGATCAGGCGCATCGTCTCGGGGTGGATCTCCAGCCCTTCGGCATTGGCGATGGCGAAGATCTCGATCAGGCGGACGGGATCTTTCTCGAACCAGTCGTCGCCCGGCGCGCGGATCTTGCCGCCGAACACCTTGTAGCCCTTGAGCGTGCGCGGGCGGGCGCGGAACCCGGCGAGCAGCCCGCGCGGCGGCCTGGCGAACTGCTCGTCGAGCTGGGCCAGGAACAGCCCGGTGAGGTTGCCGACGACTTTCGCCTGGAGGAAGAAATACTGCATGAACCGCTCGACCGGGCTCTTTCCCGGCCGGTCGGAGAAGTTCATCCGGTGCGCCACCTCGCGCTGGAGGTCGAAGGTCAGGCGATCCTCGGCGCGGCCGGTGATCGTGTGCAGGTGGCAGCGCACCGCCCAGAAGAAGCTCTCGGCGCGGCGGAAGGCGCGGTATTCGTCCTGGGTGAGCAGGCCGACGCGGACCAGTTCGCCGGGATCGCGCACTTTGTGGATATACTTGCCGATCCAGTACAGCGTGTGGAGGTCGCGCAGGCCGCCCTTGCCCTCCTTGACGTTCGGCTCGACGACATAGCGGCTGTCGCCCAGCCGCTTGTGCCGCTCGTTGCGCTCGGCCAGCTTCTCGCTGACGAACTGGCGCTCGGTGCCGGCGACCACTTCGCCCCAGAAGCGGCGGCGGCTTTCTTCGTAGAGCGGCTGGTCGCCCCAGACGTAGCGGCCCTCCAGCATCGCCGTGCGGATGGTGAGGTCGGCGCGGCACATGCGCACCATGTCGTTCAGCGACCGGCTGGAATGCCCCACCTTGAGGCCCAGATCCCACATGAAATAGAGCATCGCCTCGATCACCTGCTCGCACCAGGGCGTCCGCTTGATCGGGGTGAGGAAGGCGATGTCGACGTCCGAATGCGGCGCCATCTCGCCGCGGCCATAGCCGCCGACGGCCATGATCGTCAGGCGCTCGCCCGCAGAGCGGTTGCTGGCGCGGTAGACGTCGCCGACGACATGGTCGTGGATGATCCGCACGAGCTGGTCGATGAGGAAGGCCTGCGCCTCGGCGGCGTCGTGGCCGGCCGAGGGCTTGTCGGCCAGCCGGCGGCCGATCTCGGCGCGGCCCGCCGCCAGCGCCGCGCGCAGCAGCTCGACGACCTGCGGCCGGGCCGGTCCGCCGCCGCCGTCGGCCTGCACGGCCCGGGCGATGGCGTCGGTCAGGGCGCGCCGGTCGACGATGGCGCGTTGGTTGGCTATGCGCGAGGCGCTCATGGAACGCCTTTAGCGGCTTCCCAGGCTTGCGAATAGCGGGCTTTCAGCGTTCGCTTGTCGATCTTCTCGCTGCCCAGGCGCGGCAGCGCGCGATCCTCGCGCCACAGACGCACGGGCACCTTGAAGGCGGCGATGCGGTCGGCAAGGTGGCGGCGCAGTTCCTCCTCGCTCAGCCGGTGCCCGTCCTTGATGGCATAGACCGCCACCGGCACCTCGCCATAGTGGTCGTGCGGCAGGCCGAAGACGCTGGCCTCGGCGATGTCGGGGTGGGCATAGATCGCAGCTTCCACCTCGGCGCTGGCGATATTCTCGCCGCCGCGGACGATGATGTCCTTCTTCCGGTCGACGACGAAGAGATAGCCGGCCTTGTCGAGATAGCCCAGGTCGCCGGTCAGGAAGAAGCCGTCGTCGCGCAGTGCCGCCGCGGTTTCCGCCGGATTGCCCCAATAGCCGCGGAAATTGGCGATCGAGCGTACCGCGATCTCGCCGCGCAGGCCGGGGGGAAGCGGCGCGCCGTCGGGGCCGACCACCGTGATCTCGACCAGCGGCGGGCTGGCGGGGCCGGTGCTGCCGGGCTTGGCGAGATAGTTGTCGGCGATGTTGCAGCAGCCGGTGCAGTTCGTCTCGGTCAGGCCATAGCCCATCACCAGCGAGGCATGCGGCAGCGCCGCCTGCAGCCGCGCGACGTGCTCGGTGGGCCGGAAGGCGCCGCCGGCGGCGAAGCTGGCGCAGCTCGACAGGTCGTAGCGGCGGCGCGCCGGATGCGTCGCGATCTCGATGCTCATCAGCGGCACGCCGGCGAAGAAGGTGATCCGCTCGCGCGCGATCAGCCGCATCGCCGCGAGGGCGTCCCATCTGGGCATCACGACAAGGCGGCGGCCGATGACGAAGCTCTGCAGGAACAGCGCGATCTCGCCGGTGACGTGGAACAGCGGCACGCCGATCAGCGCCGCTTGCGGCGGCGGCGCCGTCGTGCCGTAGCGAGCGTGCAGGTCGAGCGTGGCCAGCGCCTGCACGGCGAAGTTCATCGTCGCCTGCACCACCGCGCGATGATCGGACACGGCCCCCTTGGCGGTGCCGGTCGATCCCGAGGTGAAGCCGATCCGGGCGAAGTCGTCACCCGTGAGCGGGGGCAGGCGCCAGTGGTCGTTGGCGCCGCCCAGCAGGCGTGCCAGCCCCGGTTCCGGCGCGCCGTGATCGAACGGCACGATCCGCGCGGCCAGCGGCACCCTGTCGAGCCGGGCCGCGCGGGCGGGGTCGGCGAGCACCAGCGTGCAGCCCGCGATCGCCACGCCTTCGGCAAGTTCCGGGCCGGTCCACCAGCCGTTGAGCAGGGTGACGCAGCCGCCGGCCATCAACACGCCCATGTAGGCGATGATCCAGTTGGCCGAATTGCGCGCGGCCAGGCCGACCCGGTCGCCGCGCCGCACGCCGTGCCGCGTGATCAGCCCGGCGGCAACCCGGCGCGCCAGGGCGTGGGCCTGCGCGAAGCTCAGCCGCAGGTCGCCGTCGACGAGGAATTCGGCATCGCCGTGCCGGTCGCAATAGTGCTCGAAGAATGCGGGCAGCGTCTCGGGCGCCCGGACGAACGCGGGCAGGCGGACGCCGCCGCGTTCGACGAAGCCGGTCTCGAACGGGCTGCCCGGCGCGGTGATGCGGGCGATGCTGGCGGCAAGCTCTCTGTCGAGGTCGCTCGGCATGCGCAGCTTTTCCACCTCTGGCCCGAATGGGACAAAACCCGGCTTACATCGCGGCGGCCGCTATGCCAGAAGGCGGCGGAAGCGCGCTTTCACGTAGCTATACGCCCAAGGGGGTTAATCATTTGCTGTCCTTGATCTCCGTCGCGGCCGCCGCGCCGATCCAGTGGACCGATCTGGGCCTGACCCGGGGGATCGACCTCCATTTCTTCACGCTGCGCTGGTATTCGCTGGCCTATCTCGCGGGCATCGTGCTGGGCTACTGGCACCTCGCGCGCATGGCCCGGGCGCCCGGCGCGCCGCTGGCGCAGCGCCATGCCGAAGACCTGTTCTTCTATTGCACGCTGGGCATCATCCTGGGCGGGCGGCTGGGCTACGCGACGTTCTACGCGCCCGAGCTGTGGGCCCACCCGGCCGAGCTGGCGAAGCTGTGGAACGGCGGCATGAGCTTCCATGGCGGACTGATCGGCACGGTGCTGGCGATCGCCTGGGTGGCGTGGCGCGGCAGGCTCGATTTCCTGCGCGTGGCCGATTACATCGCGGTCTGCGTGCCGTTCGGCCTGTTGTTCGGCCGGCTCGCCAACTTCGTCAACGGAGAGCTGTGGGGCCGGGTCGCGCTCGACGTGCCCTGGGCCATGGTCTTCCCCGACGCCGGGCCCTATCCGCGCCATCCGAGCCAGCTCTACGAAGCGGGGCTGGAAGGGCTGGTGCTGATGGCGGTGCTGCTGGCGCTGTTCTGGCTGACGCGGGCGCGCTGGCGTCCCGGCCTGCTCGTCGGCGTGTTCACGCTGGGCTACGGCCTGTCGCGCTTCACGGTCGAATACTTCCGCGAGCCCGACGCGCAGCTCCAGGAATTCGCCGCGCGCACCGGGCTGTCGATGGGCCAGTGGCTGACGGTGCCGATGGTTCTGCTCGGGCTGTTCCTCCTCGTCCGGGCGCTGCTGCGGCCGCAGCTCGGCGCCGGATCGACCGCACCCGCATGACGGACGCGGCGGCGAGCGGGGGCGAGCCGCTGGCGGCGGCCTTCGCCCGGCTCATCGCGCGGTTCGGCCCGATCAGCGTGATGCACTACATGGGCGAGGCCAACGCCCGCTACTATGCCGCGCGCGATCCGCTGGGGGCAGCGGGCGATTTCGTGACCGCGCCCGAGATCAGCCAGATGTTCGGCGAGCTGATCGGGCTCTGGCTGGCGGATATCTGGCAGCGCGCCGGCCGGCCGGGCCCGGTGCGCTATGTCGAACTGGGCCCCGGCCGGGGCACGCTGGCGCGCGACGCGCTGCGCGCGGCGGCAAAAGCCGGCCTTTCGCCGCGGGTGCATCTGGTCGAAGGTTCCCCGGCGCTCCGCGCGGCGCAGCAGGCCGCCGTGCCGCAGGCGCACTGGCACGACGATCTGGCGAGCGTGCCCGAGGATGGACCGATCCTGCTTGTCGCCAACGAGTTCCTCGACGCGCTGCCGGTGCGCCAGCTCGTCCGCGCGGAGGCCGGCTGGCGCGAGCGCATGGTCGGGCACCGGGACGGGCGGTTCCTTCCCGTCGTCGGCGACCGGCCGATGGATGCCGCCGTGCCCGAGGCGCTGCGGGGCGCGGCGCCGGGCACGATCATCGAGACCTGCCCCGGCGCGGCCGCCGTCGTCGGCGAAGTCGCGCGGCGCCTTGCCGCGCGGGGCGGGGCGGCGCTGTTCATCGACTATGGGCACGGCGAATTCCGCACCGGCTCCACGCTGCAGGCGGTGCGCGCGCACCGCAAGGTCGATCCCTTCGCCGATCCGGGCGAGGCCGACCTGACCGCGCTGGTCGATTTCGCCACGCTCGCGGATGTCGCGCAGGCGCGGGGCGCGCGCTGGCTCGGCACGGCCGAACAGGGCGACTGGCTGCGCGTGCTGGGGATCGAGGCGCGCACAGCGGCGCTGGCGCGGGCCGCGCCCCACCAGGCCGAGGCCGTCCGCGCCGCCGCCGAACGGCTGACCGCGCACGCGCAGATGGGCCGCCTGTTCAAGGTCATGGGCCTCGCCGCGCCCGCCTGGCCGGCCGGCGCGGGGTTTGCCGCCTAAAGCATCGCGCGGAAAAGTGGTACCGGTTTTTCCGCAAATAGCGATGCGGCGACAAAAGCTTAGAGCGAGCTGGGCGATTCGGATATCGCGCAGCTCGCTCGAGAGTGATTTCGAGCCGGATGAAATCATCCGGCGACTCGGAAAATCACGGCAGACAAAAGATAATCCGGAGGCGTTCGGTTGACACGAAGTTGATAGAGTTGACGGTGTCCAGAAGCAGGAAACCACACCCTGTCCGGCGGCCCGCATCGCGCGCGCCACAAGCTTCGTTCGGCAGGAAGTGGATCTGCGCCATTGCCCCCGGATACCCGATCCGGCTCGTGTAGGAAATCGGGCCGCTTCGCGCGGCGCCGGGGCTACACGTCCAGGTTGGCGACGTTCAGCGCGTTCTCCTGGATGAAGTCGCGGCGCGGCTCGACGACGTCGCCCATCAGGCGCGTGAAGATTTCGTCGGTCACGTCCGCGTCTTCCACCTTCACCTGCAGCAGGCTGCGGTGATCGGGATCGAGCGTGGTTTCCCAGAGCTGCTCGGCGTTCATTTCGCCCAGCCCCTTGTAGCGCGCGATCGACAGGCCCTTGCGCCCGTTCGCCAGCACCGCGTCGAGCAATTGCGTCGGGCGGGTGATGGCGCCGTCGTTCGCGGCCGGCCGGACAGGCGCCGCCTCCTGCGCTTCCCCGGCGTCCTCCGCCGCGACCGCTTCGGGCTCGGGCGCTTCCTCGGCGGCGCCGGCGCGCACCAGCCGCGCCGTGCCGCGATAGACCTCGGCGTGTTCGCCGGCCAGCCGGGCAAGCTTGCGCGCCTCGGCGCTGGTGAGGAAGCTCGCCTCGATCTTGTGGTTGTCGGTGACGCCGCGCCACAGGCGGTTGACCTCGACGTGGCCGTCCTCGGCCAGGCTCGCGCTCCACTGTGCCTCGGGGTCGCCGCGGTCGAGCCATTCGGCGGCGCGGGTCAGTGCCGCCTCGCGCGCCGCGCGCGTGATGTCGGGATCGAACACGCCGGCCAGCGCCAGCGCCTCGACGACGGCCGGGTCGTAGCGCCGCGGCACGAAGCCCATCAGGCTGCGCATGCGCAGCGCGTGGTCGACCAGCGCTTCCAGCTCCTGCCCGCCCCTTCTGAGCGCATTGGGCGCGCCGCCCGCGGTTTCGAGCACGCGCCCGGCGAGCCCCGCCTCGACGAGATAGCGGTCGAGCGCGGCGGCGTCCTTGAGATAGACCTCGCTGCGGCCCTTGCTGACCTTGTAGAGCGGCGGCTGGGCGATGAAGAGGTGCCCGTTCCGGATGATCTCGGGCATCTGGCGGTGGAAGAACGTCAGCAGCAGCGTGCGGATGTGCGCGCCGTCGACGTCGGCGTCGGTCATGATGATGATCTTGTGGTAGCGCAGCTTGGCGAGGTTGAACTCGTCGCGGATGCCGGTGCCCATCGCCTGGATCAGCGTGCCGACTTCCTTGGAGCTGATGATCCGGTCGAAGCGCGCGCGCTCGACGTTGAGGATCTTGCCCTTGAGCGGCAGGATCGCCTGGTAGTGGCGGTCGCGCCCCTGCTTGGCCGAGCCGCCGGCCGAATCGCCCTCGACCAGGAACAGTTCGCACTTGGCGGGATCGCGTTCCTGGCAGTCGGCGAGCTTGCCGGGCAGGCTGGCGATGTCCATCGCGCCCTTGCGCCGGGTCAGCTCGCGCGCCTTGCGCGCCGCCTCGCGCGCGGCGGCGGCGTCGATGATCTTCTGGACGATCGCCTTGGCGTGCGCGGGGTTCTCCTCCAGCCATTCGCTCATCTTGTCGGCCATCAGGCTTTCGAGCGGCTGGCGCACTTCGGAGGAAACCAGCTTGTCCTTGGTCTGCGAAGAGAACTTGGGATCGGGCAGCTTGACCGAGACGATGGCGGTCAGCCCCTCGCGCATGTCCTCGCCGGACAGCGAGACCTTCTCCTTCTTCAGCAGACCCGATTTCTCGGCATAGGAATTGAGCGTGCGGGTGAGCGCGGCGCGGAATGCGGCGAGGTGGGTGCCGCCGTCACGCTGGGCGATGTTGTTGGTGAAGCACAGCACGTTCTCGTAGTAGGAATCGTTCCATTCCAGCGCGACTTCGATGCCGATGCCATCGCGCTCGGAACTGATCGCGATCGGATCGGGCAGCAGCGGGGTCTTGTTGCGGTCGAGATACTTCACGAACGCCTCGATGCCGCCCTCGTAGAACAGGTCGTGCTCGACGATGTCCTCGCCCCGCCGGTCGCGCAGCAGGATGCGCACGCCCGAGTTGAGGAAGGCGAGTTCGCGGTAGCGGTGCTCCAGCTTCTCGAAATCGAACTCGGTGACGTTCTTGAACGTCTCGGTCGAGGCGAGGAAGGTGACGCGGGTGCCCTTCCTGCCGGCCGGAGCGTCGCCCACCATCTCGAGCGGCGCTTCGGCGTCGCCGTGGCGGAAGCGCATCCAGTGCTCCTTGCCGTTGCGCCAGATGGTCAGCTCCAGCCACTCGGACAGGGCGTTGACCACCGAGACGCCGACGCCGTGAAGCCCGCCCGAAACCTTGTAGGCGTTGTCGTCGCTGGTGTTCTCGAACTTGCCGCCGGCGTGGAGCTGGGTCATGATGACCTCGGCCGCCGAGACGCCTTCCTCGGGGTGGATGCCGGTGGGAATGCCGCGGCCGTTGTCCTCGACGCTCACCGAGCCGTCGGCGTTCAGTTCGATCAGCACCAGGTCGCAGTGGCCGGCCAGCGCCTCGTCGATGGCGTTGTCCGACACCTCGAACACCATGTGGTGCAGGCCCGAACCGTCGTCGGTATCGCCGATGTACATGCCGGGGCGCTTGCGCACCGCATCCAGGCCCTTGAGGACCTTGATCGAATCCGCGCCGTAATTGCTGGTGCCGGGGGTGTTTTCAGAAGTGCTGGCCATGCCCAGCATATAGGCACGAAGGGCGCCTTCCGGAACCCGTATTCGCGCCGAACTCCACAGATACCGGTCCATGAAAAAGCCCGCGAAACCGCGGGCCGTTCGCGCCTCCGTGGGCGGGTATTGACAGGCTCGGCCTTGCGCCGCGGATCGGGACCCGTCCCGCCGTCAGCCGCAAGGCCTGCCCGAATGCGCCGGCATCAGCCCAGGGTCAGGGCGAACATCAGCCCGCTGGTGCCGAGAGCCGCCGCGAGACCGAGCGCGCGATAAATGCGTTCCATATATACCTCCTGTTTGTTCACGTTCAGCAAGATGGGGTGTCTTCCTCATTTCGCAAGTGCAGCATACCTAGGTTAGTAATTTTAATAAAGTGCAAAGGCGGCAAAGATGGTTGCAAAAACTGCAATTATGCCATTAAATGCCTGCTAACCTTGGGAATCTGTGCTGATGGCCGGATTCGCATGCCGGCCCACGCCGCGCCGTGAACTCCGCGGATGTGTGCGACTGCGAAAAATAGGTTTGTTCCAGATTTGCAGGCCCCGATTCGCGAATCAGTGGCGGTTGGCGGCCCCGCCCACTGGACAGCTTTTGCGCCCGCGACTAACGCTCCGCCATGAGCGTACCGCCTTCGGATTCCATCCTCATCGTCGATTTCGGCAGCCAGGTGACGCAGCTTATCGCGCGTCGCGTCCGGGAAGCCGGGGTCTATTCCGAGATCGCCCCGTTCGGCGCGGCCGCGGCCGCCTTCGCCCGCATGCGGCCGCGGGGCGTGATCCTCTCGGGCTCGCCGGCCTCGGTGCTCGACGCGGACGGCCCGCGCATTCCCGACGCGATTCTCGACAGCGGATTGCCGATCCTGGGCATCTGCTATGGCCAGCAGGCGCTGATGCACCAGCTCGGCGGCGAGGTGCTGCCGGGCGAGGCGGGCGAGTTCGGCCGCGCCTTCATCGAGATTTCCGACCGCTGCGAGCTGTTCGACGGGCTGTGGACCGAGGGCGAGACGCACCAGGTCTGGATGAGTCACGGCGACAAGGTGACGCGGCTCGCGCCCGGTTTCCGCCCCGTCGCGGCGAGCCCGGGCGCGCCTTTCGCGGTGATCGCGAACGACGAGAAGCGCATCTATGCGATGCAGTTCCACCCCGAGGTGGTGCACACGCCCGACGGCGCCCGGCTGCTCAAGAACTTCGTCCGCCACGTCTGCGGCCTTGCCGGCGACTGGACGATGGCCGAGTTCCGCAAGACCAAGATCGCGGAGATCCGCGCCCAGGTGGGTTCGGGCCGCGTGATCTGCGGCCTTTCGGGCGGCGTCGATTCCGCCGTCGCGGCCGTGCTGATCCACGAGGCGCTGAAGGATTCCGGCGCCGACCAGCTTACCTGCGTGTTCGTCGACCACGGCCTGATGCGGCTGGGCGAGAGCGAGCAGGTCGTCTCGCTGTTCCGCGGGCACTACAACATCCCGCTGGTCCACGTCGATGCCTCGACGCTGTTCCTCAAGGGCCTCGAAGGCGTCACGGACCCGGAGGCCAAGCGCAAGTTCATCGGCAAGACCTTCATCGACGTGTTCGAGGGCGAGGCGACCAAGATCGGCGGCGCCGAGTTCCTCGCGCAGGGCACGCTCTACCCCGACGTGATCGAGAGCGTCTCGTTCACCGGCGGCCCCTCGGTGACGATCAAGAGCCACCACAACGTCGGCGGGCTGCCCGAGCGGATGAACATGAAGCTGGTCGAGCCGCTGCGCGAGCTGTTCAAGGACGAGGTGCGCGAGCTGGGCCGCGAGCTGGGCCTGCCCGACATCTTCGTCGGCCGCCATCCGTTCCCCGGTCCGGGCCTCGCCATCCGCATCCCCGGCGAGGTGACGCGCGAGCGCTGCGATATCCTGCGCAAGGCCGACGCGATCTACCTGGAGGAGATCCGCAGCGCCGGGCTCTACGACGCCATCTGGCAGGCCTTCGCGGTGCTGCTGCCGGTCAAGACGGTGGGCGTGATGGGCGATGGGCGCACCTACGATTCGGTCTGCGCGCTGCGCGCCGTGACGTCGACCGACGGCATGACCGCCGACATCTATCCCTTCGACGCCGCCTTCCTCAGCCGCGTGGCGACGCGGATCATTAACGAGGTCAGGGGCATCAACCGCGTGGTCTACGACTACACCTCGAAGCCGCCGGGCACGATCGAGTGGGAATGATTCCGCGTCTGGCACAGCCAGGCACCTGATGGCATGAAATGCCGCTAAGCCCGCGTAATTGCGGGCTTTTTTTTGTTTGTGTTTGGCACGATCTGGCAACGGGAGGAA
>Ga0172382_10008124_pt1 | contig 14715 bp, 9 predicted proteins | sample Leawel138RmetaG_FD_122245 | JGI IMG/M metagenome (GOLD analysis project Ga0172382, IMG submission 122245) | Leachate microbial communities from a municipal landfill in Southern Ontario, Canada - Leachate well 138R metaG | ecosystem: Engineered > Solid waste > Landfill > Unclassified | place...
CGGACGCGGCTCAAGCCCCCCCTCGCCGCGGAAAAGGCCAGCGGCACCGGCGGCCAACGCAAAGGGGCCCGGCCAATGGCCGGGCCCCTGGAGCACATGGATTCGCCTTGCGACCCTAGGCGGGCTGTTCGGCCTCGGCGGGAGCCGAGGGCGCCGCCGGAGCGGGCTTGGCGTTCAGGGCCACCTCCTGCGGGAACACAGGCAGGTAGCGGTAGGCCAGGGAGGTCACGATGAAGCCGTAGGCGACGACCATCAGCGACGGCCCCCACTCGGCCCAGTTGGGAACGTAGTCGTACCACTTGTCGAAGGGCATGACCGGGATGGCCAGGGCCTGGACAGTGAACACATAGCGGTTGATGGTCACGCCCACGCAGGACAGGATGGCGCCGGTGTAAAGCAGCGCGGGGGTGTTGCGGAACTTGGGCACCATGAGCAGGATCGCCGGAAGGATGCCGCCCAGGCCGATCTCGGCCCACAACAGACCCACGCCGTAGCCCAGCTCGCTGTTGAACATCTGGTCCCAGGTCAGGCCGGAACGCGGCAGAACGTCCGTGGCCCAGGCCCAGGTGTCCAGGATCTTCAGGAAGACGTACAGCGTGAGCATGGTACCCGCGATCTTGCACATCAGGCGCTTCACGTTCCAGTCCACCAGCGTCTTGCCGGTGAGCAGCTCCATGAGCTTGACCACCAGCACGGAGAAGCACGGGCCGGAGCCCACGGCGGAGAGCACGAACAGGAAGAACGTCCACGGCCAGATGAAGAACCCGTCGCGCAGGATGTACGGACGGCCGAAGAGCACGCCGTACATGCCGCCCAGGGAGCCCTGGTGGAACGTGGACAGGAACGCGCCGATGCCCGCGATGAGCGGCATCACATAGTGGAAGTTGTGCGCGATGTTGTGCAGCAGCGGAATCTGGTTCAGCTTGCGGTTCTCAAGGATGTTCGGGACGAACTCCAGAGTCAGCACCATGAGGTAGCAGGTGATGCAGAACATCACTTCCGTCAGCATGGAGTGGACGTTGGGATGCCAGAAGCCGAACCAGGAGCGCAGCGGCTGGCCCACGTCCAGGGCCAGGATCAGCATGGCTCCGGAGTAGCAGAGGAAGCCGATGATGACCGTCAGGTTGACGATCTTCTCCAGCTCCTTGATGTCCAGGATGTACTTGAGCAGGCCGGTGAAGAAGGCGCCCGCGCCCAGGGCGATGACCGCCAAGTCGAAGGTGATCCACAGGCCGAACCCGAAGTAGTTGTCCAGCGCGGTGCGCGCCAGGCCGTCCGGGAACAGGATCATGATGGCCTCGTAAGCGCCCAGGGCGAAGACGACCCCGCACGCGCCGAGCCACAGCAGGAATTTGCCGAGCGAGCAGCGCTCGACTCCCTCAGGCCACAGTGCTCTATCCATGATGAGCCCCTCCCTCGCCCGCTTGGGCTTCTTCATTGGCCAGGTAGTTGTCGCCCTGCAGGCGGACCCAGGCGCGCTTGCTCATGTAGTAGACCTGCGGGTCGGTGCCCAGGCGCTCCAGCAGCCGGAAGGTATACGGGCTGCGGACCAGCTCGTAGACGGCGTGCTCGGGGTTCTTCACGTCGCCGAAGGTGATGGCGCCAGTGGGGCACACCTCGCCGCACGCGGGCACATAGGCGCCGTCGGGCAGCTTCTCGGGATCCTCGCCGGCCACGCGCGCCGCGTCCTTGGCGTACATCAGGCGATGGTGGCAAAACGAGCATTTCTCCACCACGCCGCGCGAGCGCACCGAGGTGTGCGGGGTCAGCTGCTTCTCCATGCCCTCGGGCCACACGGGCTGGTCCCAGTTGAACACGCGGGCGTGGTAGGGGCACGAGGCCATGCAATACCGGCAGCCGAAGCAGCGCGGATAGATCTGGCTCACGATGCCGCCGTTCTCGTTCTTGTCGGTGGCGATGGCCGGGCAGACCGACACGCACGAGGGCATCCCGCACTGCATGCACGGGCGGGGCAGGTAGGCCGTGTCGCTGCCGTCGGTCAACTCATAGATGGTCAGCCACTCGATCTTCTTGAAGCGGGTGGGGAAGCCCTTGCCCGCGATGCGCTGCAACTGGTTTTCCTGCGGCGCGATGTTGTTTTCCTTGTTGCAGGCCACCACACACGCGCCGCAGCCCGTGCATTTGTCGATGTCGATGACCATGCCCCATCTGATCGGGAAGTCTTGGAAAGTGGACATATTGCTTACCCTCTTCTTAGGCGGTGGCGATGTTCACCCGGGTGTCGGACCACACGGACAGGCCGGTCTCGGGGTCATCGGCCGCAGCCAGGACCTTGTAGGCGTTGTCGCCCAGGCCCCGGCTGTACTCGTCCCACGCCGTGTGGCCGAAGCCCAGGGGCGCGGCGACGACGCCGGTCATGACCTTCTCGGTGATGTGGACCCTGGCCGTCATCTCCCCGCCGGGGCCGCTCAGGCGCACGGCCTGGCCCTCGGCCACGCCGCTCTGGCGCGCGGTCTTGGCGTTCATCTGGACCATGAGGTCGCTGCCGCGCACGGTGGCGGCGCAAAGCGGCGGCAGGGCCACCTTGGCCGAGCCCAGGTTGTGCTTGGCCACCGGGGCCAGGGCCAGCAGGCCCTCGCCCTGGGCGCGCGGCGCGGGGGCCGCGGCGGCGCTCAGGTCGGGCACAAGCTCCGTGGTGGCCGCGCTGGTCCAGACCGCGCCGCGCCCAAGGGCCTTCCAGTCGGCGCCCAGAGCCTCGGCCTTGGCCCGCAAAACGTCCTTGAACGCGAGGTAGCCGAGGTCGATGTCCAGCCTGCGGGCCACGGAGAGCAGCACGTCGGCCGTGGCGCGGGTGTCGAAGGCCGGACGCGCCAGGGGCCGGTTCAGGCTGTAGACCGCCTGCCCGGCGCCGTAGGGGGTGTACACGTCGTCGTAGCGCTCCAGGGCCATGCTGCTGGGCAGCACGAGGTCGGCCAGCTCGGCGGTTTCATCCATGAAGCTGGAGAAGCTCACGGTGAAGCCCGCGCGGCGCACGGCCTGGGCCATCAGCTCGGCCTGGGGCAGGGCGTAGGCCGGGTTGGCGTCGTAGACCATCAGCACGCCCGCGCTGGCCTTGCCCTCGGCCAGCTTCTTCAGGAAGGGCACCAGGTCGGCGCTGTAGCGGCTGGCGGCGGAGCCGGCGCCCTGCACCACGGCCGGGGCCTCGGGCACGATCTTCACGCCCCCGGCCACATTGATGCGCCCGAGCATGGCGTTCAGGCCCAGGGCGGCCATCAGGGCCCGGGCGCCAGCGCCCTGGCCGAACTCCGACCCGGCGATGACCAGCGGGCGCTTGGCGGCGGCCAGCTCGGCGGCCAGCTTGCGCAGGGTGTCGGCGCGCACGCCCGTCTCGCGCTCGATGCGCGCGGGGCTGTAGTTGGCGGCCACGTCGCGGCGGAAGGCGTCCAGGCCATTGGCCCGGGCGGTGGCGCCGCGCTCCATGAGCGCGTGGGCCAGGCCCAGGGCCACGGACGCGGCGGCGCCGGGGCGGGCCTGGATCCACTGGTCGCAGACAACGGCGGTGTTGTTCAGCACCGGACCGGCGTAGACGTATTTGGCCGTGGCGGGCTGGCCCGAGGGGTGGCTCTGGGAGAAGGCCCGGGCGTTGCGCACGGCGGTTCCGGAGCTTTCCAGAGCGTCGGCGCCAAGCAGCAGCACATAGTCGGCGCCTTCGATGTCGTAGGCCAGGTGGCCTTCGCCGCCCAGCTTCTCCAGGGCCTTATGGGCGCTCTGGGCCTCGCCGGGCATCATGTAGAAGGAGCCGGAGAGCCTGTGCATCAGGGCCGCGAAGACCTCGTTGGCGGTGCCGGTGTCGTCGCCGCTGATCATGGCCACGTCACCTTCGGCCCGGCCGAGCTTCTCGGCCAGCAGGGCCTCGGCGTCGCTCCAGGAGATGGGCGCAAGCCCCGCCTCGGTGCGCACCAGGGGCTGGCGCACGCGCGCCGGGCTCATGAGCAGGCCGACCTCGGCGGCGGCCAGGGCCGACACGCCGCCGCCGGACAGCGGATGGTCCTGGCTGGAGGCCAGGCCCACGGGTACGCCGTCCACCAGGGCCACGCGCACGCCCGTCCCGGCGGGGTCGAGCTTGGAGGCCATCTCGGCGAAAAACACGTTGCGCTTGGGAACCTTGGGGTTCCACTTCCAGTTCTGGGTCCAGATGGAGATGTCGTCCGTCAGTTTCCAGGGGATGGGGGTGATCATCAGCCCCGCCCCGGCACCGGCGGCAAAACTCAGGAAGGTTCTTCTATTCATGACTTCGCCACCTCGTTGCTAGCGATGACAGACGTAGCAGGCGTTGCTCTGGCCGTTTTCGGCATGGCAGCGCTCGCATTCCCACATCTTCATGGTCCCGCGGCTGTAAGCCGGGTCCACGCCCACTCCCCTGCCGAACACGATCCTGTAGCCACCGTTGGAGTAGTCGGTCAGCTTGTTGCGGTAGTGCAGGGGCGGGGTGTCGCTGCCGCCCACGTCGGGGTGGCAGGTGGTGCAGTCCTGCGCGGCGTGGGCCGCGTGGGAGAAGAACACGTTGTCAGGCTGGTCCTGGTAGATCAGCCACGGAACTTCCTTCCCCTCGTTGACGTACTCGTCGATGAACCGCTGCTCTTCCGGGTCTTCACCCATGGCCTCGGTGTGGCACTCGGCGCAGGACTCGGTCGAGGGCAGCCCGCTGAAGGAGCCGTCCTCGTTGAGATAGTGACAGTCCTCGCAGGCCATTCCGGCGTCGTCCACATGGACCAGGTGGCTGAACCGCAGGGGCTGTTGCTCGACGCTGAACAGCACCCGGGGGAACCACCACCAGCCCACGAGGAGGATTGCCACGAACCCGATGAAAAAGGGCAACGCTCCTCCGCTTCCTGAAGTTTTCTTCACCATGTGCTCTCGCCTCATCCTTGTAAAAGAGTTGCTCTCCGGGCGCCCGCTCCGGCATCCCTCCCGGGACCGGCGGCCCTTGGGCCCTTACCACGACCCCGCTGGAACACGTCTGCCCGTCCGGCCGAGAGATGCCGGACGACGCGTTCTGCGGGGTTCACGACCAAAAAAAGCCTCAGGGAGACGCAGCAGTTCTAGGCATGTCAGCCCAAGCGTGTCAAGGCTTAATGAAATAATTCACGAACCTGATTTCCCAGAATTGTCCTCCATTTCCGGAGGAAAAACGGCGCCCGACCCCCGACCCGGCACGCGGGCCGGGCGCGGAAAAAACACCTCCGGCGCCGCGCATGTTCCAGAATGCACCCGCCCTGCGGGCCGCAGGGCCCGCATAGGCCGCCCGGGAGCCCCTGCGCGGCGGCACCCGTCTGGGTGCGGCCCGGGATTCCCTGCGCGGCGGCGCGGGCGGCCTGGGCGCGGGGCGCGGCGGCGCGGGCGGCCTGGGCGCGAAGCCCAGCCAGGGGGCGGCCCTCACCCGGCGGGCCGCCCGGGCGACCTTGCGCGGCGGCGCCCGTCTGAGTGCGGCCCGGGAGCCCCTGCGCGGCGGCGCCCCCCCTGGGTGCGGGCCCGGCGGCCACGGGCCGCAGCTTGCGGCACAGCCCGGCGCGGGGCCCGTCTGCGTGCGGGCCCGGCGGCCGCCACCATCCCCGGGGGAGATACCCTGAACGGCGCCAGCCTGCGGCCGGGCCAGCGCGGGAGGCCCGGCCGCAGGCGTCCCGCGAGCCGGCCCGGGCGACGGCCCGGCCCCGCCGGGGGCGGCGCTCAGCCCTCGGCGGGCGGCGCGCCCGCGTCATCCCCGGCCCCGGGGTCCCCGGCCCGGCCGTACACGTCGTCGAAGCGCACGATGTCGTCTTCCTCCAGGTACGGCCCGGACTGGATCTCGATGATTTCCACGGGCACCTTGCCGGGGTTGCCCAGGCGGTGCAGGGCCGTCTTGGGGATGTCCACGGACTGGTTCTCGTAGAGCAGGATCTCGCGGTCGTCCACGCGCACCTGGGCCGTGCCGGAGATGACCACCCAGTGCTCGCTGCGGTGGTGGTGCTTTTGCAGCGACAGCCACGCCCCGGGCAGGACCTCGATACGCTTGATCTTGTAGTGCGGCCCCTCCTCCAGCACCGTGTAGCTGCCCCAGGGGCGGCGCACGGTGACATGGGCCTCCACCAGCCTGCTCTGCTCCTCGCGCAGGCGCTCGACCACGTCCTTGACGCGCTGGACCTTGTCCTTGGGGCAGATGAGCGTCGCGTCGCGGGTCTGGACCACGATGAGCCCGTCGACCTCCACGGCGGCGAGCTTGCCCCCGCGCGAGAGCAGCAGGCTGTCCCGGCAGTCCATGGCCAGCACGTCGCCCTGGACCACGTTGCCCCCGGCGTCCTTGGCGCCCAGGCGGTACAGGGCCTCCCAGCTGCCCAGGTCGTCCCAGCCGAAGTCGGCGCGCACCACGGCCTGGCGCGCGACGTGCTCCATGATGCCGTAGTCCACGGAAACGTCGGGCAGGGCCGCGTAGCCCCGGGCCAGGGGCTGGCTGCCGCGCGCCGCCCACCAGGCCGCCAGCTCGGGCTGGAAGCGCTCCACGGCCTCCAGGAAGGCCCGCACCTGGAAAACGAACATGCCGCTGTTCCAGTAGTGCGCGCCGCCGGAAAGGAACCGGCGGGCCGTGGCCAGATCGGGCTTTTCCACGAAGCGGGCGACCTCGAAGCAGTCCTGGCCCAGGTCCGCCCCGCGCTCGATGTAGCCATAGCCCGTTTCGGGTTTGTCGGGCACGACGCCGAAGGTCACGAACCAGCCCTGGCGGGCCAGGGCCGCGCCGCGCCCCAGGGCCTCGCGCCAGACCCCGGGCTTGTGGATCAGGTGATCCGAGGGAAACACGGCCACCAGCGCCTCGGGGTCGCGCGCGGCGGCGCGCTCCATGCCCAGCAGGATGGCGGGCAGGGTATTGCGGCGCATGGGCTCGGCCAGCACCTGGGCCTCCAGGCCCGGATGCACCCCGGCCACCTGTCCGCGCACCTCGAAGAACTGCTCCTCGTTGGTCACCACCCACACGTCGGCGGGGTCGAAGACTTCCAGCGCCCGGGCGGCGGTCTGCTGGAGCATGGTGCTCGCGCCGGTGAGCGCCAGGAGCTGCTTGGGCAGCAGGGTGCGCGAATAGGGCCATAGCCGGGTGCCGGAGCCCCCGGCCAGGATCAGGGCCTGGCAGCCTTGCAGGGCCCGGGCGGTGGAGTCGCTGGTCATCGCCCCTCCTCGGGGTTGGGGGTGGCCCCGCCCGGCCCGGCGCCCGGGGCGCCGAAAACGAAGGGCGAGACGAAATCGGCCAGGCGCGGCAGGGTCTTGTCCTTGTCGGAGAGCACGGGGGCGGCCTCGGGCCAGGGGATGCCCAGGTCGGGGTCGTTCCACAGGATGCCCGCGTCGCGCACGGGGTCGTAGTAGGCGTCGACCTTGTACTGGAATTCGGTGTCCGGGGCCAGGGTCAGGTAGCCGTGGGCGCAGCCCGCCGGGATGAACATCTGCGCGCGGTTGTCGGCGCTGATGGTCTCGGCGTGCCAGGCGCCGTAGGCCGGGGAGCCCACGCGCAGGTCCACGGCCACGTCGTAGACCGCCCCGCGCGAAACGCGCACCAGCTTGGCCTGGGCCGAGGGCGGCCCCTGGAAATGCAGCCCGCGCAGCACGCCCCGGGCCCGGGACAGGGCATGGTTGTCCTGCACGAAATCACAGGCCACGCCGCATTCGGCCAGCGCCTTGCGGCTGTAGGTTTCCATGAAGAAACCCCGGCGGTCCTCGAAGACCTTCGGGGTCAGGACCAGCAGTCCCGGGATGCTCGTGGTCCGCACCTGCACCGTGTCGCCCTCCTTGCCCGTCCGGCCGCCCGGGGCCGGGCGCCCAGGGTGCGGTCGATGCGGTCACGGCTCATCTACCAGCCTTTGCCCGCGCAGACAACAACCGCGCCGCCGCGCCCCCCTCCCCGGCCTGCGCCCGGGGCCGCGCCCAGCCGCGTCCCGCGCGGCCAAAAGCGTTGACAATTCCTCGCCAATCCAGGAAGCTTCGGCCCACGAATCGCAATCCCGCCAGCTCGGGAACCGGCGGGAACCGGGCGGAGCAAGACGTGGCCATCGACACAGAACAGGACCAGCAGGGCGAAATCGCCCGGCTCAGGGCCGAGCTCGACGCCAAAAACGCCGAGCTGGAAGCCCTGCGCTCCCGGTTCGAGGCGGAGAACACCGACCTGGTCCACCGCCTGGACCAGTTCCGGGCCATCTTCGAAAACGCCGCCTCGGGCATCGCCATCCAGAACGTCGAGGGCGTCATCACCGCGGCCAACCAGACCTTCCTGGGCATGGTCGGCTACGGCCGCCAGGAGCTGCTGGGGCTGCCCGCCGCCGCCGTGATCCATCCCGAGTCCGCACACCGGACCCTGGCGGACGCGGTGCGCCAGGGCGAAGCGGCCCCCCTGCGCGACGAAAGGAAGCTGGTGCGCAAGGACGGGTCGAGCCTGTGGGTCGACCTGACCACCAGCGTCCTGACCGAAGCCGACGGCACGCCGCGGGGCTTCGTCTGCGTGCTGCACGACATCACCGCCCGCAAGCGCACCGAAGCCGCCACAAGGGAAAGCGAACAGCGCCTGCGCCAGCTGGTGGAGCGCCTGCCCGTGCTCATCCACGCCCACGACGCCCAGGGCAACTATGTGTTCTGGAACCGCGAGTGCGAGCGCGTGCTGGGCTACGGGGCGGCGGAAATCATCGGCAATCCCGGGGCCCGCGCCCTGCTCTTCCCCGACCCCGACTACCGCAGGCACATCGAAAAGCTGCACAGCGACGCCAGCGACTTCGCGGGCTGGGAGGCCGAAACCGCCGCCGCCGACGGCAGCGTCAAAACCATCCTGTGGACGCGCATCTCCGGGGACAGCCCCCTGCCCGGCTGGGCCGCGTGGGAAACGGGCATGGACATCACCGAGCGCAAGGCCGCCGAGAACGCCCTGCGCGCCTCGGAGCACGAAAAGAAGCTCATCCTGGACACCATCTCCGAGTGCGTGCTCTACCAGACCACGGACAAGCGCATCCTGTGGGCCAACCGCGCGGCCCGCGCCCTGGCGGGCGGGGAGCCCAAGGACCTGCGCGGCAGGCGCTGCTACGCCGTCTGGCACGGCTACAAGAAATCCTGCACCGCCAGCCCCTGCCCGGTGGACCAGGCCCTGCGCCTGGGCACGCCCGTAGAGGCCGAGGTGGAGGGCGAGGGCGGGCGGACATGACTGGTCAAGGGCTATCCGTCCTTCGCCCCCGACGGCTCCCTGGCCGGGGCCATCGAGGTCGCCACGGACATCACCGGGCGCAAGCGCTCCGAGGAGGCCATGCGCCGCGCCCGCGACCTGGCCGAGAACGCCACCAAGATGAAGGACGAGTTCCTGGCCAACATGAGCCACGAGCTGCGCTCGCCCCTGAACGGCGTGCTGGGCATGCTCGACGTCCTGCTGGACACCGACCTCGACGCCGAGCAGCGCGACTGCATCCAGACCGCCCTGCAGGCGGGCGAGGGCCTTTTGGCCATCATCAACGACATCCTGGACTTCTCCAAGCTCCAGGCCGACAAGATCGTGCTCTCGCGCCGCCCCTTCCGCCTGCGCCACACCGTGCGCACCGTGTGCAACACCTTCCGCGAGCAGAGCCTGCGCAAGGGCCTGGACGTGGGCTACGACGTGGACGCCGCAGTCCCCGACACCGTCATCGGCGACGAGGGGCGCGTGCGCCAGATCCTCTTCAACCTGGTGGGCAACGCCGTGAAGTTCACCCACCAGGGCAGCGTGCGCGTGCGGGCCCAGATCCTGCGCAAGGGCGCGGACCCCCGGCAGGCACGGCTGCTGTTCACGGTCACCGACACGGGCATCGGCATCCCCGCCGAGCAGCTGGACACCATCTTCGACCCCTTCGTGCAGCTCAACTGGGCCAAGAACCGCAAATACGAGGGCACGGGCCTGGGCCTGGGCATCGTCAAGCGCCTGGTGACCCTCATGGGCGGCATCATCACCGTGGAAAGCGAAATGGGCGGAGGGACCACGGTACACTTCTGGGTCAATGTGGAGCTGCCCGGCTGAGCCGGGGCCACCACGCCAGGCATCCCGCGAAGGCGCCCCCGGGCGCCTTTTTTCACGCCCGGGCGCCCGGGGCCGGTTTTTTTGCCCGCGACGGTGGCGGCCCCCGCCCGGGTATGCTATATCGGACACGGGCCTTTCCGGGCCCGCGGCCGCCCTGGAGCGGGCGCGGCGCCGGACAAAACCGGCGGGGAGGCCCGGAATCGTCACCGCCCGGCGGCTCCCCGCACGGGGCGCCGCCGGGACAAAATGCCCGCAACCCATCCGTGGAGATCGGAATGCGCTACGCGGCCACGATCCTGATCCTGCTGCTGGCGGCCCTGCCGGGCCCGGCTTCCGGCCAGCAGCCCCCGCCCGCCCCCCAGCTCCCCGAGGTGCGGGCGGTGGTGCTCAGGAGCATGGCGCCCTTCTTCTCCGTCGGCCCGGACAACCTGCCGCACGGCTTCGCCGTGGACGCCACCCGGGCCATCGCCGAACTGGCCGGGCTGCGGGTGACGTTCCTGGTGGCCGACGACTGGGCCGAGGCCCAGCGCGACGTGCTCGAAGGCCGGGCCGCCTTCATGGCCGGGATGACAGCCACCCCGGAGCGCAAGCGCCACTTCGTCTTCACCTCGCCCATCTTCGTATCCCCATCCTGCCTCATGGTCCGGGCCAACGACAAGACCATCCGGGAGCCCGCCGACCTGCGCGGCCGGACCCTGGCCATCCTGCGCGGCAGCCTCATCCCCGAGCCCCTCAGGCATGTGCCCGAGGTCTGGATACGCGAATACACCAGCCCGCAGCACTACATCCTGGACCTGCTCTCCGGCAACGTGGACGCCGTTATGGCCGGGCGCTACGAACTGGCCCACCTGACCTCCCAGGCGGGGGTGGACAACCTGGTCGATTTCGTGGACGGACCCGGAACGGAGTACAAACGGCGCCTGGCCCTGGCCGCCGGCGACCAGGAACTGGCCGCGCGGCTGGACGCAGCCGTGCGCCGGTTCACCTCCTCGCCGCAGTATCCGGAGCTGGTGGAGCGCTGGTACGGCAGGCCCCGGCCGTTCTGGACGGCCGCACGGGTGATTGCCCTGACGGGCGCGGCCCTGGCCTGCGCCATCCTGGCCGCGCTGGCCATCCACTACCACCTGACCCTGCGCCTGAACGCCCGGCTGGCCGCGGCCCTGCAGGACAGCCGCCGCAACGCCGACCAGCTCGCGCGCAACCGGGACATGTTCCGCCATCTGGTGGAAAACATCCGCCATGTGTTCTGGATGCGCGACCTGGAGACCGGGGGGATCATCTACGTCAGCCCGGCCTACGAGGACCTTTCCGGCAAAAGCACCCAGACCCTCTACGACGAACCCGGGTCCTTCCTCGACATGGTGCACCCCGACGACCGCGAGCGCGTGGAGCGGGCCACCGAACGGCTGCACAAGGACGGCACCCCCTTCGACATGGAAATGCGCGTCTGCGCCACCCGGGGCGGGGAGCGCTGGGTCAGCGCCAGGGCCTTCCGCCTGGCGGCGGCGGACAACCTGCCCCCGCGCACCGTGGGCTTTCTGGAAGACATCACCGCGGCCAAGACCGCGAGCCTGGCCCTGCAGGAGAGCGAGAGCCTTTTCCGCGCGCTGTTCATGGACAGCAGCGTGGTCATGCTGCTGCTGGACCCGGAAACCGGGCGCATCGCCGAGGCCAACCACTCCGCCAGCGCCTACTACGGCTGGAGCCGCGACGAGCTCATGGCGATGAACGTGGTGGACATCAACACCCTGCCGCCCCGGGAACTCCGCAAGATCATGGACCGGACCAGCAGCGAGGGCCGGGGCCGCTATTTCTTCCGCCACCGCCTGGCCAACGGTGAAACCCGCGACGTGGAGGTGCACAGCGGGCCTGTGGCCATGCAGGGCCGCCAGGTCCTGCATTCCTGCGTCATCGACGTGACCGAGCGGCGCCAGGCCCAGGAGCTTTTGCGCCGCAGCGAGGATTTCCAGCGGGCCATCGTCGCCTGCTCGCCCGTGGCGCTCTACTCCATGGACCTGGAGGGCTGCGTTTTGTCCTGGAACGCCTCGGCGGAACGCATCTTCGGCTGGCGTACGGACGAGGTGCTGGGCACGCCGCTGCCCATCATCGGTCCGGACGAACAGCCGGAGTTCACCCTGCTGCGCGCCAGGGCCCTGGCCGGGGAGCGGCTGGTCGGCCTGGAGCTGACGCGCAGGCACAAGAACGGCTCGCGGGTGGAGATCAGCCTGTCCACGGCGGTCATCCGGGGCGACGACGGCGTGCCCATCGGCATCCTGGGCGCGGCGCAGGATATCACCGCCCGCAAGCGGGCGGAACGGGAGATGCTCCAGGCCAAGGAGGCCGCCGAGGCCGCAAGCCAGGCCAAGTCGGAATTCCTGGCCAACATGAGCCACGAGATCCGCACACCCCTGAACGGGCTCATGGGCATGCTCCAGCTCCTGGAGTCCACCGCCCTGGAGGCCGAACAGGGCGAGTATGTGGAGCTGGCCAAGCAGTCCTGCACGCGCCTGACCCGCCTGCTCTCCGACATCCTGGACCTCTCGCGCGTGGAGGCGGGCAAGCTGAGCATCCAGGCCAAGCCCTTCTCCCTGGCCGCCACCCTGGACCAGCTCAAGGGCATCTTCCGGCCCCTGGCGCGCCAGTCGGGCCTGGAGTTCATCTGCCACGTCGGGGACGACGTACCCGAGACGGTGGTCGGCGACGAGGTGCGCCTGATGCAGGTGCTGATGAACCTGCTTGGCAACGCCTTCAAATTCACCACCGCCGGGAAGGTGACCCTGGAGGCATACAGCCTGCCGCCGCGCGGCCCGGGCCAGCTCCGGGTGCTCTTCTCCGTCGCCGACACGGGCATCGGCATCCCCGGGGAGGACATCGCGCGGCTGTTCAAGCCCTTCTCCCAGGTCAGCGAGGGCTTCACGCGCCGCTACCAGGGCGCCGGGCTGGGGCTGGTCATCTGCAAGCGGCTGGTGGAGCTCATGGGCGGCAGCATCGCCGTGGACAGCGAGCCCGGCGCGGGCACGACCATGCTCTTCTGCTGCACCTTCCAGGCCCACACGCAGCCCGCCGCGCAGGTCCCGCCCCAGGCGCCCGGCCCCGGTCCGGGCCTGGGCGGCGCGCGGGTGCTCGTGGCCGAGGACGACCGGGTCAACGGGCTGGCGGCGGCGCGGATGCTGGAAAAGGCCGGCGCCCGGCCCACGGTGGTCGGCGACGGCAGCCAGGCCCTGGCCGCCCTGCGCGACGACCCCTTCGACCTCGTGCTCATGGACGTGCAGATGCCGGTGATGGACGGAGTGGAGGCCACCCGGGCCATCCGCGAGGGCCGGGCCGGGGAGGCCGCCCGGGCCGTGCCCATCGTCGCCATGACGGCCTATGCCATGGCCGGCGACAAGGAAGCCTTCCTGGCGGCGGGCATGGACGGCTACGTCTCCAAGCCCGTGGACCCGGACGAACTGGCCCACGCCGTGGAAACGGCCCTGGGCGGGGCCCGGGGCTGAACCGGAACGGCGGGGCCGCGCCCCGGGGCGGCCCCGGCGGCTCAGGCTCCGGAAAGCCTTTGGCTGGGTTCGTCCGGGACAGTGTCCACGGCTTCGAACAGCCCGATTTTTATTCCGTAATGCAATAGCTCCCGGTAGCTGCCGACACCGAGCTTGGCCATGAGGTTCGCCCGGTGGCGCTGGACGGTCTTGTCGCTTATGCACAGCAGCACCGCGATCTCGACGTTGGACCGGCCCTCCACCAGCAGGCGGAATATTTCCTGCTCACGAGGGGTGAGCAGGTTGTATGCCTCCCCCTCGCCCTGTCTGTTCCGCTGGCGGATGTACTCCGGGATGATCAGGCTGTTGACCCGGGGGCAGCAATAATGGCGCCCCAGATAGACACTGCAGACGGCTTCCAGAATCTCCAAGGAGGGGGAGCTCTTGAGCACATAGCCATATACGCCGGACTGCAAGGCCTGGTTGACCAGATTTTCCTTGCTGTGCATGGACAATATAATGACCCGGCTCTGGACTTGACCTTTCCTGGCGATATCGATGAGCTGGGTGGCGATTTGCAGCCCGCTGTAATCCGGCAGCGCGATGTCCAGAATCGTGATATCCGGGTTCTTTTGACGGAACAGGCGCAAGGCATCCAGGCCGCTCTCCGCCTCGCAGAGCACCTCGATGTCGTCCTCGGCCTCCAGCATGGCACGCAGCCCCTTGCGGATCAGCGCGTGGTCGTCCACCAGCATCACCTGAATCTTTTTCCGTTCATGTCTGCACATCCGGATAGAAGGGAATTTCCAGCCGCAGGGTCGCGCCCTGGCCGGGCTGAGAACTTATCCGCAACGTGCCGCCCACCTCGGCGACACGCTGGCGCATGAAGCGCAGCCCCAGCCCCATTCGTGGCGCCGCGCAGGAAAAACCCACCCCGTCGTCCTGAATGGCGATGACGATCTTGGGGTAGCTGTAGATGATCCGCAGCCTGACCCGGCTTGCCCGGGCGTGCTTGACGATATTGTTCAGCCCTTCCTGCACCACGCGGAAGATGACCACCTCCAGTTGCTTGGGCAGGGAGCATCCGCCCAGGCCGAGCTGCTGGTAGTCCACCTCAAGCTGGTACAGATCCTCCATCCTTTCCTTGAACCAGAGCAGGGTTTCATCCAGCCCCAACGGGTCCAGCAGCGAGGGCATGAGGTCGTTGGATATGCGCTGCACCTCGACGCTCAATTC
>Ga0172382_10008125_pt1 | contig 14714 bp, 12 predicted proteins | sample Leawel138RmetaG_FD_122245 | JGI IMG/M metagenome (GOLD analysis project Ga0172382, IMG submission 122245) | Leachate microbial communities from a municipal landfill in Southern Ontario, Canada - Leachate well 138R metaG | ecosystem: Engineered > Solid waste > Landfill > Unclassified | place...
AAGATCAATGAGAAGTCACAGCAGTACAAGACCGATGCAGATACCCTAGAGAACTTCGCCAAACTGATGGGAGAGAACGCACCTCCGATACTTCGGTGGATCATCGAGTACCGGGAGCAGGAGAAGATTCTGGGGACGTACCTCAACAACATCCTACAGAACCTCAAAGGGGAGGATGAACTACGGTTCCAGTTCAAGCAAACCGGAGCCGCTACGGGACGTTTCTCGGCACCCGCGGGGGATCCAGATCATGGGTACTCGGGGATCCCCATTCACGGGATCCCTGGAACGTCCACCATGCGCAACGCATTCGTGGCGCGTGAAGGGTACCTGATGGTCAAGTGTGACTACGCAGGGGAGGAGCTACGAATCGTCTCCAATCTCAGCATGGAGCCCGTCTGGATCCAGGAGTTTCTCGAAGGCGACGGGGACCTTCACAGCATCACGGCGAGGGCGTTCTTCGGCAAGGAGGTAGTGACCAAAGAGGAGCGCAAGATGGGGAAGTGCGTTCACCCGGATACATTGGTCATCTTGAACGGGCAAGTGACTTCTTTGCGGGGTCTGCCTTACTCCGAGCCCGACACGTTCTGTGTTCAGTCTCCAACGTCTGTCTGGACGGGCTCTGGGGAAGCTTCCCTAGCAGCAACCTTCAACGGTGGGGTGAAGCCTCTAGCCCATGTAGTATTGAACGAGGGTGTGTTAACTTGCACTAAGAACCACCGTCTTCTCATGTGTGACGGGAGCTTGGTGGCGGTGAAGGACTTGGAGCCGGGGATGGTCGTAGCTCCTGTGGAGGTCCCAGGGCCTTCTGGGAAGAGGCTGCCTACTTTACACATACCCCTTTGGGAGGGTGTCCCTGTTGGTTCTTACCAGATGACTGAGGATCTGGCGTATCTTGCCGGATTATTCGCAGGGGATGGGACTGGTAACGCTTCGAGTCTAGGTCTAACCCATGGAAGAGCGACCAAGATTGACGCTTACGGCGATCCTTACTCTAGGTGGATTGAGACGTTGCAGGAGGCTTGCAGTCGTTGCGGGTTAGATGCACGGCCCAAGGACTCCGCCACCTTGTATCTTGGTAGCCGGGTTCTGGTACGATTTTTCAGAGCCCTCGGCATTCAGGGCAAGCATCGGAAGGATCTGCATATCCCGGAATGGGTCCTCAATAACCGCCGAGCGGCTATGGCTTACCTAGGGGGTTTGTTCGACACCGATGGTACGGTTGGGACACATTCCCCCAACATAGATTTCACTACCAAGAGCTTCACTTTCGCGGGGCAGATTTCTTTCTTGCTCCGTTCCTGTAGGTTGAGGCACTCGATAGAGCTTACTTTCAACACTACGTACCGGCGGTACTATGCTAGGGTCCGACTGACTGTGGGGGCCTCATGGAAGATGGCCTCTCACATGAGACACATTGGGAAAGTGTCTCGTTTACGTGCGCCGATCTACCAAGGGCGCCCCAAGAACAGCTTCGAGGTTCGGGGTGTTATTGATGCCGGGGAAGGTCCCTGTGTGGATCTGTCTTTGACTCAAGAACCCCATCTCTATGCTGCGAATGGTTTCGTGACGCACAACACTGCGAACTTCGCTTTGGTGTACGGAGGGGGGCCGGCGGCAATCATGCGGGCTACTGGGTGTGACCGCATGGAGGCTCAGCGAAGGAAGCAAGCGTTCGACAAGGCAGTGCCCACATTCGCGAAGTGGGTGGCTCGACAACACCAAGAGGTGAAGAAGAACCTTGGTGTGACGACGGCCTTCCGTCGTTGGATCCCGATCCCCGATGCGAAAATCCGTGGTGGTGAGACAGATTCCTACGGAAGGATCGTGGACGACTCCACGGCTCAAGCCATTCGTGCTGCTTGTGAACGGCACTCGATCAACTACCCTATCCAGTCGGCGGGCGCCGATATCATGAAGCTCGCCATGATTCTAGTCCACAAGGAGCTGCACCAACGCAAGTGGCTCCGTGATGGGGGTAGTGACTCCGTCCGCATGTTGCTGTCCGTCCACGACGAAATCGTCTTCGAGGTGAAGCCACATTGTCTGTTGGAAGCCTTAGAGGTCATCACACGCAAGATGGAGGTAGTGGGCAAGTTCCCTAAGCCGCCGTGGCGGATCCCTTTGGTGACCGATCCCTTGGTGGGGACTAGTTGGGGAGCCGCGTTACAGTGTTGGCGGCACAACCCTAAGGTGCCCCTCAAGGCTGGGGAGACTCTGGCAGCGGGCTTCGTTTTCCCCTCGGTGCCCGATTGGCTGGAACCCATCCTAGCGGCCTCAGGAGCGAGTTTGCCCCCGGAGGCTACCCCAGAGGGGGTGATGTCGCTCGGAGCCCTTCCGGAGGCAGCTGGCCCCCTTGAGGAGCCCTTGTTGCCCTCTGGGGGTACCCCACCTCTTTCCTCGGCTCTGTCTCCGAGTCTGCGTCCGCGTCAGGCCGGCGGGTCAGTTAACCCCACGTCCCCACGTCGGATAGTGACAGTACGACTTCAGGTGCTGAACCTAAAATCCGTGCGAAAGATGAAGGGCTTGGCCGGGGAGTACGAAGCGGACTCGGAGGACATAGCTGCGGGAAGAAGTGCTGTGCTCAGGGTGGTGCACAACCTCTCTGACGAGGTACTCGTCGATCCGTCTTTGGGCATCGTGGTCCAAGCGGAAGCCCTCTGTGAAGAGCTGCTGCGGATCAACTTGATTTCGGCACGGTACACTATCACCATCGAGTGAGCTTGCCCTTTTACGAGAGCTGGGTTAGAGTGCTCAAGCCATGCGCCGGGACCAGTACGGAGAGTGCAACGACAGGGGGATGCCTCTTGCCGATTTCCAGGCGGGGTGGTGTTCGCGGTGCATGAACCCCGAGTGCACGCGCAGTTTACATGGTAAAACCCGGTTCGATCTGCGGACGGAAACCTGGTTTGAGCGTCTATTCGAGCAACCGCCCACTATGCCGCCGACAGATCCCCGGTACGGTGTCATTGCGGGGCAGCGGTTCATTTCAATAGACACGGGCCGAGTCCCAGAGGTAGGATCGGGGTGGGTGGATCCCAACACATTGGTTGAACCAGTGACGATGCCCGAGCCTGTTGCACTATCGGCCCCAGCCATCATGCCTGTGGTCATATCGCCGGCTGGTGGGCCGGATGTGCTGAGAAATGCGCCGGATCAATCAGGTAAAGTGCTCCCGGGGGCGCCTGCTAGGTTACTCCCAGCCCAGGCCCCGGTTGTGACCGACCCCTGGGCCACGGCAGAAAAAGTAGTGCCCCTAGGCGGAACCGTTCGTTTTGGGAAAGGCTCTGGTGTATAGTGGGGGGCAGCGAGGGAAATCACGATGAAGTATCAGCACACGATCGACAAGAACGGCATTGTGGTGACCGAGGTACTGGAGCGCACAAAGGGCAAGCAGTGCTCCGAGGTGCGTACGGTCACGAACTCTCTCGGCACGGAACTCTCTTCCGAGAGGACGGGGCCTGAAGGAGACACCGTGCACGAGGTCAACTACTGAGCACGGAGAAGAGGATACCATGAGTCATCGAGTCACGACCAAGACGGAAATGAAGGACCTCGCACTGGTCCAAGAGGCAGCCAAGGCGGCAGGCATCTCCTGCACTGCGAGTGGGGACATCGTGTCGTTCACCGGGGGCGCCCTGCGGGGCGCAGTTCTCGACCTCAAGACCGGGAACATCACAGGAGACTCCGACTACGGCCACACGTCCGAGGTGCTGAGTGCCCTCAAGCAGGGGTACGCAGAGGCCGGGATCCGTGCTCACTACCTCAAGCACGGAGGGAACGTCGAGTCGCGTCAGATGGTGGGAGACAAGGTCGTCCTGATCTGCTCCATCGGCTGACGCCCATCGGCGTGAGTGCACGAGAGCGGCCCTCTTTACCTGGGTTCGGGGGATCGAGCGTCCCGAGATTGCTCGATCCCCCGAAACAAGCCTAGGCAGAAAGGGCCGCTCGGTGTTTTTTGTCTCGTTGGTGCTCGCTGTTGGTGTATAGTGAACCCATGATCGATCTGGAACTGCAATTCCGCCTGCGTTCTCTTTCTCGTCTCCTCTACGTCATCACTGAGGAAGAGGACCGCTTCGTGTTGAACCTGCGGGACACGGTCAAGCAGTATGCTGACCAGACGTGGGTGTACTCGGCCACCTACGGACTGACGCCCTTGGCGCAGTACATCCGGGACTGGACGAGCAAGCAACACGCGGAAAACACGGGCACGATGAGCATCCACGATGCTCTGATCCACATCTACAAGGCAGACCCCAAGGACAAGCAGCATTTCTACGTCATCACCGATCCGGAGCGGTGGTTGGCGGATCCCCATGTGGTGCGGCGTCTCCTCAACATCGTGCACCAGGGGAAGCAGGACAACAAGACGATCAAGATCATTGTCTTCGTGGGTTCCCGGCGAGTGATCCCGGACAAGCTGTCTCGGTACATCGAGGTACTGCAGGATCCAGGGCTCACGGTGGAGGAGATCACGGAGAAGGTAACCAACGCCTCCAACGTCTTGAGCACCCCTGGTGTTGATCACCCGGAAACCCTGTTCCGGGGGCTCACGTCCTACGAGATCGATCGGGTGTTGAGCCAGTCGGTGGTGCGAACGCGTAAGAGCCCGCAAGGCCCCCGTATCGACCCGAAGATGGTTTCTGACTTCCGGCGACAACAGGTGCAGAAGACCGACTTGGTGCAGCAAGTTGACACGGATCTCTACCCCTTCTCAACCGTAGGCGGAGCGAACCGGTTCAAGGATTGGGCGGAGAAGACTCGTGCCTCTTGGACCGAAAAGGGTCGGAACTTCGGGCTCAAGGCCCCCAAGGGGGTGCTGTGCGTCGGCGTCTGGGGGTGTGGCAAGAGCTTGTCCGTGAAGGCTCTGGGGAACGCTTGGAGTCTCCCCGTGGTCCAGTTGGAGATGGGGCGTCTGCGTTCTTCGGGTGTGGGGGAATCAGAGGCCAACGTCTACCGAGCATTGCGGATCGTGGAATCGGTGGCCCCTTGTGTCACGGGCGACACTGAGATCACCCTGGCAGATGGCTCCACGACTACTATTGAGGAACTGTGGCAGGATCCTCCCGAACACCTTGAGGTGCTCTGTTGGAATGAGAGGACACTAAGGGTTGACACCACACGGGTGTCTCTTATCACTCGTCGGGAAGCCGAAGCTTTCCAGGTGACAGCGGCCAACGGTTTCACGTTGAATGCTACAGCGAACCACCAGCATTACGTCTTGCGTGGAGGTTTGCCAGAGTGGGTTCGTACCGACGAGCTGTCACCCGGGGATATGCTGGCAGTGCCTCTGTATCGTCATGAGGGTTCCGAAGACTGCACCTCATTCCACCCTAGAGGTATGCGAGAGTACACTCGTCCGGACGGCACCATGGAGTTGCGGCGGGGGGGAGGTGGTTTCCGTGACGCTGTCATCACAAAGCTTCCCCTCAAGTGGTCTACGGATCTCGGATGGCTCTTGGGTGTGATCGAGGGAGACGGGTTCATCGGGAGTAGTGACAGCATCGGTCTCACCAACACTAATGAAGTGTTGCTGACCGCTTTTGAGCGAATCCTCCTCGAACAGTTTCAGTTAGGTTCTACTCGGCGGCAGCACATGGAGAGCACTCCGGATCTTCCGGGACTCAGTGCGAACCCTGTGTTCAAGCCTTGTTGGACTACGACAGTGGCGAACCAGCTAGCGGCAGAGTTCTTGCGATCGGCACGGACAAGCATCCTCACAGCACCCGCCTCCGTCAGAGCTGCGTTTTTGGCCGGCTGGGTAGATGCTGACGGTTGCATCCAATCTGCCAAGGTGTCTCTCACTGTAAAGGGGCCCAAGTTGCGTGATGAGCGACGAAAGCTCGCTCGGCAGCTTGTGCAGTCTTTGGGGGTGGTGCCCTCGAAGTTCGACACCGCCCTGTTCGAGATCACGGGTGAGCGGGCGGTCAAACTGGCTAGGCTACTGGGGGAGTTTCTGGTCGCCAAGAACGCTAAGGCCACACAGGTAGCTACGTCAGAGATGGGTTTCGACAGAGGGATGGGTTTCGCTTGTGGTGCTTTGCTTCGTCGGATGCGTAACGATACGGATCTCCGCATTGCTGAAATCAAACCAGTCCTCTCCACCAGCGTGATGTGGCGGCACGAGAACGGTACTACTCCGGTCAGTGAACGACAGATGGGGAAGTACATCGAGTTGTTTGGCGATCATGCAACGGACCTTCAGCGACTACTCAGCGCCGACTGTCGTTGGGTTGAGATCAGAGACATCCAGAGTGTTGGAGAGCAACCCGTCTACGATCTGGTCTGCGAAGGAGAGGACACTCACTCTTTCTTCGCCAATGGTCTTGTCACGCACAATTGCCTGGTCTGGGTCGATGAAGCTGAAAAGTCCCTCTCTGGTGGGGCCAGCTCGAACCAGTCGGACGCCGGTACCACGAGCCGCACCATCGGCATTCTGTCGACGTGGCTCCAGGAAACATCGGCGCAGGTCTGTTTGGCCTTGACGGCGAACAGTCTCAAGAGCCTCCCCATCGAGTTCGTGAATCGCATGGATGAGCGGTTCTTCTTCACTCTGCCTTCGGAGGAGGAACGGATTGACATCATGAAGATCCACATCCGGAAGGTGGGGCAGAACCCGGACAACTTCGACCTGGCGAGCTTGTCCGAGCTGGCTTCGGGCCTCGTAGGGCGCGAGATCGAACAAGCCATCGGAGCGGGTATGGTGGAGAGCTTCGCCGCGAACAAGGACGGGCTTGACGAACCCATCCTTGCTAACGAGTTCCGTCGCCGTCCCCGGATCCTGAAGACCATGGTCGACGAGGTGAAGGAGCTGATGGAGTGGGTCGGGTACGACCCCGATTGCGATGACGGGATCCGGGCCCGGTTCGCCTCTACCCCTGAGCGCAAGGGAGGCGCGATGAAGGTTGCCTGAGTCAGACCTGACCCTCTACGAGAACCGCATCGGTTCGATCAGCATTGTCACTGAGGCCAAGCCCTCGACAACGATGCTCCTACGAGCCCGGGAAGTGATCCGCACCAATCGAGCCGTACGGGACCTGTTCTGTACGGCTCGCAAGGAAGGCTGGGAGTCAACGCGCCTAGCGGACGCCTTCATGCAGTACCTGGAAGAGGAGGACCGCCAAGAGGCTTGGGAGGCGGCACTCTACGTAGCGGACGAGTACGCACAGGTTGGGGACAAGCCCTTACTCGTACATCAAGAGACGGGTAGGGCCATCTGTACCTTGACCGATGAGGACCTCTGGCAGCCTCCTCTGACACTGCGCTCCGATGGGAGCATGGTGGAACGTCCGTTGATGGTGAACCCTATGTTGTTGAGTGGCCTGCTTCAGGTCATCTCCGACACCGCACGGGAACAGGCAATTCTGCAAGCCTTCCAAGAGCGTTGTGTTCAAACGCAATACCTCCGGGACAACGGTGACCCCCGGTTGGACATCCTGACGCGTAGTGGTCGGGCATCGATCACGGCACGGCTTCAGCAGGAGGGTATCCCCTTGCCTGTACAAGGGGACGCTGCGGCCTTCTTCGAGCACTTCCAAGGGATACCCGAACCACATTGGGTGCACCAGCAGATTGTGCTGGACGGTACGGTAGCGCTAAACATTGCCGATCTACGGACCACGAATCTTCGGTACGACGTGTTCGGAGCAAGCCGGGCCAGTATCGGACGAGCCTGGGCGAGGTCGCTAGCCCAGACGTTGATGCGGCTCGTACCAAGACCTGGGGTTTCGTTGACCGAAGCGCGGACTACTCTGCAAGACGCCGTGTTCCTGGTGGGCCCTGAGTGGGCTGCCATCGAGCCGCGTCTGGTGATCGACGGAGTGGTGCTGATGGGGTTCAAGTCTCGGGTGGTAGGCGCTTTGGACCTACACTCACACACCGAAGTGAAGCACATCGAGATTTCGGATCGGATGGAGATCCGAGGCGAGGTCACTGCTGACTTGTGGTTGGATCTCGCCCGGATAGAGGCGTTCACGGTCCCCTCCCCGTAAGCTGGCCCTTCCGAAGTGCTGCACTAGTTCTTTGCTGTGTTCTGTTGGGGAGAGGGAGCAATGACCGGGAACGTGTACTCGTTAGTGGTGGAAGCGCCTGAGCCCCTGTTGCTGCGTGAGCAGGGGTTGCTTTTTGACCGGGGGCGCAACGTGTTCTCCGTCATCCTCAACGATCCCGAGGAGTTCACGCAGTCCTTGGTCGATCGCGGGATGACGGTCGTGGCGATCCACTCACTCGGTGAAACAGTGGGGGATCCGTTGCCCATTTTGGTGTAGAATGGGGGCATGGGGCTCCGCGACCGCAAGCACCTGCTGCTGACCTCCCTCAAGATGCAGTGTTTGGTCGCGAAGATCCCGAAAGCCCAGATTGACCACTGGGAGGGGATCCTGCGGAAAGCGCGATCCCCCGCCGAGCAGAACCAGGTGATGACGGCCCTGGGCGCCTTCCTCAACGGTTGGAAGACGGGGACCGACTCATGGTCGATCCTGCGTCGGGGGGGACTGTTGAATGATGACGACGAGGAGACATGAAGTACTTTGCTGTAGAGAGGCGGACTGTTGATCAGACACTAGAGTCCCCCAGGGTGATCGTTGAGTTGGTGTTCCAAGAGGCTCAGCGCTTGGGCCTCCGTTTCCAGTGGTTAGAAGTGCAGGGGGACGTGACCCTGCCAAGTAGGCCGTTCGTCCGGTTCAAGACTGACTTAGATGCAGTGACCTTGCTGGTGAAAGCCTTGGAGAAGACAGGACGTGGCGTCATTGAGCCAACTTCCCAGGGGTATCAGGTACGTTTCAGTGGGCGCAAGGGGGCTATTGAACCGAGTCGGATGCACTTAGCCCCCTTGCCCGGCATGTTCCAACGATTCCGGGGGACGGCCCATCCGTTGTGGGAACAGCAGTTCGTGCGGTGATTTCCTTGTGGGCGGAGCCTGGTGAAGGCCACGCTATGCTCCTCCGACACGTCGCTATCCGGGCCCTAGTTGACTGTGGGTGTGATCACCATCATCGGCTGGGGGCCGCTCTACACGCAGCGGCCAATGACTTGGACCCGGCACTAGACGAAGAGTCCGAGATCGAAGAAGCCGAGCAAGAGCTGGACAACAGCGGTCGGAACGCTGGGTACTGGCCGAAGATCAAGGAGAAGCTCCTCAGTCTATCATCGTCACAGGATGCTGAGGAAGCGGTCCGTGAGTGGGTTTACACGGACATGTGGGTGAAAGATGACGGGGACTGCGAGCTGTGCGGTTATCATCCCATCAAGTACCACTTCAAGATTGAGAACCAGATCACCCGGAACGTCCTCGTTGTTGGGTCGGAGTGCATCTACAACTACCTGACGATCCCGGGGGTACCTGACCCCATGGTTCTCAAGCGCCGCCTGAATCAACTGCGGACTCGGATGAAGGCGGACGCGGCGGGGCTCAGCTCCAACGATAGCACTCGGCAGTTCCAAGAGATCGAGATGCTGGAGCGGAGCCTGTACCAGCGGGTGCAGGTGTTAGCGTCCCCCGAGAAGGACTTCGACGCCAAGGACGTAGAGCGCTCGCTCGCTGAGGTTGTACGTCTGTACACGTCCCTCAAGTTCGTGCCTACCGGGACGTTCAAGAGCTGCCAAGAGGCCAGCAAGGCTCTTGGCAAGATGGTGAAGTTCATTGACGTAGTGCGCAAACGAGCGAAGATCCTGCAAGGCTACAGCGTCGGGCAGACGATCTCCGCCATCATGCGTCTGCGTGCGGACGAAGACAAAAAAGCGAACCTCGTCAAGCTGAAGGGGTTCGTTGACGACGTGGGTAAACTGGGGTCCCTCGCCGAGGTGGTGAGCCGTGGCTGGGACTCACTCCGTGAGTCGCGGGATGCTATCACGGACAGTATCGAACGGGATCTTCAGAAGGCATCCCAACAGCTCGAAGGTCGGTACGCGGACGAGCTACAGTTCCTTCAGCACTATGAGTATCTCTACTACACCCTCAAGAACGCCGTGCTCATCCAGAAGAGTGAGATGAACACGAGCGCCCGAGCCGCTATCGACTACATCCAGTCGGACGAGTTCTTGTCGAGTTCTACGCTGGGAAGACAGATCCCTAGCTTCACGCCGCAGACTGTGCTTGGAGGTAGTTCGAATCGGCTCATCCACGCAGGGGAGCAGATCACACGGATCGTGGACACGGTCCGGGGCAACCGCGCCAAGTGGGCTTACGAAGCGGTCGTCCGACAGGGGTATGATCTCACGCAAGCGGAGGTCTTCCGGATCTGGTTGGAGTGCCTTGACGAAGGGGTCTTGAGCACAGAGGATGCTGAGCCCGACAAGTTGGTGGATCAGTTCAACTCCCCCGCAGTGCAGAAGATCGCACGTAAGATCGCGCCTAAGGCCATTCCTGACGAGGGCCTTACGGTAATCGAGGCCATGACCAAGGCATGGCGCGTGGACGTGGAAGCCGCCTGGAAGCGCATGAGCCCAGAGAACACCTGGGAAGCGGACTTCTGCCGGGACCTCACCGCCAAGTTCCTGACTGGACGCCAGACGGCCTTGACCTTCAACCAGATGGGGGTCATCAAGCGCAAGCTCCAGGGCAAGCCGGCCACCCCCAACATGTGGGAGGAGATGGAGCGGCAGCTCGAAGCCCGGTACGTCCGTACCAAGTCGGCCGAAGTTGAGGCTCAACCTACGGATTCCTACAGCATGTGGAGGAGCCCGTGAAGGTTGCCACAGTGCAGATGGCCCCGGTGTTTCAAGACCGGGACCACAACCTCAAGCGCATGTTGCAGCTAGCGGAGGAAGCGTCCCGTGCTGGGGCCAAACTCATCGTATTCCCCGAGCTGACCACGACGGGGTATTCCTACATGAGCCCGGATGATGCGGGCATGATTGCGGAGGTCATTGGCAAACAAGCCGGGTCCACCTTCCTCGTCATGTCTACCGCGGCACAAACGATGGGGGCCGCGTTGGTCTGGGGTATGATCGAACGAGACGCGGGCACGGGGGACCTTTACAACAGCCAGGTGTTGGTCACTCCGGAAGGACAGTACATCGCGTACCGCAAGATCAACCTGTGGGGGCAGGACTTGATCTGGGCTACGGAAGGAAAGACGAATCCCCCGGTGATCCCGCTCACGCTGGGGGGAGTCACACGCAAGGTGGGCCTCCTCATTTGCCGTGACGTGCGAGACAAGAAGGACGACAACTGGAAGTCCTTCTACGAGCCTGGAGATGCGGACATCGTCTGTCTGGGGGCCAATTGGGGCGACGGCGGCTTTCCTGCCATCGGGTGGGTCGAGTTCGCCAAGGACAACAAGACCACGCTAATCGTGTCCAACCGTTACGGACAGGAAGCGAACAACAACTTCGGAGAGGGCGGTTCGTGCGTCATCGAGCCCACGGGGCGCATCCACTGTGAGGGGCTCCGTTGGAGCCAGGACTGCATCGTCTACGCGGAGGTTTGACAGGGCTTTTCGGGTGGGTTAGTCTGATCGGGATGACCCTCCCGTACCAGCCGCACTCTTTCACTTCGCGTCAGGCCGCAAACGCCTTCAGTGGGAAGGCCCCCAAGGCTCGTCATCGAGTGTTCCTGGCTCTAACCGCCTCTACAGGTATGACCGATGAAGAGTTGTGTGCTGCTCTCAACATGGGAGCGAACACTGAACGCCCCCGACGAGTAGAGTTGGAACGTGCTGGGTTGATTCGCGATAGCGGTCGACAGCGGCCTACTCGCTCCGGGGTGACCGCTGTGGTGTGGGTAGCCGTCCCGGGAGCCACTTACGAGGAGAGCTTGTTCCGCAGTCCCTCCCAAGAGGAATGCTCTCTTGTGGGTGACGCCAAAGCTCTGGACGAGATCCAACGGGTGATTCCCGAGAGGAAGAGATCCCCAGAGCTAACAGCTTTGCTGCAAAGGCTGGACTACGAGATCAACGATACGTCTGACAAGAACGACATCTCATTAGAGAATGGTCTGTTTGGATGACCACTCAGCTGCACCACGGAGACTGCTTGGAATGGCTTTCGGAGCAGCCTCAAGACAGTCTGCACGGTGTTGTCACAGACCCCCCTTACGGGATTGAGTATGAGCAACCGGAGGATGTGCACACTACGCAAGGGGTGTGGCGTGTTCCACCACCAAATCGAAAGGCACTCCCCAGGTTTACTGAACTTGATAGCCGTGATCATGCACGCATCCAGGAGTTCTTTAGTGCTTTGGCGCAGCACCTGCATCGTGTGGTAGTGCCGGGGGCACACGTCTTTATCGCCACAAACCCTCTACTGTCACACCTCGTGTACGTACCTTTGCTGCAAGCAGGCTTCGAGAAACGTGGTGAAGTGGTGCGCTTGGTGCAGACTCTTCGAGGTGGGGATCGGCCTAAGAACGCTGAAACGGAGTTCCCGATGGTCACGGTCATGCCGAGGAGCGCTTGGGAGCCGTGGGGTGTTTTCCGCAAACCTTGCTGCGGAACAGTGGCTGAGAACCTACGGCGCTACGGGACGGGGGCGCTGCGACGCATTTCGGAGCAACGCCCGTTCACAGACGTGATTTCTAGTGGCATCACACCACCGGCTGAACGTGCTATCGCTCCGCACCCCTCACTGAAGCCACAGGCTTTTTTACGGGACCTCGTGCGAGCAGTGCTCCCCCTAGAGACAGGGACTGTGTTAGACCCTTTCGCGGGGTCCGGTTCTACGTTAGCAGCTGCGGAGGCCCTGGGCCTCGATTGCGTTGGCACTGAAAAGGACCCGGTGTTTTTCGGGATGGCCCTTCAAGCCATCCCCCAGCTAGCCGCTATTTGCACCGATCATCAGATTTCGGATTGGTCCGCGTTCTTTTCTGTGTAGAGTGGGGAGCCATGCCGAAGACCCCGATCGCCCGCTGTGGTTTCTGCGACCGACCCCGGAACGAGGTGAAAAACCTCATCTCGGGGTCCGATGACGGCCCCTTCATCTGCAATCGCTGCCTGGAGCAAGGGTTCAAGGCTCTTCAGGCAAGTGCTCAGCAGGAAGAGGGTGTAAATGACCCTCCCCTGCCGAAGCCGCGGGAGATCAAGGCCATTCTCGACCAGCACGTCATCGCCCAGGAACGGGCGAAGACGGACACGGCAGTGGCCGTGTACCAGCACTACAAGCGCCGAGAAGCTGCGAAGAAGGGCCTTGTGCCGGAGGGGATCGATCCGCAGAAGTCGAACATCCTTCTCTTGGGCCCAAGTGGTTGCCATCGAAAGGGGCAGAAAGTCCTGATGTTCGATGGATCTTTCAAAGTTGTCGAGGATGTCCGAGTGGGGGACTTGCTCATGGGTCCAGACAGCACGCCTCGTAAGGTGCAAGAACTACACCATGGGACGGAGGCGATGGTCGAGATCATTCCGAACAAGGGGGTCCCTTGGGTGGTGAACAAGGGCCATATCCTTACCCTTGTGCGCACTTCCCGCAGTGTGGGTAAGTCTGGGAAGCGCCCCAAGAGGTATCGACCAGTGAATGAAACCACGGATGTGTGGTTGGACGAGTACCTGAAATGGTCGCGTACTCAAAAATCCATCCACAAGCTGTTCCGAGTAGGGGTAACCTTTGAGCCAGGTCCGGCTCTGCCTCTTGACCCGTACTTTCTTGGCGTGCTCCTTGGAGACGGATGCCTTTGCAGGAGGGTGGGTGTTACGAATATCGACCCCGAGGTAGTGGCCGAAGTCTACGCACAAGCCAAGAAATTCAAACTCCACATCAGCATTGAGGGAGAGGGGACCACTTCAGCAACCTACCATCTGAGCGGCAAACACGGGGGCGGCAACGGAAGAGGCCCCGAGCAGAACCCGATCCAAGTGATCCTCAAGGGGCTTGACTTGTTTGGGTGTGACTCAGGATCAAAGTTCATCCCCTTCCTCTACAAAACTGCCTCCAGCGAGGACCGCCTGAACCTGCTGGCGGGTCTCATTGACACGGACGGAGATTACAAGGATACGGACAACTGCTACTACTTCACATCCAAGTCCTATGCACTGGCGAGTGACTTTACGTTTGTGGCCAGAAGTCTGGGTTTTGCGGCTTACCTGAAACCGACACGGAAATGTGACCAGAACGGAACGTGGGGGGACTACTTCAGGGTCACTGTTTCGGGGGAGGTCAACAGGATTCCGGTACGTGTTCAGTACAAGAAGGCGAGAAGACGCCAACAGCCTAAGGATGTGCTGCGGGTGGGCTTCAAGACGCGTGAGCTTCCTCCTGACGAATACTTCGGTTTCGTGCTTGATGGTGATCATCGCTACCTGCTTGACGACTTCACAGTAACGCACAACACGGGCAAGACCGAGTTGGCACGAACGGTCGCCCGGATGCTCCGGGTGCCCTTCCACGTCGGTGACGCGACGCGGTTGACCCAGGCGGGCTACGTGGGGGACGACGTGGAAACGCTGCTCCAGGGGCTTGTCCAGGCTGCGGACGGGGATGTGGAGCGGGCTCAGTGGGGGATCATCTTCCTGGACGAGATCGACAAGCTGGCCCGCAAGTCGGGACGCGGGGCTACGGGCTTCCGGGACGTGACCGGGGAAGGAGTCCAGCAGGCGTTGCTGAAGCTCTTGGAGGGAGCTTCCGTTGTGATCCCCCAAGGCAACGGCAAGATGGTGATCTCTGGGGCCCCCACCAACGTCATCGACACCTCGAACATCCTCTTCATTGGTGCTGGTTCTTTCTCGGGCATCGAGGAGGTCATCAAGAACCGCGTCAACAAGACGGCGGGAATCGGGTTCGGCGCC
>Ga0172382_10008128_pt1 | contig 14709 bp, 11 predicted proteins | sample Leawel138RmetaG_FD_122245 | JGI IMG/M metagenome (GOLD analysis project Ga0172382, IMG submission 122245) | Leachate microbial communities from a municipal landfill in Southern Ontario, Canada - Leachate well 138R metaG | ecosystem: Engineered > Solid waste > Landfill > Unclassified | place...
CATTTTCGACGTGATCTACGGTACGGGCATCTCCCGCGAGGGCGAGCTGATCGACATGGGCGCCGACGCCGGGATCATCGACAAGTCCGGCGCGTGGTACTCCTTCGGCGACGAGCGCCTGGGCCAGGGCAAGGAGAACGTGCGGGCCATGCTCCAGGAGAACACCGAGCTGCGCGACGCCGTGGAGGCCAGGCTGCTGGAGCACCTGGGCATGCACGAGTATGTGGCCCCCGCCGTGGAGGGCGACATCGAGGACGCCGGAGCCGACCAGGACTAGCCTCCCGGCCGGGCGATCCCACCGGCCGGGGGCGCGGCGCGCCCGGCCCGAGTTTTTTCTTCCGCGCTCCGGCCGCCCCGGGGCGCGGAAATCCAATTCAAGGAGACGCCACACAGTGCTCACCGCCAACGAAATCCGCCAACGGTTCCTGGATTATTTCGAGAGGAACGGACACACCCCGGTGTCGTCCTCGGCGCTCATCCCGCGCGACGACCCGTCCCTGCTGTTCACCAACGCGGGCATGGTCCAGTTCAAGAAGATTTTCCTGGGCCAGGAGCGCCGCGACTTCGTGCGCGCCACCACGGCCCAGAAGTGCCTGCGCGTGGGCGGCAAGCACAACGACCTGGAGAACGTGGGCCGCACCGCGCGCCACCACACATTCTTCGAAATGCTCGGCAACTTCTCCTTCGGCGACTACTTCAAGGAGGAGGCCATCCGCCTGGCCTGGGGCTTCCTGACCGGGGAGCTCGGGCTGGACAAGGACAGGCTGTACATCACCGTCTACAAGGACGACACCGAGGCCGCCGAGCTGTGGCAGAAGGTCGCGGGCGTGGCCCCCGAGCGCATCTTCTGGCTGGGCGAGAAGGACAACTTCTGGTCCATGGGCGACACCGGCCCCTGCGGCCCCTGTTCCGAAATCCACTACGACCAGGGCGAGGAGGTCGGCTGCGGCCCGGGCTGCGGCATCGGCAAGTGCGACTGCGACCGTTTCCTGGAAGTCTGGAACCTCGTGTTCATGCAGTACGACCAGGCCGAGGACGGCACGCGCACGCCCCTGCCGCGCCCAAGCATCGACACCGGCATGGGCCTTGAGCGCATCGCCGCCGTGTGCCAGGGCGTCCACTCCAACTACGACTCCGACCTGTTCCAGGAGTTCATCCAGTTCACCGCCGCCCGCGCCGGGGTGGCCTACCGCCAGGGCGAGGACACCGACACCGCCCTGCGCGTCATCGCCGACCACAGCCGGGCCATCGCCTTCATGGTCGCCGACGGCATCCTGCCCTCCAACGAGGGCCGGGGCTACGTCCTGCGCCGCCTGATCCGCCGCGCCCTGCGCTTTGGCCGCCTCATCGGCCTCACCGAGCCCTTCCTGTACGCCACGGCCATGCGCGTGGTGGAGGTCATGGGCGGGCACTACACCGAGCTTGCCGGCAACGCGGACTTCATGGTCCGCGTGGTGCGCGAGGAGGAGGAGCGCTTCGCCCAGACCCTGGACAAGGGCCTGGCCCTGCTGGAAGAGGAACTGGCCGCCCTGGGCGGGGCCGGGGTCGCCGTCGTGCCCGGCGAGGTCTGTTTCAAGCTTTACGACACCTTCGGCTTCCCCCTGGACATCGTGCGCGACGTGGCCGAGCGCAAGGGCTTCGGCGTGGATGAGGCGGGCTTCGACGCCCGCATGCGCGAGCAGAAGGAGCGCGCCAAGGCCGCCTGGAAGGGCTCGGGCGAAAAGGACCTGGCCACCCGCTTCCAGCCCCTGCTGGCCGAGGGCCTGCGCACGGAATTCTGCGGCTACGAGGCCCTGACCTCCCACTCGCGCCTGGCTGTGCTCCTGGACGAGGCCGCCCTGCCCGTGGACAAGTTGGCCAAGGGCCAGAAGGGCTACGTCGTGGCGACGAAGACACCTTTCTATGGTGAATCCGGTGGCCAGGTGGGGGACGTTGGTGAAATCGCCACGCCGAGTGGCAGGGCGGTGGTGACCGACACCCTGCGACCCTCGGCGCAGCTCACCGTGCAGGCCGTCACCGTGGCCGAGGGCGAGCTGCTGCGCGACCAGGAGGCGGACCTTGCCGTGGACGAGGCCACCCGCACCGCCACGGCGCGCAACCACACCACCACCCACCTGCTGCACGCCGCCCTGCGCGCGGTGCTCGGCGAGCACGTCAAGCAGGCGGGCTCCCTGGTGGGCCCCGACCGCCTGCGCTTCGACTTCCAGCACATCAGCGCCATGACCCCCGAGGAGATTGTCCGCGTGGAGGCCCTGGTCAACGCGGCCGTGCTGGCCGACACCGCCGTGGACGTGCGCGAGATGGACCACGCCGCCGCCGTGGCCGAGGGCGCCGTGGCCCTGTTCGGCGAGAAATACGCCGAGCGCGTGCGCGTGGTGCGCGTGCCCGGCGTGTCTATGGAGCTGTGCGGCGGCACCCACCTGCGCGCCACCGGGCAGGCCGGGCCCTTCGTGATCCTTTCCGAGTCGGGCGTGGCCGCCGGGGTGCGCCGCATCGAGGGCGCCACCGGGCACAACGCCCTGGAGTTCCTGCGTACCCAGCGCGAGGCCCTGGCCCAGGTCGCCGAGCTGCTGCGCGCCAAGCCCCAGGAGGCCCCCGAGCGCGTCCGCGTCCTGCAAAAGGAGGTCAAGGCCCTGCGCAAGGACCTGGAGAAGGCCGCCACCCAGGCCGCGGCCGCCGGGCCCGCCGGGGACATCCTCGACGCCGTGGAAACCGTGGGCGGCGTGCGCCTTCTGGCCGTGAAGACCGCGGCCCCCAACATGGGCGCCCTGCGCTCCATGATGGACGACGTGCGCTCGCGCCTGGACTCGAACAGCGTCATCGCCCTGGCCTGCGAGGCCGAGGGCAAGGTCAGCCTCATCGTCGCCGTGTCCAAGGACCTGCACGGGCGGTTCACCGCCCCGGCGCTCATCCGCCCCGTGGCTGCGGAAATCGGCGGCTCCGGCGGCGGCCGGCCCGACATGGCCCAGTCCGGCGGCACCAATCCGGCGGGCATCCCCGCCGCCTTCGCCGCCCTGCGGGCGCTGATCCAGGGCGACTGAGCCGGGCGGCCCGGGCCCGGGCCCCTCGCCAAGACACGTCCCCCGGGGCGGGCTGTGGCCCGCCCCGGGGGACGTTGTTTTGCCCTGCGGGCCGGGGGCGCCCGCGCCCGGGCTCAGGCCGGGAGGTCCAGCAGGGCGCCCGCGGAGTCGGTGTCCAGGGGCCGCGAGAAGAGGAAGCCCTGCACGTTGTCGCAGTCCAGCCCGCGCAGCAGGGTCATCTGCTCGGGGTCTTCCACGCCCTCGGCCACCACGTCCAGGCCCATGCTCTTGGCCAGCACGACCACGGCGCGGACGATGGCCGTGTTCTCGGCGTTGCGGGCCATGTCGCAGATGAAGGAACGGTCGACCTTGAGGGTGTCCACGGGGAACTTCTGGAGGTAGGACAGGGAGGAGTAGCCCGTGCCGAAGTCGTCGATGGACAGCTTGATGCCCAGGGACTTGAGGCGGCGCAGCATGGACAGGGCGCCCTCGGCGTTGTCCATGATGGTGGACTCGGTGATTTCGAGCTTCAGGTGGCGCGGCGCGAGGTGCGACTCGTCCAGGATGCAGGTGATCTGCTCCACGAGGGTCTGCTGGGAGAACTGGCGCGGCGACAGGTTCACGGACATGTGCAGGTGGTCCTGCCCGGGATAGCGGGCCAGCCAGTGGGCCATGGTCGCGCAGGCCTTGCGCAGGATGATCAGCCCGAGGTCGATGATGTGCCCGGACTCCTCGGCGGCGGGGATGAACAGCCCCGGCGAGAGCACCCCGCGCACGGGGTGGCTCCAGCGCACCAGGGCCTCGAAGCCGATGAGCCTGTCGTCGCGCAGGCTGACGATGGGCTGGTATTGCAGGAAGAACTCGTCGCGCTCGATGCCCCGGCGCAGGTCGCGTTCCAGGGTCATGGCCTCCACGGCGAGCTGGAACATGCGCGGGTTGAAGACCTTCATCCGGTTGCCCCCGGCGCGGATGGCGTGGTGCATGGCGATGTTGGCGTTTTGCAGCACGGCCTCGGGGGCCAGGTCCGGCGTGGGCGCCAGCACGATGCCGATGCTCACGGTGATGCGGATTTCGTGGTCGCCCAGGTGGAAGGGCTCGGCCAGCACCTGGCGGATGCGCTTGACCACGCCGATGGCCTCGCGCGGGGAGACCAGCTCGTCGAAGACGATGACATACTCGTCGCCCGCGTAGCGCGACACGGTGTCCAGGCTGCGTACGCAACGCAGCAGCCGGTAGCTGACCTCGCGCAGCAGGGCGTCGCCGACCTGGTGCCCCAGGCTGTCGTTGACCACGCGGAAGCGGTCGATGTCCAGGAACGCCAGGGCGAAGAAGTGGTTGTCGCGGCGCTTGGAGCGCTCCATGGTCTGGCGGATGCGGTCCAGGCACAGGAAGCGGTTGGCCAGCCCGGTGAGCGAGTCGTGCAGGCTCTCGTAGCGCAGCTGCTTTTCCATGGTCCTTTGGTCGGTGATGTCGCGCAGGCTGCACCGCTGGCCCAGGCAGGTGCCGTCGTCGTCGGTGACGCCCTGGCTGACCGCCGAGAGCCAGTGCATGCGCCCGTCCTCGCGGAAGATGCGGAAATCCAGGCTCTCCCCGGCGTTGTCGCACGGCGCCGCCACGAAGGCGCGCCACAGGGGCAGGTCGTCGCGGTGGATGATCTGCTCCATGAGGTCCGGGGTCTTCATGAACGCCTCGGGCGAATAGCCGGTGATGCGCTGGCACGAGGGCGAGACGTAGAGCAGCGAGCCGTCGGGGCCGCGCCAGGTCTCCATGTTGAAGGCCGAGTCGGAGACCGTGCGGTAGCGCCGCTCGGAGCGGCGCAGGGCCTGTTCCATGCGCTTGCGCTCGATGGCCATGGCCACCTGTTCGGAAATGGCCGTCATCAGGTGGACTTCGCGCTGCCCGTAGTGCTCGGGGTCGTCGTAGTCCTGCACGGCCATGACGCCGATGATCTTGCCCTCCACCACCAGGGGCACGCCGAGCCATATCTCCGCCGCCGTGCCCACGACCCCGGCCCCCGGGTGGCCGGGGAACAGGGCGCCCAGTTCGTCCTTGCGCACCAGCAGCGGCCGGCCCGAGCGGATGACCTCCAGGGACAGGCTCCGGGTGCCCGGGTCGGAGATGTTGTCGATGTCGTAGGCCTGGCGGTCCACGGTGTCTTCGAAATAGGGGAAGCCCAGCCGGTCGCCCTCGGCGTCCACCAGGGCGATGAAGAAGTTGGTGGCGTCGATCACGTCGCGCAGGATGGCGTGGATGGCGGCGTACAGGTCCGGCAGGTCGCGGGTGACGTGCACGGTGTTGGAGATGCGGTAGAGCACGGTGAGCAGGGTTTCGCTGCGGCGGTGGGCCTGCTCGGCGCGGTGTACGGCGGTGGCGTCCTCGAACAGGCCCAGGGCCGCCCCGGCCTGGGGCAGGGGCGTGAACGAGGCCCGCAGCCAAAGCCGCTGGGCGCCGTGGTCCACGGGCAGCTCCCCGGCCCAGGGCCGTCCGGCGCCGACCACCTCGTCCAGCAGCCCCCGGGCGCTGCCCAGGGGGGTGCGCGAAAAGTCGAGGGCCTCCAGCCCGGCCGGGGCCAGGGCCCGCATGGCGGGGCTGGCGTAGCGCGTCGCGCCCTGCGCGTTGACGAGCAACACCAGGGCCGGACTGCGCTCCAGGGCCGCCGCCAGCTCCTGCGCGCAGGAGGCCGGTTCCGGCGCGGGGGCGGAAGCAACGGGATCTGTCGTGTGCCGCTTGCCTGTCATCGGTCCATCCGGAAGGCTGATGGTGCCGCCCCGGGGGGAATGCGCCCCGGGGACTGGGCGGATGCGAAGCTCCCGCAAGGGGAAATACCGCTTTCCTCCGGCGGGTGGGACGCATCGGGCACAAGCCCGTGCCGGAACGCCAGCAAGTCCGGGCGGTGCGAGTTGTGCGCCACAGCTCTTCGCCCTACCGCATTTGTTTGGAATAATCCATAGTTGTTTTTGCTTGGCCCAAAACAGACCGCCCGGGGATGCAATTGGTTTTCCGGCGGCGCGGAAGGGTTTGACCGCCCGATGCGTTTTCCGTATCCCCGGCGGCGCGCCCCCGCGCGCGGCACTGGCGCGGCGCCGGGTTTCGTGGCATAGTCCGCGCCGGCGCACAAGGCGCCCACGCCCGATCACACAGCGCAGAGGTACCGCACCCATGGCCGAGAACAACACCGCCCCCGCTCCGCAGGCAGCAGCCCCCCGGCACTTCATCCGCCAGATCGTCGACCAGCACCTGGCCGACGGCACCTGGGACCATGTGGCCACGCGGTTCCCCCCCGAGCCCAACGGCTACCTGCACATCGGCCACGCCAAGTCCATCTGCCTGAACTTCGGGCTGGCCCAGGAATACGGCGGAACCTGCAACCTGCGCTTCGACGACACCAACCCGACCAAGGAAGAGGTCGAGTATGTGGAGTCCATCCGCGAGGACGTGCAGTGGCTGGGCTTTCGTTGGACCAACAATTTCTTCGCCTCGGACTACTTCGAGCGGCTCTACGGCTTCGCCGTGCGGCTCATCGAGATGGGCAAGGCCTATGTGGACGAGCAGACCGCCGACGAAATCCGCCGGAACCGGGGCACCCTGACCAGCCCCGGCACGCCCAGCCCCTGGCGCGACCGCCCGGCTGCCGAGAGCCTGGACCTCTTCGCGCGCATGCGCGCCGGGGAGTTCGAGGACGGCCGCTACGTCCTGCGCGCCAGGATCGACATGGCCCACCCCAACGTCGTGCTGCGCGACCCGACCCTGTACCGCATCCGCCACGCGCACCACCATCGCACGGGCGACGCCTGGTGCATCTATCCGATGTACGACTTCGCCCATTGCCTGTCCGACGCCATCGAGGGCATCACCCACTCCATCTGCACCCTGGAGTTCGAGAACAACCGCGCCCTGTACGACTGGGTCCTGGACACCCTGGGCTTCGACCCCCGCCCGCGCCAGTACGAGTTCGCGCGGCTGAACATCACCGGCACCGTGCTCTCCAAGCGCCGCCTGATCCAGCTCGTGCGCGAGGGCCGCGTGCGCGGCTGGGACGACCCGCGCATGCCGACCATCAGCGGCCTGCGCCGCCGGGGCTACACCCCCGAGGCCCTGCGCGACTTCTGCGAGCGCATCGGCGTGGCCAAGGCCGACAGCACCGTGGAGTTCGCCCTGCTCGAACACTGCCTGCGCGAGGACCTGAACGCCCGGGCCCCGCGCGTCATAGGCGTGCTGAACCCCTTGAAGGTGGTCATCGAGAACTACCCCGAGGGGCAGCAGGAGGAGTTCGACATGGCCTACCACCCCGAGGACCCGGGCATGGGCTCGCGCAAGGTGCCCTTCTCGCGCGAGTTGTGGATCGAGCGCGAGGACTTCATGGAGGATCCGCCCAGGAAGTTCTTCCGCCTGTCGCCCGGCTCCGAGGTGCGCCTGCGCTACGCCTACTATGTGACCTGCACCGGCGTGGTGAAGGACGACTCCGGGGAGATCGTCGAGCTGCGCTGCTCCTACGACCCGCAGACCCGGGGCGGCTGGTCCCAGGACGGCCGCAAGGTCAAGGGCACCCTGCACTGGGTCAGTGCCGCCCACGCCGTGCCCGCCGAGGTCCGGCTCTACGACCGCCTGTTCACCACCGACGACCCCATGACCGTGCCCGAGGGCGGCGAGTTCACGGACAACCTGAACCCCGAATCCCTGGCCGTGGTCCAGGCCATGCTCGAGCCCGGGCTGGCTTCCGTCCGGCCCGGGATGCGCTGCCAGTTCGAGCGCATGGGCTATTTCTGCGCCGACCCCGACTCCGTTCCCGGCAAGCCCGTGTTCAACCGCACCGCCACCCTGCGCGACACCTGGGCCAAGATCGCCCAGAAGGGCTGAGGCCGCCGGGCGCGGCCCCCGGCCCAGGCCGGAGGCCGCGCCCGGAGCTCAGGCCCGGTTGGTCAGCCAGACCCCGCCAAGAACCATCGCCGCGCCCAGGGCCAGTCCGGAATCCACCGGCTCGCCCAGCAGCAGCAGGCCGCTCAGGGCCGCCGACACGGGCACGAGGTTGATGAACACCGCGGCCCGCGCGGCGCCGATGGCCCGCACGCCCTCGTAGAACCAGGTGAACCCCGCCACCGTGCCCAGCAGGCCCAGGTAGAGGATGCAGCCCCAGACGGGCGGGCCGATCCGGCCCAGGTCGCCCGCCAGGCCCTCGGCCAGGGCCCCGGGCAGCAGGAACAGCGTCCCCGCGCAGCACGACAGGGCCACCGAGGCCAGGGCCGAGAGCCTGCCCATCACAAGCTTGCCCAGCAGGGAATAGGCCGACCAGCTCGCCACGCAGCCGAGGATGAACAGGTCGCCCCGGCCCACGCCGTGGGCCAGCAGCTCGAGGGGTGCGCCGTGGGAGAGGATGAACACCGCCCCGCTCACCGACAGGGCGATGCCAAGGCCCCTTGGGGCCGTCAGCCGCTCGCCCAGGAACAGGGCCGCCCCCAGGGCGATGACCACCGGGTTGGCCGCGATGATGGCGGCCGCGCGCCCGGCGGGCACGGTCTGCAATCCGTTGAAGAAGAAGATGTTGTAGGCGAAGACGCCCGTGAGCCCCAGCAGGCCGACCCCGGCCAGGGTCCGCGGGCTCATGCGCGGCAGCCCGCCCTCGTGGCGCAGCAGCAGCCACAGCAGGCAGGCCGAGGCCACGAAAAAGCGCAGAAAGCTGGTGGAAAGCGGCCCCAGGTGCGGGGCGACGATCCGTCCGCAGACGAAGGTTCCGCCCCACAGGGTGGCGGCGGCGGCGAGCTTGAGGTGGACGCGCATGGCGCCGCAGTGTGCGCCCGCCCGGCCCGGGCGTCAATACGGGAGCAGGGGCAGGCCGGAGACGGCGGTGTAGCCCATGAGCCCGGCCAGCTCGCCCCAGATCACGGCGGCGCCGAGGATGTCGCCGTTCATGCCGCCCATGCGCCGGGCCAGGGCCGACAGCTCGATCACCCCCAGGAAGGCCACGGCCAGGGCCGGTGCCAGGGCCACGCGGGGCTGCACGGCCAGCCCCAGGGCCAGGACCTGGGCCACCACCAGCAGCAGGGCCCAGGGGGTGGCCCCGGCCAGGAAGGTCCGCCCCAGGCCCTGGCCGCGCGCCAGCCCCCGGCCCATGTAGGCCGTGGCGGCGCAGGTGCCGCGCCCGAGAACGAAGGACCAGGCCACCGCCCCGAAGGCCCCGGCCTCCAGGGCGTTGCGTAGCAGGAAGAGCTGGCCCGCCAGGCCCATGAACAGCGCCACGGCCCCGAAGGCCCCCAGGCGGCTGTCCTTCATCACCTCCCAGAAGCGTTCCCCCCGCGCGCCGCTGCCCCAGGCGTCGAACACGTCGGCCCAGCCGTCCCAGTGCAGGGCGCGGGTGAGCCAGAGGGAGAGCAGCAGCAGCAGCCAGGCCTGGAGCCAGGGGTGCCCGCGCAGGAGGCCGAGCCAGAAGGGGGCCGTGGCCAGGGCGCCGATGACGGCCCCGGCCAGGGGGAAATACCTGACCGTGGCGGCCAGGGTCGCCTCGTCGTACAGCCGCGCGGGGCCCAGGCGCGAGAGAAAGGACAGGGCGGCCAGCAGGGGGGAGGCGAATCTCACGGGCGGACTCCGGGCAGGGTCAGGGTCAGGGGGGCGGCGCAGCGCGCGCCCAGGGCCAGGGCGGCCGGGGCCTGGTTGCAGGCCAGCTCCAGGTAGCCCTGGCTGCCGGCCAGCAGCCCCAGCTCCCCCGGGGCCAGCTCGGCGTAGGCGCGCACGGCGCGCGCGTCCAGGGCCGGGCCGCCCTGGGCCCGGGCCGTGAGGGCGGCGGCGCGCAGGGTCGGCCCCCAGGCCCGGGCCTCCAGGTTCAGCACGCAGTTGCCGAAGCGGTCCACATGGATCACGGCGGCCAGGATGCGGCTGCCGTCCGGCGTGGCCTCGCGCGCGGGGCAGGTCCAGTCCGGGCGGACCAGGGCCGCGGGATCCAGGGCCGGGCCCAGGGCGCGCGCGGCCTCGCCCCGGGCCAGGCGCGCGGCCAGCGGCGCCAGCACGTCGCGGCCGTGGAAGGTGTGCGAGGCGGCGCCCAGGGCATGGGCCGACAGGTCGAAGACCGGGGCCCCCGGGTGGCGGGCAAGAACCAGCCCGGCCAGGCCGTTGTCCGGGGCAAGGACGGTGCGCCCGGCGGCGCAAAGGGCCAGCAGGCGCCGGGGGCCGCCCACCCCGGGATCCACCACGGCCAGGAAGACCGTGCCCACGGGAAAGTGCTCCAGGCTGGCGGCCAGGAAAAAGGCGCCCTGGGCCACGTTGAAGGGCTCCACGCCGTGGCTCAGGTCGATGACCGTCAGCCCGGGCGCCAGGGCGGCCAGGGCGCCGCGCAGCTGCCCCGCGTAGGGGTCGGCGCAGCCGAAGTCCGTGAGCAGGGCGACGGGGCCGGGCATCAGTAGACCTTGCGCCGCGAGAACCGGTGGCCCAGGACGTTCAGGGCCGAGCCGATGATGGTGAAGGCGTCGGGGTCCACGGAGTAGACGGCCTCCTCCAGGCGCTTGACCTGGATGTTGTTCACCGCCGTGAGCAGCACCTTCTTGCGCTTGCCGGTGAAGGCGCCGCGCCCGTGCAGGATGGTGGCGCCGCGCTTGAGGTGGTGCATGACCGCCTCGGCGACCTCGTCGCTCTTGTCGGAGATGATGATGGCGAACTTGCGCTGGTTGAACATGCCCAGGAAGTATTCCATGGCCTGGGCCGCGACGAAGACCATGGCCACGGAGTACAGGGCGCGGTCCACGTCGAGGATGAACATGGCCGCCAGGAAGAGCAGGCCGTTGAAGACGAAGGTCACCGAGCCCATGCGCAGGCTGAAGCGCTGGTTCAGGGCCACGGCGATGATGTCCAGCCCGCCCAGGGAGCCCATGGTGCGCAGGGCGATGCCCGTTCCCGCCCCGGAGACGGCCCCCGAGGCCAGGGCCGCGAGCATGGGGTCGCTCACGGGTGCGGGGGTGGTGCACAGCTCCATGAACAGGACCATGACGGCCATGCCGTAGAGGCTGTAGAAGAAAAAGCGGCGGCTCACGGCGAACCAGCCCAGGGCGAAAACCGGCACCGACCAGAGGGCCACCCAGATCCCGGGGGTCAGGGTGTTGGTGAGGTAGTAGGCCAGCAGGGCCAGCCCCGAGACCCCGCCGGCCACGAATTCGTGGGGCACGGCCAGGGCCTTGACACTATAGCCGCACAGCGCGGCGCCCAGGGTGATGAGCGCCGCGTTCCACCAGACGGAGAGCGAAAAGTCGCGCATGAGGAAGCCTCCCGGGGGCATTGTAGCGAAACCCCGCCCGGGGGCAAGCCCGGCGGCCGAATCGGGTCCGGCCCGGGGCGGCGGCGCTAGAGCGCCGCGTCGGGCAGCATGTTGTCGCGGTGTACGGCTTCGGGGTAGGGGCACGAGCCCAGCAGCTCGGCGATGGCAGCGCTCTTGTGGCCCATGATGCGCCGCAGGTCGGCGGCCTTGTAGTTGGTCAGGCCCACGGCCACGGCCTTGCCGCCCTCGGTGACGATGCGCACCAGCGCCCCGGCCCCGAAGGAGCCCTCCACCTCGCGGATGCCCGCGGGCAAAAGGCTCTTGCCCTGGTCGGCCAGGGCCCTGGCCGCGCCCGCGTCGACCACGATGCTTCCGGCGGGCTTGTTGTTGTAGGCCAGCCAGAACTTGCGGTGCGAGATGCGCTTGCCCGCCGGGCGGACCCATGTGCCCAGGGCTTCGCCGTCGAAGGCGCGCTGGAGCCCGAAGAACTCGCGCCCCGACAGGATCAGCGTGGGCACCCCGAGCTGGGCCACTCGCCGCGCCGCCAGGAGCTTGGAATACATGCCCCCGGTGCCGTCGGTGGTCTTGCCGCTGCACATGGCGTCCAGGTCCAGGCCGCAAATGTCCTCGACGCATTCGATCTGGCGCGCGTCGGGGTTGGTGGCGGGGTTGGCGTCGAAAACGCCCCCGGCGGAGGTCAGGTTCACGAACAGGTCGGCGTCCACGAGGTTGACCACCAGGCTGCCCAGGGCGTCGTTGTCGCCGAATTCCAGCTCCTGCACGGCCACGGTGTCGTTCTCGTTGACGATGGGCACCACGCGCCAGTCCAGCAGGGTGCGGAAGGTGTTCAGGGCGTTGAGGAAACGCTTGCGGCTGCGCAGGTCGTCCAGGGTCAGCAGGATCTGGGCCGTGACGCAGCCGTAGCGCCCGAAGGCCTCGTCGTAGGCGTGCATGAGCCGCCCCTGGCCCACGGCGGAGGCGGCCTGGCGCGCGGGCAGGCCCGACAGCTCGCCCTGCACGGCGCGGCGCCCGGCGGCCACGGCCCCCGAGGACACCAGCACCAGCTCCAGGCCCCGGTCGTGCAGCCCGGCCATCTGGTCGGCCAGGCGGTTGACCACGCGCATGTCCAGGCCCCGGGGCGTGGTCAGCACGGCGCTGCCGACCTTGATCACCACCCGGCGGGCGGTGCGCATCGCGTGTTCGCGTTCCTGCTTCCAGTCCATGACCTTGGCTCCGCCATGCCGCGCTGGCGCGCGGGGATGAGGGTCGGCGCGGAAAAGTTCCGGCGGCGGGAGGCCCGTGCCGCGCTGGCGCGCGGTGCGGTGCGGGCTATGCGTCCGGCCCGGCCCCGGGGGCCGGGTCCGGCGCCCCGGGCGCCTGCGGGGCTTCGGCCCCGGGGCCGCCCCGGGCCTGCCCGGCGCGGAACAGCCGCCACATGGCCGCCAGCAGGCGGTCCACGCCCTGGCCGGTCAGCGCGGAGATGAAGAACACCTCGCGGCCCTCGGTCCGGGCCCGCCGGGTCAGCTCCTCCAGCCTTTCGGGGGGGAGTACATCAATCTTGTTGACCACCTCAAGCTGCTTTTTGGCGCCCAGCTCCGGGCTGTAGCGGGCCAGCTCGTCGTTGAGCAGGGCGAACCCGGCGAAGGGGTCGTCCTGGTCCAGCTCCTCGGCGCCGAGCAGGTGGACCAGGAACAGGGTCCGCTCCACATGGCGCAGGAAGCGGTGCCCCAGGCCCTGGCCCAGGTGGGCGCCCTCGATGAGCCCGGGGATGTCGGCCACCACGAAGTGCTCGCCCATGTCCGAGAGCAGCACGCCGAGGTTGGGCACCAGGGTGGTGAAGGGGTAGGGCGCGATCTTGGGCCGCGCGGCGCTCACATGCGACAGGAAGGTGGACTTGCCCGCGTTGGGCAGGCCCAGCAGTCCGGCGTGGGCGATGACCTTCAGCTCCAGGCGCAGGGTCATTTCCTCGCCGTCCTCGCCGGGCTGGGCGAAGCGCGGGGTGCGCATGGTGGAGGTCTTGAAGTGCTCGTTGCCCATGCCGCCGCGCCCGCCGCGGCACAGCACCACCTCGCGGCCCGGCTCGGTGAGGTCGGCCACCAGGGTCTCGCCGCCGCTGCCGCGCGGGGCGTCCCCGGCGTCTGGTTCCTGGTCCTCGGGGGTGTCCAGGCGGTAGAGCAGGGTGCCCACGGGCACGTCGATGACCAGGTCCTCGGCGTTCTTGCCGTGGCGCTGGCGGCCCATGCCGGGCTGGCCGTTGCGGGCCTCGTAGAGCCGCTTGAGGCGGAAATCGTACAGGGTCAGCAGCTTGTCCGAGGCGCGAAAGATCACGTCCCCGCCCTTGCCGCCGTTGCCGCCGTCGGGCCCGCCCTTGGGCACATGGGCCTCGCGCCGGAAGGACACGCATCCGTGCCCTCCGTGCCCCGAGCGCACGGTGATGGTTGCTTCGTCCACGAAACGCATGGCGACTCCAAAGAAAAAGGGGCGGACAGCGCTCTCGCGCGATCCGCCCCGGAGATTTTCCGAGCCCGGCGCTTACGCGGGAACCACGCTCACGCGGGTGCGGACCTTCTTCTTGCGGGTGAACTTCTCGAACTTCACGGTGCCGTCCACCAGGGCGAAGAGGGTGTAGTCCTTGCCCAGCCCGACGTTGACGCCGGGGTGGAACTTGGTGCCGAGCTGGCGCACGAGAATGTTGCCAGCCAGGACCTCCTGGCCGCCGAAGCGCTTGACGCCACGGCGTTGTCCGGCGCTGTCGCGTCCGTTCCTGGAGCTTCCGCCTGCTTTTTTATGAGCCATATCTGCCTCCCCCGGCGCCTAGGCCGTGATGGATTTGATCTTGATGGCGGTGTAGTCCTGCCGGTGACCCTGCTTCTTCATGCTGTCCTTGCGGCGGCGCTTGTGGAAGACCACGATCTTCTTGTCGCGGCCGTGCTCCACCACCTCGCAGGCGACCTTGGCCGAGCCCACATAGGGCTGACCCACGGTCACGCCGGCGCCCTGGCCGACGAGCAGAACCTTATCCATGACAACCTCAGAGCCGGCCTCGGCCTGAAGTTTCTGAACCTTGATGGTGCGGCCTTCCTCAACCCGGAACTGCTTGCCGCCCGTCTCGATGATCGCGTACATGAGATACCTCCAAAGAAAGAGAAAGGGCTTGTACTTGACTTCGCGGGGGGAAGTCAAGCCTTTCGTCGCGAAAAGGGCGCCCGGCGTCCGGGGCGGGCTCTAGCGCCCGTCGGCCGTGCGCGCCAGCACCAGGACGACCACCCCGGCGGCCCCGGCGCGGCGCATGGTCCGCGCGCATTCCTCCAGTGTGCCGCCGGTGGTCATCACGTCGTCCACCAGCAGCACCCGCCGCCCGGCCAGGGCCCCGGCCTCGGCGGCGAAGGCCCCGCGCACGTTCTCGCGCCGCCGGGCTGCGTCCAGGGTCGCCTGGGGCACGGTGTGGCGCAC
>Ga0172382_10008131_pt1 | contig 14702 bp, 14 predicted proteins | sample Leawel138RmetaG_FD_122245 | JGI IMG/M metagenome (GOLD analysis project Ga0172382, IMG submission 122245) | Leachate microbial communities from a municipal landfill in Southern Ontario, Canada - Leachate well 138R metaG | ecosystem: Engineered > Solid waste > Landfill > Unclassified | place...
ATTATAACATGATTTATTATTAATTTTTTTTGAAATTTCAAAATCTATTGTTTCATCTATATTTCTGAGTTTGATTGGTTGTCCAACAACACTCTTCACCAAACGTCAGTTAAAAAAAGACCTATGCACAAAAATCAGTGCATAAGTCTTGCTGTTTAAAATTAAACCAGGCACTTTTTTGCCATGTTTGTTGACTTAACCACGTAAGAATCTCTCTACGTCAGCTACTCCCTTATGATATGTTTATCATAACCGATTGGCTTTTTTTTGTCAATTTAATTCCTAACAATAATTACTTTTTCTTTGTCATTAATCGTTTGGGATTTTTTGAAGCTAGATGCCAAACTATCCCTCCGATTAAGCCGGCGGTTAAAACAGTAATCAAAATCGCATAGAATATTTCTGTTTCAAAGAAACTGGTTCCAACATATGCTTCAAACTCTGTAAGCTTAGAACCTTCTTCCAACTGAATCCCACTTACTTTTTGACCATTTTGATAATCGATATTATCAGTAAAGTGAATCGATATTAAATCGGTTTTTGGTGTCGTTAAAAAAGAAAAATAATAACGTTTCGAAGCTGAATCATACAACATGTTCGAATTTCCACTATCCACATAACGATTAATTGGGTAAATTGATTGATCACCATCATAATAATGAACGGTAATTTCTAAAGGTGCTAATTTCCAATGTTCCTCAGATATCGAAAACGTGTATCTAGTTTGTGGTTTAACGATAAATTTATTTTTTGTTGAAATATAGCCATCATCTTTATATACGTTGGCAGGATCAAAATAATTTTTTCCTTCGGGATAAACATTTTCCGTATCAACTTTAATAAATGTAGCTGCTATCAAAAAAGCAATAACTAAAACTAAGGGAATAATGATTATTTTTTTCATCTTTCAAATCAACCTCACAGTAAAATTATCATAACCTAAGTTTTCGATAATGTCAATTAAATATCTAACCGACTACAATAAAAAAGAGCATTTTTTAAATGCCCTTAACTAAATTTTAATTTTTTTCTTTTAACTAGGAAATAGATTCCTGTTACTAAGCCTCCTGCACCAATAAAACTTGAAGAAAAAATAATTAGCTTAGAATTTCTTTTAAAAAATGAGTTTTGTTCGATTATTTGTTCTTGGGGTACGAATATATAATCGTAACTTTTTTCAATAACTTTAATTTGAAAATCTTTGGAAATAATTTTCCCGTATCCATCTTCAAAATCTAAATAAAGATTATAATTACCCGGTGTGTTAGCACTTTTTGAATACGAGTCATATCTAATAGTCACAAAGTAAGGCTGAGTGTTGTCTAATTCTTTAGTAGCGTTTAATAAGTTAACGAAATCTTCTAAGCCTAAAACGGTATCGGTGTAAGTTTGAATAATTGAACTATCTAGATATATTAGTGGGCCAATTTCATCAACAACATTAATACTAATTAATTGGGTAGTTTTATTTCCAGAACTGTCAGTACAAGAAAATATTACTTCGTAGTTACCTAGTGTATTATAGTTGCTACTGTAGTTATCACTGTCTAATACAATTTCCAATCCACTCTCATCGTAATCATCAATTACCGAAAGATTTGATTTGATTCCTTCAAGATTTAGTTTTTGACTATAACTAACTTGATAATTTATGTTTCCACTAAAAATTGGTGAACTTTCATCCACAACTTCTATCGGCTGCACGTGAATAGTTTCGTTACCACTTGAGTCGACCAATCTAAATGTAATACTATATTCGCCGATTATATTGTTAAACGCAGTATAATTATCCGTTATGATTTCAATATCTGTTGTTGTTAGATTATCATAGTTATCACTAGCAGTTAACATATTCTTTATCTCTTCTGCTGTATATACATTAGGATAAACCGCTTTAACCTCAGGTACTCCGTTAATAATCGGTGGTAAAACATCCACTACCTCAACGTTAATCGTGGTTGTTGTAGAATTATTAGAGTTATCAGTAACTTTAAATGTAACATAATAACTACCAAGAACATCCATATTATTTGAATAGTTTTCTTCTTCAATTGTAATATTAGCAGTTAAATCTCCATCAATATCATCATAAGCAGTTAATGAACTTTGAATTTCTGACAATGTAATTGGTTGGTCAAAATAGGATATAATTGTACCTGCGCCGATAAAATAGGGTGATTGGGTATCGATTATTGTCCCTTCAATATAAGGTTCATATGCTGTAGGATAAATTCCTTCTTCAAGTTGAATTCCTGTAAAACCATCCTGGATTTCACGGTTATCATCGAAGAAAAACTCTAAATAATTTACGTTTGCTGGTGTAGTGAAAGTTAGGTGCCAAACTTGAAATTCGTTATCATAAATTAATGTATCTTCTTTCCCGGGGTTATTAGCTGAACCGCTGTATTCTAAAACATATTCATCGTTATTTAAGTAAGTCAGATTAATACTAAAAAATTCTTCTCCAGCATAATCTCTGTCAACCGATAAAGTATACTCGGTATAAGGCTTTATGAGTATCGGGTTGATCGATTCAATTACTGTTCCATTTTGGACAAGATTTTCTTCAGAGATATAGTTCTTCCCTCCGGGTAGATAATGGGGCGAATAAGCATCAACATTTACAAAATTAAGTATTAACAATAAAAAAATAAAATTAATTACAAAAAGTCTTTTTTTCATTATTTGTTCTCCTTCTTTGAATAAATATTACGGAGAATGTTGTAAAAGTCTTTTTATTTTATTGAAAATACTTTTTTTGATATAATTTAATAAAGGAGTGGTAAATTATGCAAACTATAAAATTAAACAACGGTGTTCAAATGCCTATTATCGGTCTAGGAACATGGAGATCAAAACCAGATGAGGCTTATCAAGCGGTATTATCTGCGCTTAAAGCGGGTTATAGACATATTGATACAGCTGCTATTTATGGAAATGAAGCAATGATTGGTAAAGCAATTAAAGATTCTGGCGTAAATCGTAAAGACATTTTTTTGACAACTAAATTATGGAACAGTGATCAAGGTTATGAAAAGACTTTAAAAGCCTTTAACGACTCGTTAGAAAAGCTTGGAACTGACTATGTTGATCTCTACCTTATCCATTGGTTTAAAGGATATGATTTGGATTTAGATAGTTATAAAGCTATGGAAAAACTTTATAAAGAGGGAAAAGTAAAAGCTATTGGTGTGTCAAATCACAATGTTCATCACTTACAATATCTACTAGATAACGCTGAAGTGAAACCGATGGTAAACCAAGTCGAAACCCACATTACTTTACAAAATCATTTTCTTCAAGATTATTGTCAGAAAAATCAAATTCAAATGGAAGCTTACGCTCCCTTAATGAGTTGGAAAATTAACGAGATGTTAGAAAATGAAACCATGCAAAAAATCGCTAAAAAACATGAAAAAACAATCCCTCAAATCGCAATTAGGTGGTTGATGGAAAGAAAAATTGTGGTGATTCCTAAAAGTGTACATGAAAAAAGGATTATTGAAAACTTTAATGTTTTTGATTTCAAACTAGATGAAGAAGATATGAAAGCAATTCTTGGTTTAAACACGGGTAAAAAACTGTTTGCCGAATTTGATAATGTATCATATTAAGAAGTTTTATTTCAAAAATTTTCTCAAAAAAAAGCCATCATTTTTTCAGTGATGGCTTTTTCATTTATTTTTCCTATAATACCATAAAATTATGTTCGAAGAAATAATCAAGTAACTCTTTTCTAGTAACGATACCTAAAAATTGATTAGATTCATCAATAACCGGTACAAAGTTTTCATTGGAAGCTCTTGATAAAAGAATTACCATGGTTTCATTGATGTTTACGGCCTCATAATCTCGATGACGCTTTATTGATGAAACTTTGATATTTTTCATTTCATCTCGACCTACTTCATCAAGCGTGTATAACAAATCACCTTCGGTAATTGTTCCGATATATTTTCCATATTTATCTAGTACTGGTATTGAAGTAAAACGGTTCTTTTTCATAACTTCGATAGCTTGTCTTCCTGTATCATCTACGCAAATATGAATTACTTCAACCTTTGGAATCATAAACGCTAAGATATTCATTTTATTTCCTCCTTGATGTAAACAATTTTCTTTTATTCAAATATTTTTGTTATAATAATCAAATCCTTCTCAAGAATATTTTACCATATTTTAAAAATAAAAGATAATTGTTTAATAAAATCATCTTAAAGGCAACCGATTTGAGAGCATGTAATCAAAAGATAACTAACAATATAATTATTTTCTTGTTGAGTATTTAATCTTTTATATTTTTGTTGTATGATTTGGTTAAGAGTTGGGTTTTTTATCAATAGAAACAGGTGAAATATTATGATTTATGCATTAATAATTGCTTTTTTAGTAATCTGGAGTTTGTTTATTTATAATAAAATAAGAAACAATAAGCTGCAAAGTTTCTATTTAAAGGGCTTAACCAGTTATATGTTTATCTTAATATTCGGTTATGGCTTTTTCCATTATATTGTTAAGCAAGATCTACTTGGAGATAACGTTTTATTAAGGGTTGATAACTTAAAAATAATTATTTTGATTGGAATTGGCCTTGTTCTTGGGTTAATCGGAGATTTGTTTTTGGAAGTTCAATATTTTTATCCTAACAGAAAAACTCTTCAAATTAGATATGGAATGCTAGTATTCTTAATCGGACATTGTTTTTATATAGCTGCTTTATCAATCAGTATCGGTTTTAATTATTGGTCATTATTAGTTGGAATTATTATGGTGGTAATTATATATTTTGGCAGCAAACTAATGAATATTAATTTTAAAAATCTTGCGGCTATGACATATATTTACACTTTGGTGATATTTACCATGGTAGGTATGTCGGTATTTCAAGCTATTGAACTGGGTTTTAATAATCAAAGTACATTATTCTTCATTGGAGCTTTATTATTTGGTATTTCTGATTTAGTTCTAGCTCCAATTTATTTTCAAAATCAAACTGGGAAGTTTTTTACTATAGCTAATTTGTCAACTTATTATTTTGGACAAGCTTTGATTGCCTTATCGATAATGTTCATTTAGAAACTTAACTATTTTAGATAAAAAAAATAACCGATAAATTTTCACTTAGATAGTGTAATTTATCGGTTTTTTTTAGATTTATTTTTTTAAAACTTTTTCAATAAATACCTTTACTAATTTCGGATCGAATTGACTCCCTGATCCTTTGAGGATTTCTTCAACAGCTATGTCTTCATCTAAAGCCTTACGATATACTCGGTCAGATGTCATAGCTTCGTAGGCATCAGCTATTCGGATAATCCTTGAATATAGAGGTATTTCTTTTCCTTTAAGGCCTCTTGGATAACCTGAGCCATCCCAGTTTTCATGATGAGATAAAGCATATTCTGCTAAATTAGAATACTCATCAGCGGCACGTAAAATATTGTAGCCATTCTCTGTATGGGTTTTAACAATCGAAAATTCTTCTTTAGTTAATTTTCCTGGTTTTCTAAGAATCTTCTCGGGAATAGCAATTTTTCCAATATCGTGATATAATCCAGCGATTTCTAATTCCTTTAAATCATCGGATTTGATATTTAAAGCTTCACCCATCTTCCGACATAGTTCGCTCACACGTTTTGAATGTTTCTCTTCTTCTTCAAATTTATCTGTGAAGGTTTTTAATATTGCCACTATGGATTTGTTGCGAATCGATCTACCCTCAGTGACTTTATTTCGATACATCTGATTTTCGGCATTCTTCATTATTTCTTCGAAAGTTGTAGAGTCTGTTGTTTTAATTTCATAGCCAATAGCTACTGATAAAGGAATATTTTTGACATAAAGCTTAGCTAATTTATCACGAATCAACTCCTTAGTTTTTTCTAGTGTTTCAGTATTAGTTTTAGTGGAAATGATGACAAATTCATCGCCTCCAATTCGACAAACTGTGTCTTTCTCACTAGCATAATCTTTTAATACTGATGCGACTTGTTTTAAAGCTGAATCACCACTGTCATGACCATAGGCATCGTTTAATATCTTTAATCCATTCAAATCAATCATCATGATAGCCAATGGATAATTTGCTGGTTTATCTTTATCAACAAAAGCTTCGACAAAATACCTTCGATTATAAAGTCCAGTGAGAAAGTCATGAATACTGATATATTCAATTTCCTTTTGTTTTTCCATAGGAACAGTGATATCTCTAGCGATATCTACAATCCCGATAATTTGTTTATCTTGATTATATATTGGGGAAATAGATGACTCGAAATGGAGAATTTTTTCTTCTTTTTTAAAATCCCAGTCATAGATAATATGTTCGCCTTTTAAAGCCTTGTTATACATCTTTTCTCGTTCAAGACCAGATTCTTCAAAAATATCTCGTGATTTTTTGCCAATAAAATCTGCGGATTTTAAGTTTATAATTTCTAAGCCTTTACCAAAAACTGAGACAAATTCATTATCGATATTAGCTTCGAAAATAATATCTGCAGTAGATTCCATTAATAATTTTACTCTTTGGTTTTCAATAGCTAAAAGGTCTCTTGTTTTAATGTTTTTCTTAAAATAGAAGTTCGTTGCTTCAATAACATTGTTAATAGATTTTCTGACTGGAAGATATTCATCTTTATTTGGTTCTGGTAATCGGTAATCTGTCGAACTAGAAATATCAATTTTATCAATGTCATTAAGTAATATCTCAAGTGGTTTTTTTACTCGTAAGTTATAAACTAAAAGTAAAACAACTGATAAAACAAACATTGAAACCGACAAATAGATAAAAACATCAGAAATAGTTTTTAATCCAGCGTTAAATTCTGTTTCCGGAATAAAAATTCCAATAGTGTAATTATAGGGTTGAATAGTTTCAAATTTCAAAACCCCCGTATTTTCGCCTATTGTAAAATCACTTTGGGTTCCACTACCACTAATAATTTCTAGATTAGGATCAAGTTCATCAAGGGGGTGAAGTCGAATATCGTCTATCTCTAATCCGGGATAAGCAATCAGGTTATCATTTTCATCAATGAGAAAAGCAAAACCATTTTCACCTATTTGTTTTTCTGAAACAAAATTGGTAATCGCCATGATGTCAATATCAGTAGCTATAACTCCGGCAAGAACATCGTCTATATAAACGGCTTTAGCTAGGGTCACAATAACCCTGTTTGCCGTTTGGTTAATAAAGGCCGGTGTTATTATAACTTCATCTGATTGGACGGCTCTTTCATACCAAATTCTCGTAGTTAAGTCAAAATCCGGACCAGGAACAAAACCCGAAGAGTTAACCATAGTTTTATCTGGCTTCCCTAAGTATAAAGAAGAAATAATGTCGGATTTTTGATCAATATCGATAATTAGATTAAGCAAATCCGTATCACTATCATTGGTTATAACCTGACTTTCTAGGTTTAACAAAATTGTTTCAATCTTTAAAAAGTCCTGAAGAATTTGGTTTTTAGAGTTTTCAAGTTCCAATGTTAAGGATTCTTCTTGATTATCTTTGATTGTTACATAGGCAACAGTAAAAAAGAATGCCATTGTGACAAAAGAAAATAAGATATATGCAATAACAATTATAAGTGTTTTTTTGGTGATTTTCATAGTATGAGTCCTTAAGCGTTTTTGTAAAAACTGAAGAAAACTATTTATTAATTACCTTTATTATATCGTTTTGTCGATATTTTTTACTAATAAAACTCATTTTCTTATATTTTATCTCATTTGGATGTTATAGTCAAAATAATTTAATATCCAAAAATAAAAAAATCTAATAATGATTAAATAATGCCCTTTCATTGCTTTTACTAGGCAGGATATAATTATAAATTAACTATTAGGCCTGGATAAAAATTTGTTACTCTATCTTTTAAAATGGTTTTAATAATATCATAAGCGTATGTACCAGTACAGTGGCCAGTATAATATTTTTTTACATTTTTTTCTTTAAGTATCTTAGCTATTTTTTGGATGTTTTCACTGCTTTCTTGGTATTCTTCATAGCGTGATTTTAAATGAAATCCACCAAACAAAGCATCTATTTTATTACCATTAATTGATTCTTCTGCTTGGTTAATTATGTTAATAATTCCTTTATGAGCACATCCGGCAAACCAAACATTTAACCCATCACTTTTTATAAGTAAACTTTGTTCATGGGAAAAATCATCAAGTATGAAATTATTATTTGCTTTTTTAAAAAGAGTTTGATTGCTCATGGGAAAAAATATTGAAGTATCGATTTGATTTAAGAGGACTAACTCGTTATCAATGACAAAATCTTTTTCTAAAAGTATGAACATATTATGATCCAAGGTTTTATCTAACCCTATATATGTGTATTCATTCTTTTTTCTCATTGAGTAGTAGTTTGCAAAAGCTGATTTTTGAATGTAAATTTTCGCTTTATTATTAATGTTTAAAAAGTATTTTAAACCCCCGCCATGGTCATAATGTCCATGGGATATTATTACCGTATCTATCATTTTAAGATCGATGTTTAATTTTATAGCGTTTTTTATAAACAAATCAGTCTGTCCTAAATCGAAAAGAATACGGTGATTTTTTGTTTCAATATAAAAACTTACTCCATGTTCATAACCGAAATTTGGATTTTCTTGACTGTCCTCTACTAATGTGATTATTTTCATGAATTTGGCTCCTTTTTAAATATTATTCTTTATTCTATCATCCGGTAATTTTTTTGATTAATCATATTCCAAGATGCTGGGTGATTTCCTTCAGTGTAATGTTTACTTTTTTTCAATCCCCATTTATCTAAACTTTCACTAACTAAGTGTCTCAGTCCACTAACATTTTTTCCCCCAGTACAAAGATTTATTGTATATTTTGGTTTTATCAAGAATACTCGTTTTTTAAAGTCTTCTTCCCCGCCAAGTTCTTTATAGATTTCGATCCAATTCTCATTTCTTATTTTTCTATCGATTGGGTTTAACCCACAAGAAGTCTGATATTGAACCGCATTAGAAATAATTAAGTTATAACTTCCTGGCCGGATTTTCATAACACTGTTTTTTAGATGTTTTGGAAACTCTTCAAAAAACAAGCATCCAGTTTTTCCCATTACTAAAGCTATTGGATTTTTACAAGCATCGTATTCAAAACGATGAGGACTTTCCAGTATCACCAATATATTGTTACTTTGATACTGTTTACCACTTAAAAAAGTATATTCCATCTCCTTATAAACTAAGTTATCTCTGGGTTCTATATTCAATTTAATTGTCTGATTAATAATCAAATTTCCTACGTGTTGATCCGCAGAAGGCTTTAAAGATCCATTAGGATGATAGTTTTTTAATTTTTTCATATCAATATTTATATAGTTTATTGACATATGACCACTTCCCAGCCTTATTATACCTTATTGATGAACAAGAACCAATATGTGGCTTAAATATTGATTGAAATAAATAAAAAAAGAGACTTTTTATTTAAAAAAGTCTCAGTAATTTAATAAATACTTACCTTTTATCAAAGAAATTCTTTGCTATATCAGTATATTTTTTAACAAAATCTTGCTTTGCATTAGTATAAGCATCTCTGTCATGCTCAAATTGTTTCCAAAGTGACAATTTGAGTTTTTCATAATCGGATGCAACATCTGGATTTAACTGCAGAAAATCACGAAAATAAACTTCATTATTATCATTTGTTTCATGTAGATGAAGATGAAATACTTTTTCTTGATAACCTTTGTTCGTATAGCCTTTATTAAAGATTAGCCTAGTTTTACTCTCCGACATACAGATATAACCATTATCAACGAGTTTTGTTTTTATTGAGTCAAAATTTTCTAGTGAAGTTTCTACTAGAATATCAATAATTGGTTTCGCCCAAATGTTTTTTATTGCGGTAGAACCGATGTGGTTAATCTTAAAATCATAGTCTCCAAGAATTTTGGCAACTAAAAAATGTTTTTCTTCTTCATACCAACTAAACCAATGTTTTTGATGTTGAACCAAATAGATTGGAAATAATTCCCATAGTTCTTCTAAAGTCATCTCTTCTAGTTTCTTTTGCATTAAAAACTCCTTAAAATTTATTTATTTTTAATCAATTCAAGCTACAATATCTTTTTTTCTATAGAAAAACCATGCGGCTGTAAAAGATATTAAAATAATTAACACTGATATTAACAAATATATCGGTTTAATCATTTCGTCGTTAACAATTGTAACGGCATTGATGTACTCGTAAGGAGTGATGTACTTTAAATATTCAAATTCTTCAGTTAACTTGCTGATAAGATCGATTACATACATACCGATTACAATTCCTAAAGCTACACTTAATACTTTTCTTGATTTAGTAACGAATACACTGATAAAAAAAGCAATACTCGCAAAAATCATTTGGAGTATAAAAGGAGCAAATGAAAATAACAACCACACTACTACATTTAAATCGCCATAAATTGTAAATGCTATTAACAATACTAATCCAACAAAAGCATTCATTAATAATAGGTTAATCGAGACAACTAAACCCTTTCCAAAAAGAATATGATCTCTGCTAATTGGTTTACTGAGAAGAAACTCAACAGTCTTATCATCTTCTTCTTTTGAAAGAATTGTCCCACCTAAAATCGCAGCATAACTTCCACCAATTAGATTAACAAAAAGATATCCTTCTACTCCAAACCAGCCATAAAAATCGCTCATGTCAAGTCCACCTTCTCCCATACCGAAAGCTTCTAAGAAATCTTCAGGATAGATGCTTAATAGCTCTTCTAATTGCACGAAAGAATCTTTGAATGCCGGATATAGCAAAAGCATAAGCGCTGCCATACCAGCAACAATCGATGTCCAAAGTATCAAACTTTTAAAGTTTCTTTTAAATTCTGTAACAATCAACTTTTTCAATTTAGCTCCTCCTTTTCGTAATAATGCATGAAAATTTCTTCCAAAGGCGGTTCAGTAATTGAAACGTCTTCAATGTCTATTTGTGATAACAACTCAATAAGTGTTCTCATCTCTCCAGTGTAGACGAAGGAAATAAAACCATTCATTTTCTCTACTTTTAACATGTCTTCGGTATGTTTAAAGTCAGCTTGTGTTTTGATTCTGACTTTTTTTGCTCTTGTTTTTAAAATATCTTCAATATTTTCAACTTTTATTAATCTTCCTTCCTTAATAATACCAACCCGATCACATATCCGTTGAACTTCTGATAAATTATGTGATGAAAAGAAAATCGTTGTACCTTTTTTCTTTTCAGATTCTAAAAGTTGGAAAAACATATTCTGCATTAGTGGATCTAAACCTGAAGTAGGTTCATCGAGGATGAGAATTTTAGGGTGTGTAGCTAGAGCTGTAATAATCGCCACTTTCTTCTTATTGCCAAAAGATAAATCTTCAATCTTCCTGTTGATGTCTAACTCTAATTTTTCTACAAGTTCATCAACAAATAATTGATCAATGTTGCCGTGGAAACTACAGGCGTATTCAATGAAATCTTTAACATACATGTCCCCGTAAAAAGCTACCTCACTGGGAATATAGCCTACCATTTTTCTTATTTCAATTGTATCAGACACAACATCTAACCCCGAAACTGTAGCACTTCCGCTAGTTGGAAAAATTAGATTTAGCAAAGTTCTAACTGTTGTCGATTTACCAGCGCCGTTAGGCCCGATAAACCCAAAGATTTCACCTTGTTTTATCTCTAAAGTTACATCTAGGATTCCTCGAGAATGTTTCTTGTAATATTTTGTCAGTTCTTGCAGTTTAATCATAGAACTCCTCCTCATGTTAATAACCATTATATAACTTGTATACTTTTAGTTGAATAGTTTCAACTATAATGTTTAATTTATCGAGTAATTTTTATTGATAAAATCGATAATATCTTCTTTAATTGTAGTTGGATAGTCATAATTATGCATAATTGCTAAATGGTTTGCTAATAAATCAAATAGTTTGATTGCACATATCGTAGAATCCCAAAGGCTTTTCTTTTCTAGGCCGGGATATGTATTCTTGTACATTTCAAATAGATTATTATTTAGCAAGTCTTTATATCTTGATTTTCCTTTACCTACAGCGATTTTATAATTATGTTTCTCTCCTATCCACCAATCGATAATATTTTCTAATTCTTCCCTAATAATATTAAGGTGCTTTATTGCATAAAATAAATTATCTCTTGCTATTCCTTTAAATACATAAAGGCATACCCAATAAAACTCATTAACAGAAAAGTAAAATGATTTATTATCTATTGGTTTTACATAGTAACTTGATTCATTAGGATTATTACGAAAGTTTAAACCTTCCTTATCTAAAAGAATTTTTGATAATGAATCTTCTTTAAAATCCATCTCAAAATAACTAACATCTCTAACAGTAAGGTCTAATTTATTTCCGTCCTTATATTGCAACATATAGATGAATGATTCATCGATTCCTTCAAACCCATCTCTTTGATCGAGACTTGTTTGTTTGACTAAAACCTCTCCCAAACTATAAATAAATGTAACGTCTTTTATAAAATCTTTGTAGTTATTTACATAAAAGACTAAATCATAATCTTGAAATTTATCTGGAGTAATGTTTGAATTAACTCTTGAACCATTCATTACAACTAACCTAACTAAATCATAGTTTTTAGCAAATGATAAAATCCTATCCAAAAATGTCATGGTTTATCTTCCCTCTCTTAGTTCATAAAATATAGATAAAATGTCATAATTTTTCTTTTTGTAATTAAAACTCTCATTAATACTATAGATTGTCTGAATAAAATTTTCAACAAGATAACTTCTATTAATAATATTCTAGAAAATTAATAAACGAGTTAGTTCTAAAACAATACTATCAATAATTTTGTGTAAACATAATTCTATAGATGTTTGAGAATCCTTATTTGTTACTCATCAACCAAAAAAACCCTTCAAGGGCTTTTTTACATCTTTGATTGTGGTTTTAAATCAGAATTTAACTAATAACATATCGATTTCAAATCCAAAATTATTGAATTTTAATATCTTTTGTTATATTAATAAAAAATTCAGAAGACCATAAATCAAGATCTCTTATATTTTCAACAAATGCTATAACATCTTTTTTTGCTTCAATATAGTCCACCTCAATAAACCTTTCATTTAATAATTTAATAAGTGATTTTTGATTTAAATCAAAATCTTTATTTATATATTTAGATTGAACTAATCTCTCTTTAAGATGTTTTAAATTAACAGGTATCTCCATTGCTAAAAAGAATATATAATCATAAAAATCTCTTCCCTTAATCCTTTGTTTCCAACTTCTACTTAGTACAGCATCTATTTTTCCAGCAAATAAAGAAGGCAAATCATATACTCTTAATTGATAAGGAAATGGCAATAATCTATTTTTTAATTCTGTTGTTGCATATTTTGGTGGATCAATATCAATCTCAAACTTAACTTTTATTTTTTCATCAGCATGCAAGATAGAAGATTCATCGGCTATATTCGGATAAAACACTAGGAATTGTTCTTTCGTGTTTCCTTTAACAAATACTGATTTAATCTTTGTTTCTTTTGATTTCAGTTTTTCTTGTATATCTAGCTTTAATCCTAAAGATTCAACTTCATTATTTAAAACTGAAATATACTCATCAAAACTGAAATATTCATCTCTTGTGAGTAGTGTAAAATCTAAATCTTCTGAAAATCGATTCAATCCATAAAATATTCTCAAAGCAGTTCCACCATAAAAAGCTGCTTTTGAGAAAAAGTTTGTTCGAGCTAGTCCACTCAATACAATTTCCTGAAGAATTTCTTTAATAGCGTGTTTTCTATCTTCAATTGATTTCAAATCATATTTCTGTAACATTTGATCAATAACTTTCATGCCTGTTCTCCTCCAACATTTTTTCTAATGTTCTCAATGTCCTTGAATTATATTTCTTTGATAAGAATAACATTTTTTCCTTATCAAGCATATTAAATTGATCTCTATCAATTCTAAGATTATCAAACAATACTTCTTTAAGCTCTTTTATAATAGACACGGATTTTATTAAATACAATTTATCACAAATTGCCTTTTCTTTTGTTGCTATGTGGTATATATAATTATTCTCTTCAATTACATCTACATCATAAGGAAAAGCTGATTTTGGAATATCTCTATAATGATAGTTTCCAAATAGTGTAGAATAAGTTTTACTTTTTCTTTTATTAAAAGTCGCTGAAGTATACAATGTTACTCTTTCTGGTATTAATCCATAATAAGATAGTGCATAATCAAAAGAAAGATATGATGGACCATAAATATATGAAGATAAAAAATAACCAGGTGTATTTCTATTGGTCTCATATAATCCTCTAATAACAGGAACATATTTACCTTGTTCAACTTCCCTTTTAATCTTACCTTGTATATCACTATAATCCTTGAATTTAATTTTTAGTTCTTCAATCGTAACTATCATTTACTTTCCTCCAGATAATAGTATTATACAACATTTACTGGAGCGTTTCAATAAAAATCAATTATTTTATGAACAATCGAGTAGAGGCTAAATATTAATTATTTTCGCCCCTCTCACACCACCCTGCGTATGGTTCACGTACAGGGCGGTTCAATTTATATTACAGTATGAATTTTTAAATAGTGGTCTCGTGCACTCACGAGGCCTCTTTTTTCTAATCTTTTATTACTAATTGCTCTTTGAATTATCCAAGA
>Ga0172382_10008133_pt1 | contig 14701 bp, 11 predicted proteins | sample Leawel138RmetaG_FD_122245 | JGI IMG/M metagenome (GOLD analysis project Ga0172382, IMG submission 122245) | Leachate microbial communities from a municipal landfill in Southern Ontario, Canada - Leachate well 138R metaG | ecosystem: Engineered > Solid waste > Landfill > Unclassified | place...
CCTACGGCCAGGTCGGTTTTCTCTTTGCGGGTGATGCTGAGGAGCAATCAGAATTTGAAATGCTGGCCGGCAGTAATACCACTTGCCAAGCTGATGTTCTTAAGGTTGGCCATCATGGAAGTAATTCTTCAACATCCGCGGAATTCTTAAAAGCAGTTGAGCCCGAGTTTGCTGTAATATCAGTGGGCGATGGAAATGACTATGGACACCCACATAAGGAGATACTGCAAAGGTTAAATGGAGTCAAGTTATATAGAACCGATATAAGTGGAAATATTGTATTTACAACTGATGGAAAAGATATAAATGCAGCAACAGAAAAATCCTCGCCGGCAAGGAGCCCGAGTGCATCAGGTGTCGCTAACGACAATGCCCACCTTTCCGGCCAAGTGTATGTTGATGATTATGGCCAGGGATTAATTAAGGGGAATATTAATTCTAAGGGTGAAAGGATTTATCATCTACCCGGTGAGTCGTCTTATGATCAAACCAAGCCGGAAGCGTGGTTTAAGACCGAGGAAGAGGCACGGACTGCTGGATTCAGGCCACCGAAAATGTAACATTAAAAATTCCATATTAGCTAACCGGTCATTATAGGTGTCAAATATCAGTAGTGGTTGTAGCGTAGGTTATTATGAGCTTAATTTAGAAACCCTCTTTTCCTTGTGAAAGAGGGTTTCTTATTGGGGTTTGCCATACAAAAAGAAACCCTGTCGCCAAATGTTCTAAATATGTACAGTGTCTAAAATTTTTACAAGGTAAAATTATGGAAATTAGATACAAAATCAGTTCAGTCGCTCTGGGGACTAACAGATGGTCTGATGAAATTGTGGGATACAGATTCAAATAATAGATGGTTAACTGCCTTTTATTTTTTAAAAACATATGGAGAGTATTGCCATAACAAGAGTTGTAAGCCGATAAGGAACCAAAATTGCATATATTTCTAAAATGCAAAAAATTTACGAAATCCAAAATACAATAATATTTCATGGTTATACCGTTAACTCAGTAAGTGGTACAGCGTCGTGTCATTCTGAACGAAGTGAAGAATCTAGATCCTTCGCTAACGCTCTTAGATGACAGCTCTCCCCCGCGGTGCACATTGTTTATTAAAAATGTTTATCTCATCAATGGGGGTTACTGAGTAAAGGGAATAACCATGTAAAATTTTAATTTTGATTAGGCCGGTCAAACCATATAACTTTACGATCCGGTGTTAGCACAACAGTTTTAAAAAACCGCCGGAGGTAACTTCTCTTGATTTGACTGCGTTGTATAAACAAATTGTAGGGGGGTGATGGAGAAGAATCTGTGAACTATCGTACAAGAAAAGAGATGGAGTAATGAACGGAGATATTTTCGTAAAAACAACAATAATTGTACAAGAGGAAGAGGGACTTAAATGAAAACCTATATTTTTAACCTTATTGATAACTTAGGTATTTCTAAGTTTACGTGGATAGTATTTATTCTTTGTGGTGTTAATATGTTCTTCGACGGTTATGACAACATGATTGTTGCATATACAATGCCTCAGATTGCCGAAGAATGGGCATTGACCAAAGTACAAACCGGTTCACTTGTTTCATGGGGCTTACTGGGTTTATTGTTTGGTGGGTTTTCTGCAGGTGTTCTATCGGATGCTATAGGTAGAAAAAAGACCTTGATTTTATCATGTGTATTTTATTCAATATTTTGTGGATTAATATATTTTGCAAATAGCTTTGAAACGTATGCACTATTCCGGGTCTTGTCCGGTTTTGGTCTTGGCGCCTGCCTGCCTGTTTCCATAACTTTAGTTTCTGAATCCGTACCCTCAAAAAATAGAGGGTTATTTATAACCTCTCTATTTGCATTTTTCCTTTTCGGTTGGGTTTTAGCCGGAGTAGTAGCCATGCTCATAATTCCTGTTTTTGGGTGGAAAGTCTGTTACCTTTTAGGATTATTGCCTTGTTTTTACGCCATATTGCTGGCCATAAAACTTCCGGAATCCGCACGCTGGCTGCTAATGAAAGGTCGTGAAGAGGCTGCTTTCAAAATAATACGTAGGATGGAACTAGCTGCCAAGGGAGTTGCAACAGACTGGGCTCCTGGTAGTATAATCATCCCATCTACCCAACACAAATCTGTCGGCCCTGCTGCTTTATTCTCCCGGCAATTTTTACCTGTAACTGTGGGTCTTTCATTTGTTTATTTCCTGGGATCGATGATCGTCTATGGTGTTTCGGGGTGGTTGCCGTCACTTCTAGTAGCAAAGGGTTACTCATTGGTAAGCGGTTATTCATTTGCAATTATGCAAAATTCAGCGTCCGTAGTTGGCAATATTGTTACCGGTTATTGCTCTGATACATATGGACGCAAGAAAACCTTAATGTTTGGTTTTATTTCTTTGGGCATAGTTGTAATCCTGCTTGGATATTCAGCTAGCACAGCTCAAATCATTGTTTTTTCAATATTAGTTGGTTTCTTCTCCAACTTTGCGCTGACTGGAATACAGCCATTACTTGCGGAGTCTTACCCAACTGAATTTCGTAATACAGGCGTAGCCTATTCCCAGGCATTCGGCCGTCTTGGTTCAATGTCCGGGCCTATCCTGGCTGGTTTTGTACAAACAATCGGTTTTGGCTTTAAGGGTACTTTAGCTATGTTTGCTGCTCCTGCCCTGATATGCGTAATCATACTACTATTCTTTAAAATGGAAACAAAAGGCAAGAGCCTGGAAGGTATTTCCGAGGAAATTGCCTCTAACGATACCGATGCAAATAAAGTAGCAGCTCCAGCAAGATAAAAGTAGTATCACAACTTTATTAAGTTACCGCATCAGTAGTGGTTGTAGCGTAGGTTATTATGAGCTTAATTTTTAAGAAACCCTCTTTTCCTTGTGAAAGAGGGTTTCTTATGGCTCTTGCCAGGGGCAGAGGTTTTCAAGTAGTTTGCTGTTAATTTTCTGTCGCGACGGGATCGAGTGCCTTATACTGGGTGAGGCAGTGGCCATCGTTGCATCATTTATAAAGTATAAGCCCCAGTGCCGGCAAGGCAAAGGGGCTTATACTTTTGTTTCAGTGCCATTCTGTTCCCTTTTGGTTTTTCAGTTTGTCTATAGGGTGTTGGTAATATCCGCATGATACTCTTGTAAAGATTTTAAATTGGCGTCCTGCGCATCATTTTCTTTATATGCCGCGATACCTCTAGCACTGGCCAGGGCTGCTGCCATCGTCGTGATATACGGTACTTTATATTTAATGGCTGTCTTGCGAATATAAGAATCATCGTGTTGGCTGCGTTTTCCGTTTGGGGTGTTGATAACTAAGTGAATCTCATTGTTGGTTATGCCATCAATTATATTGGGGCGTCCTTGGTATAATTTTTTAATCTCTTCTGAAATAATTCCATTTTCCTGAAGAAAGTTGTGGGTTCCTTCTGTTGCTTTAATATGAAAGCCCAGTTTGCTAAACACCTTGGCCGTTTCAAGTGCTGCCGGTTTATCCTGATCGGTCACACTGATCAGCACGGTTCCAGAAATGGGCAGGGGGGACTTGGTGGCATCTTGGGCCTTATAATAGGCTAACTCAAATGAATCCGCAATACCTAATACTTCTCCGGTCGAGCGCATTTCCGGCCCTAATACCGGGTCAACTTCCTGGAACATATTAAACGGGAAGACCGCCTCTTTAACCCCAAAATGAGGAATTATCTTGGAGACAAGGCTCTTGACAGGTGACTCTTGACCAGTTATGCCGGCCAACATAATTTCTGTGGCCATCCGGGCCATCGAAATATTACAGACCTTTGACACCAGGGGAACGGTCCGTGATGCTCTCGGATTGGCTTCCAGAACATAAACCTTGTCATCAGCGATGGCGTACTGCATATTCATCAGACCATCCACCTTCAATTCCTTAGCAATCTTTTTGGTATATTCGATAATGGTTTCAACATGTTTGGCTGGAATACTGATCGGCGGAATGACACAGGCTGAGTCCCCGGAGTGGATGCCTGCCAATTCAATATGCTCCATTACCGTCGGTACGAATGCTTCAGTTCCATCGGCGATGGCGTCGGCTTCTGCTTCAATGGCGTTACTTAGAAATCTATCGATTAAAATCGGTCTCTCTGGAGTAACCCCGACTGCTGCAGCCAGGTACTGGCGGAGCATTTCCTCATCGTAAACAACTTCCATCCCGCGGCCGCCCAAAACATATGAAGGCCGAACCATCAGCGGGTAACCAACCCGGTTGGCGATGTCCAGGGCTTCCTCCAGATGCACCGCCATACCGGATTCCGGCATGGGAATATCAAGTTTTTCCATGATTTGACGGAAGCGGTCGCGGTCTTCAGCTAAATCGATAGTTTCAGGCGAAGTGCCGAAAATTTTCACCCCTGCTGCAGCCAGTTCAGCGGCGATATTTAAGGGGGTTTGCCCGCCGAACTGAACAATTACCCCCAGGGGTTTTTCCTTTTCGTAGATGCTTAGCACATCTTCCACTGTCAGTGGTTCAAAGTACAACTTATCAGAAGTGTCATAGTCGGTGGAAACCGTTTCAGGATTACAGTTGACGATAACTGTCTCAAAGCCCATATCACGCAGAGCAAAAGCCGCATGTACGCAGCAGTAGTCAAACTCAATGCCCTGGCCGATTCGGTTTGGGCCTCCCCCCAGGATCATTACTTTCTGCTTGTCACTTGCGGTAGTCTGATCTGGGGCGTTGTAAGTGGAGAAATAGTAGGCCGCGTTTTCAACACCGCTGACCGGGACAGCTTCCCACCCTTCAACTATTCCTAAAGCGGTTCTACGCTGACGAATTTCTTTCTCCGGTAAATTTAACAGCGTTGCTAAATAACGGTCAGCAAAACCGTCCTTTTTAGCTTGGGCCAGCAATTCGTCCGGCAGTTGCCCATGTTTATATTTTAGTATCCCTTCTTCCAGCGAAACCAGCTCTTTCATTTGCTGAATAAACCATGGTTTGATATGGGTCAGCCCGTAAAGCTGCTCAATATCTGCGCCTTTGCGTAGTGCTTCATACATGATAAACTGGCGTTCACTTGATGGCTCCGCCGCCAATAGCGACAGCAATTCTTCCAAAGAACGCTGGTTAAAATCCTTGGCAAAGCCCAACCCATAACGCCCGATTTCCAGGGAGCGGATGGCTTTGTGCAAAGCTTCATTATAGTTTTTGCCGATGCTCATGACTTCACCGACGGCCCGCATTTGTGTCCCCAGCTTGTCCTGGGAACCAGGAAACTTTTCAAAGGCCCAGCGGGCAAACTTAATCACCACATAATCACCTGAAGGGGTATATTTATCCAGGGTGCCATCCCGCCAGTAAGGAATTTCATCAAGGGTTAAGCCGGCGGCCAACATGGCCGAAATTAAGGCGATGGGAAAGCCGGTGGCTTTTGAAGCTAAAGCGGACGAGCGGGAGGTGCGTGGGTTGATTTCAATAATTACAACCCGGCCGGTTTTAGGATCATGGGCAAACTGAACATTGGTGCCGCCAATTACCTCTATTGCTTCCACAATAGCATAGGAGTATTTTTGCAAACGTTGTTGAAGTTCGGGGCTGATTGTAAGCATGGGGGCAGAACAAAAGGAATCACCGGTATGCACACCCATGGCATCAATGTTTTCAATAAAACAAACGGTCAGCATTTGATTTTTGGCGTCCCGTACAATTTCCAATTCCAGTTCTTCCCAACCAAGGACTGATTCCTCGACCAGGATTTGTCCCACCATGCTGGCGGTAATGCCTCGATTGGCAACAGTTTTTAGCTCCTCAACATTATAAACCAGACCACCGCCGGTGCCTCCCATGGTGTAAGCCGGGCGGATAACCACTGGATAGCCAAGTTCTTGAGCGATTTTTTCCGCTTCTTCAACACTGAAGGCTGGTTTGCTGCGGGGCATTTCAATACCTAACCGGTTCATCGTTTCTTTGAAAGCGATGCGGTCTTCGCCACGTTCAATGGCATCAATTTGCACACCGATTACTTTGACTGCGTATTGTTCTAGAACACCGGCTTTGTCCAGTTCAGAACACAAGTTAAGGGCCGACTGGCCGCCTAAATTTGGCAGTAATGCGTCAGGCCGTTCTTTAGCGATGATGTCAGTCAGACTTTTCACATTTAGTGGTTCAATGTAGGTTATATCAGCAATTTCCGGGTCAGTCATAATTGTCGCTGGATTTGAATTGACTAAAACAATTTGATAACCTAACTTGCGTAGAGCCTTACAGGCTTGGGTTCCTGAGTAATCAAACTCACAAGCTTGTCCAATGACAATCGGGCCTGAGCCAATAATTAAAATTTTGTTGATGTCCGTTCTTTTTGGCATATTTTTCCCCCTATTTAAAATGATGAATTAGTTATTACTCTTTTGGTGCAATAGATTCATTCAATAAATTATTATATCAAAAAAACATTTAATTTACGTTATAAAATAGCGTCTTCAAGAGCATGCAAAAAATTACCACAATCTGGGATGCATCCCTATTATTTTGCTATAGGAAACATCTGAACAAGGCCTTTAAAGGCCTTGTTCTTTTTTTAGGATGAGATTTGTAGTAAAATAAAGTAAGAGTGATAAATGTATTAGGGCATGTTCATTAAAGGCTATTCTTGAACGTCCTGTTGAACAAAAAGAGGGCGCAAGACGCATATAGTCAGGGAAAAACGTTTACCGGTGTTTGTAAAACAACAAGGATGCACGGCTTGTGTTAAGGAATGTACATTTACTCAAAACAATTATCATGATTTGCATAAGAAGTCAAATTTAAAAAGATAGGCAGGTAATAGATATTCTATGCCAGGTAAAAATAGAGCAAGTATTTATGCGGGTTTAACGGTGGATATTATTTTGAAAAAGGACCAAAGGACAGGTGAGCGGACACGAGGAGTCGTCAAAGATATTTTGACCAAATCACCGAATCATCCCAGGGGTATTAAAGTAAGACTCGTCGATGGGCAAATTGGCAGGGTTCAAGAGATTATCCAATAACCCATGACTATATTAAGCAACTCAAGGAGGGGTGTAAAGAATGGGTGCTGTTGACAGTTTTTTAAATATCTTACTAATCTTCTTGATAGTAAGTAGTGTATTTAATTATTTTGCTTATTTACAGGCAAGGAAAGCAGCCCTAAAAGCAAAAGAAGATAATGCAGTATCAAAAGTGGAAGTTAAAGAAGAAATTGAAATGGTAACTGATCATATTTGCGGACGTACTCTGCCAAAGTTGGAAGCGTATATCTTAGCTAAAGATAATAAGAAACATTACTTTTGCAGTTGGGACTGTAGAGAAAAATTTATTGCTGGTAATTAAATGTAAGTTTATACAGTCCTTGCCAGTCTTTAAGGCATTCCTTGATAAATCATCCATCATTTTTTTCCAAACTAACAATGTATCCCGAGGGGGGTCGCCTTTTAAATGAAAATAGTAAATAGAATTGGGGGTTGGTTCATCATTTTGGGTTTCATAGCTCAACATCATTAGAGTATTAAACTGTAATCATAATATGAGCTTATTTGAAGTTGTTTATAACAAGATCTACGTTATGCGCTATGGTATGGCGTTTACCATCGGCACTGTCTGGCTTCAGCTGGCTTTTTGCGTTCTTAATCCCATTGTAATGGATTCGACCTCAAAATAATGCAAGAACACCATGTGGTGGCTTATATTTAACCCTTATATAAGTAAACCTGATTTTATATTGCAATACGACATATAATGAATTAGAATTAACTACAAGAAAGTTTTAAAAGGAGGATTTTTTCATGGCAGTAAATTTACAAAAAGGTCAAAAAGTGGACTTGACAAAGGGTAGAGCTGGTCTTTCGAAGGTTATTGTCGGATTAGGATGGGATACAAACAAATTTGATGGTGCGGATTTTGACTTAGACGCCTGCGCTTTTTTACTGGGCGAGAACGGAAAGTGCGCTAGTGCCGAAGATTTTGTGTATTATAATAATTTGAAACACAAAAGCGGTTCTGTTGAACATTTGGGGGACAACCTTACCGGTGAGGGCGAAGGTGACGATGAGCAAGTTACAATTAATTTAAGCCAAGTACCCGCTAATGTTAGCAAAATTGCTATTACTGTTACCATACACATGGCAGCAGAGCGCAACCAGAATTTTGGTCTGGTATCAAACGCTTTTGTTCGCGTATTGGACGAAGGTTCGAATACTGAGCTGCTGCGCTATGATCTAAGTGAAGATTATAGTATAGAAACTGCTTTGGTATTTGCTGAGCTTTATCGCCACGGTGCGGAATGGAAGTTTGCTGCTGTAGGCCAAGGCTTTAACGATGGACTAGCTGGTCTTGTGCGTCTCTACGGTTTGGATTAGGAAGGGAGTTAATTCATTGATCAATCTGCAAAAAGGACAAAAAATTGACCTAACTAAAACTAACCCGGGTTTAACCAAAATTATAGCCGGTTTGGGATGGGATCCCGTTAAAAGCGGCGGCGGTGGTGGATTCTTAGGTGGACTTTTCGGTGGGGGTGCCCCGAAAATTGACTGCGACGCTTCGGTATATCTTTTGAATCAAGACGGTAAATTAGCTCAGAAGAGGAACCTTATTTACTTTGGAAATCTAAAAAGTCTTTGCGGAAGCGTTCATCACTCCGGGGATAATCTCACCGGAGATGGTGACGGCGACGATGAGCAAATTAATATTGACTTGGCCAAGGTGCCTGCAGATGTGCACCGGATGGTGTTTGTGGTTAATATTTACGATTGCGCTAACCGTAAACAGCATTTTGGGATGATTAAGAATGCTTTTATTCGTATAGTAAACGGGGCAAATAATAACGAATTATGTAAATTTAACCTGTCTGAAGGTTACGAGGGTAAAACATCCTTAATTGCCGGAGAAGTATATCGTCATAACGGTGAATGGAAATTTGCTGCTCTTGGTGAAGCTACTACGGATCCCGGCCTGGAATCTTTGACCAGGAGATTTGTGTAATCAATTACTAAATAATGTGGGGGCAAAAGCATGATCTCTTTAGCGAAAGGCCAGAAGATAGATTTAACCAAAACTAACCCTGGCTTAACCAAGATTTTCTTAGGTCTTGGTTGGGATACCAATAAGTATGATGGTGGCAAAGACTTTGATTTGGATGCAGTGGCTTTCTTGGTCAACAAAGAAGGTAAAGCTGCCGGTGATGGCGCCTTCATTTTCTACAATAATAAACAAGACCCCAGTGGTTCGGTTGTCCTGTCCGGGGATAACCTTACCGGTGCAGGTGAGGGTGATGATGAAAGTGTTAGAATCAACCTCGCAGCTGTTCCGGCTGAAATTGAGAAGATTGCTATTTGCATTGACATCCACGAGGCTGCTGACCGAAATCAAAACTTTGGCCAGGTTTCCAATGCCTTTGTGCGGGTAGTAAATGAAGACAATGATGAAGAATTAATACGCTATGATTTGGGCGAGGATTACTCCATCGAAACCGGTCTAGTGGTTGCCGAGATATACCGTCATGGCGGTGAATGGAAATTTAGCGCAGTGGGTAGTGGATTCCAAGGCGGCTTAGCTGCACTCGCTTCCACCTATGGCTTAAACGCCGGCTAGAAACAAAAGACTACTACTATATGAAGGGGTGCCTTTTAGAGCACCCCTTTTCAGAGTTGCTTAATATCTTAGATTTAAACGGCCTTCCTGTGCATAATTAGGAAATTTAATGATTGTAAAAGCTTACTAATTAGTTTAAGTAATCAATCCGCAGTTTAACAAGGAGGCTTTTATTTTATATTGGAAGCTATTGCGGTTTTTTTTGCCGGGCTGTTAGCTAACTATGGGCATTTTTTCTCGTGGGATTTGTTTTACGGGGTAATTACAGACCCGGTAAATTTAGGCATTATCTTTTGGTTAGTTATTCTTGAGGGCTTGCTATCCTGCGATAATGCATTGGTACTGGCAGTGGTGGTAAACAGGTTGCCGGAGCACCAGCGCAAAAAAGCACTAATCTATGGTATTTGGGGTGCTTATTTTTTCCGATTTATTGCTATCGGCTTGGGCACGTATCTGATCCAGATAACCTGGATTCAATTTCTAGGTGCCGGTTACCTTTTATGGTTGGCAGCCAAATACTTTCTTGCCAAAAGACAGGGAGAAAGCGCAGAGGACGAGATTAAAGTTAGAAAAGGTGGTTTCTGGGATACATTCTGGGGTGTGGTAGTTACTGTTGAGTTAATGGATATTTCCTTTAGTGTTGACAGTATTTTGGCTGCCTTTGCCCTAAGCGACCAAATTTGGGTGCTGCTGCTGGGTGGTATGTTGGGGATATTGATGATGCGGGGTGTGGCCACAGTTTTCATTAAATGGCTGGATAAGTACCCGACCCTGGAATCTGCCGCTTATGTACTGATCGCCTTGATTGGTGGAAAATTGATGGCCCAGGCCTTTGGCTACCATGTGTCACATTATATTGTTTTTTTCTTGATGGCAAGTGTACTGCTCGGTACCATGCTCCTCCATCACTTGCGCGAAGGTGGTAAAAAAGCGGCATGACTTATTTTGATTATCTGAGTAATGAGCAGAAACAAAAAATATTCTTTTTACCTCCCACTCAAGAACCTTTGGACCTAAACAAAGCAACATTAGCCCATGCTCTGGGCGCTACCCTCTATATGCCCGGGACTTCACACAGGGCCATCAGCAAAATAATGAATAACGAAATTCCCGGTCTCATATCCACTGTCATTTGCTTGGAAGATGCTGTGGATGATCGGGAAGTCGATGTTGCAGAAAAAAACCTGGCCCTGCAGCTAAAAGGTCTGCGGAGGAATGTCCCCGATGGAATGTTCCCAATTAATGAAAAGGGGGGGGCGCTCCCCTTTATATTTATTAGGGTTAGAAATATAAACCAGTTTAAAAGGCTAACTAACAGCCTTGGACCAGCATTAAGTGTTTTAACCGGCTTTGTGTTCCCCAAATTTAATACCGGCAATGGTTATGAATATTTTGAACAGCTGGTTAAAATAAATAAACAAATTGGCAAAAGGTTGTATGGTATGCCAATACTTGAAGATCCTGAAGTTATTTATTTGGAATCTAGGACAATTGCGCTTTTAAAAATTAAAAAATTACTGGACGATTATAAAGAGATTGTGTTAAATGTCCGTATGGGTGCCACTGATTTATCCGGTTTATATGGCATTCGCCGGAGCCCTGAGTTAACCATCTACGACATTGCGGTTATTCGGGACTTTATTGCCGAGCTGGTTAATGTTTTTAGGAGAAATAATGGCGAGTATGTGGTATCCGGTCCCGTTTGGGAATACTTTTCCTCAGGTCAAAGGGTTTTAAAACCTTTATTAAGACAATCACCATTTCAGGAGCAGTTTGGACAAGAAGGCCAAAGAGTGCGTTACAATTTGCTTTGCTGTTACATGGACGGTCTGATCAGAGAGGTTATGCTGGATAAAGCAAATGGCCTGATTGGCAAGACGGTTATTCACCCGGATCACATACTGCCGGTGCAAGCGCTTTATGTTGTAACCCATGAAGAGTACTGCGATGCCAGGGACATCCTTGCCAACGGTGGAAACGGCGGGGTTTCCAAGAGCGTATATAACAACAAGATGAATGAATCCAAGCCCCACACCTTTTGGGCCCAAAGGATTATGAAATTATCAAAAATATACGGGGTACTTAATGAGCGGTATGATTACACAAGCATTATCTACGAAGGCGAAAAATTACACTGTATTGAATGGTCTGATGGTGGATATCAAAGTTGAAGAGAATTACTATTCTTTGCCCCCCGAATGCATCTTCTCTCTGGCTGCCAGAAATAACCCGAAAAGAAGCTACCTATTTGTAAGCAAGTTAATAGGCAAACATATCCCGGTGCGCCCTCGGGTTCCGTTAATAACTGGGTTTCTATTAGCCTCAAGGCTGGCTCAAAACCTGAACATAACCGTCGACAGTGGTGTCGATAATGAACAGGTTAAACAAGCTGCCGAAGCCCTGGTCAATGATTTTGATTTTGATATAGAAGCTGTTATTGAAAAACCTAGCTATCATTTTCCCGGGAAAGCACTATTTATTGGATTTGCCGAAACCGCTACAGCACTTGGCCATTCAGTATTTACCAGTTTTACTGGAGATATTCAGTATCTGCATACAACGAGAGAGACCCTTGAGGGTTCATCCGAAACCGTATACTTCACCGAGGATCACTGTCATGCACCGGATCAAAGGTGTCTGATTAATAATATTGGGCTTATAAAGGGCAATGACCTGCTGGTCTTGATTGACGATGAAATTACCACGGGTAATACCTGTTTGAACATAATTAAAACCATACAAGCTAAATTCCCCCAACCGAAATACGCCATACTAACCATCCTTGACTGGCGTTCTAAAACAGCCCAAGAAAAGTATGGACGGCTGGAAAGGGAATTAGGTGTACGAATTGAAGTTATTTCCCTTGTAAAAGGAAGCTTTGACTCACAAGGTGATTCACCCGCCGTTAATAGTTCATTAACCGCCCTGAGCGGTTCTATTCCTAAAGTTAATGTAATGCATCAACCTATGGATTTTATGTATTATCCAGCATCCCCCGGTGGTATCAACAAGACCTACCTTGGATATACCGGACGATTCGGGATTACTGTGGACGCTAATAATGATTTATATCTAGAAGCAAAAAGGATCGGCCGCAAACTTGCCCAAACCAGAAGCGGTGCAAGGACACTGTGCCTTGGAACCGGTGAGTTTATGTATATCCCTTTTTTAATTGCCCTGTTTATGGGTGACGGTGTTTGGGTGCAGTCGACAACACGCAGCCCGGTGCACCCGTGTTTAAAAGATGACTATGCCGTTAAATATGCCATACCCTTCGATGACCCTTTCCGGCCGGATATCAAAAACTTTGTTTACAATATTCCTCCCCACTATTACGATGAGGTTTTTATATTTTGGGAAAGAAACGTGCAGCCGGAACAGGTAGCGCCGCTGGTACTAGCACTTCAGAGTTTGGGGGTTACCTGGATCTCATTTGTTATCTTCTGTCGCTGATTGAACTGGAGGTGCTACCATCAACGCTCTGGGCAAATACGCAATTTATGGGGCCCTTAAAGAATACCCCTGGCTCCCCGACCCCGCTCCTTTAGGTAGTTATAGCGGTGACGATATTATATTTTTATTAAAGGATATCGGGTCATCCATTCAGGAGCAGAACAATGAGGAAAGGGAAAGGGCGATTCAAAAAGGCAGGCATTATTCAGAAATGTTACCCATTGAATATAAACCCGTTCCAGAATACATTGAGCTATTTCACCAGTCTTTAAAGGAAACCAGCTTAAGGCTGGCTTTAGCCACTGCCATAGTATCCGAAACCATTCTTAACAAACACACTTCTGAAAGTGGAATGGGGACACACTTCCAGCGGAGGAATGTCCCCGATGGAATGTCCCCAAATGTAGTGCTGGTGTCCCTGGCCAGGGCCGGTACACCAGCAGGGGTGCTGATCAAAAAGTATATCCGGCGTTTCTACGGCCTTGATGTGCCTCATTATAGTATTTCAATTATACGGGATAAAGGGATTGATCAAAATGCCCTTATTTACATCCTGCAAAGACACCCGGGGTGCGAAATCCAGTTTATTGATGGATGGACTGGCAAAGGAGCCATTACCAATGAATTAATCAAGGCCCTGTTGGACTTTGAGCAGGAGTTTGGGATGGTAAAAGGCACCATTTGCCGGGATATGGCTGTGCTGGCCGACCCCGGTTATTGCGCCGGTATTTTTGGCACCAGGGAAGACTTTTTAATTCCCAGCGCTTGCTTAAATGCAACTGTATCCGGGTTAATGTCCAGAACAGTTTACCGGGATGATCTTATAGGCGCACTGGATTTCCATGGGGCCAAGTTTTACAGGGAACTCGCCGGTGCAGATCTGTCTAATTACTTTGTTAATACTATTAGCCGGCACTTTACAAGCGCCCACACAAAAGCTCGGCATCTTATCAAGAACAACCCGGGAATGGGAATTGATAATGCTCCTGAGTGGCTCGGTAAGAAAGAAACGAGCAAGATTCAGCTTGAGTTTGGGATTAAAAGTATTAACATGGTTAAACCGGGGGTCGGGGAAACAACAAGGGTTCTGTTACGCCGGATACCATGGAAAATACTAGTCAAGAGTATTGAGCATCCCAATATTAAGCATATTTTGATGCTGGCTGAGGATCGGGGGGTGCCGGTTGAGGAGTACCCCGGGATGAATTATTCCTGCTGTGGTTTGATTAAATCAATGGAGGATAACTAGTGCATCTTGTAAAAGTCTTGGTGAGGGGTTTGGTGATATCTACAGGATGCTACTCGCTTTTATACTTGAAAGAGCTAGTTCGCTTACGGGCGCCGGAGAACTCGCGCCCTGCGGGCACTCAAACATGCACCGGCGCTTTTCCTCCAGCTCTCTAGCTCTTTGAACTAAGCTCCTAAGCATCCTTCCGATAACACCAAACCTCTCCGGAATTTAGTTTTTCAGGGGGAATTAACTAGATGATTTTTGCCAGCGACCTTGACCGTACTTTAATTTATTCGGAAAAGTTTCTTGAAAGTTTCTTAGGCCAGGTCAAGGCGGCTGAAACCGGCCAGTATCATTCCTACATGACTGAAACCGCGGCAGAATTACTAAAATATATTGCCGGTAAATTACTATTTGTCCCTTGCACCACAAGGACTATTGA
>Ga0172382_10008134_pt1 | contig 14700 bp, 8 predicted proteins | sample Leawel138RmetaG_FD_122245 | JGI IMG/M metagenome (GOLD analysis project Ga0172382, IMG submission 122245) | Leachate microbial communities from a municipal landfill in Southern Ontario, Canada - Leachate well 138R metaG | ecosystem: Engineered > Solid waste > Landfill > Unclassified | place...
ACCTCGGGCACCGTCCTGGCCGTGTGCTCCTGCACCATCCTGCCGCTGTTCGCGGGCATCTACCGCATGGGCGCGGGCCTGGGCCCGGCCACGGCCTTCCTCTACTCCGGCCCGGCCATCAACGTCCTGGCCATCGTGCTCACCGCGCGCGTGCTGGGCCCGCAGATGGGCGCCGCCCGCGCCGTGGGCGCCATCGCCTTCAGCGTGGTCATCGGCTTGGCCATGCACGTCATCTACCGCAACGAGGAAAAGCAGAAGGCCCTGCTCATGGCCGCCGCGCCCGCCCCCGGGGCGCAGCGCCCCCTGTGGCAGACCGCCGTGTACTTCGCAGCCATGCTCGGCGTGCTGGTCTTCGCCAACTGGGGCGCCCCCGACCAGCCCCAGGGCCTGTGGCACGCCGTTCACGCCGCCAAATGGCCCCTCACGGCGCTCTGCGCGGCGGGCCTGGGGGCCTGCCTGGTGGCCTGGTTCGGGCTGGCCTTGTGGAAGGTTCTGGCCGTGGCCGGGGTCTGCGCCGCCCTGGGGCTGGCCCTGCCCCATGAGCCGTCCGCAGCCTTCGTGGCCGGGGTGGCCGGGTTGACCATCCTGACCAGCACCCGCCAGGACGAGCTGGGCCGGTGGTTCGGGTCGAGCTGGGGTTTTGCCAGGCAGATCCTGCCGCTGCTGCTCTTGGGCGTGCTGGTGGCCGGGCTGCTGCTGGGGAGCCCCGGCGGGGAGGGGCTGATGCCCTCGCAGTGGGTGGCCCGGGCCGTGGGCGGCAACTCCCTGGCGGCCAACTTCTTCGCCTCCTTCGCCGGGGCCTTCATGTACTTCGCCACCCTGACCGAGGTGCCCATCCTCCAGGGGCTCATGGCCAACGGCATGGGCAACGGCCCGGCCCTGGCCCTGCTCCTGGCGGGCCCGGCCCTCAGCCTGCCCAACATGCTGGTCATCCGCAGCGTCATGGGCACGCAAAAGACGGTGGTCTTCGTTTCCCTGGTGGTGGTCATGGCCACGGCCAGCGGCATGGTTTACGGCACACTCTGCCCCTAGGAGGCCGTAATGAGGGAGATCGGGATTCTGGGGCCGGGGTGCCCCCGCTGCGCGCGGCTGGCCGCCAATGTCGAACTGGCCGTGGCCCGGACGGGGGTGCCCTGCCGCGTGGAACGGATCACGGACATGGCGCGGATCGCCGGATGCGGCGTGCTGCTGACCCCGGCGCTGATGGTGGACGGCTGGCTCAAGGCCGTCGGACGGGTGCCCTCGGTGGAGGAGATCGCCGGACTGCTCGCCTGACGGGCGGGGCCGGGGCCCCGCCCGCCGGCGGGCCGGGCTACTGGGTGCGCACGTTGCGCGTGCCGTTGGTCTGCACGGCGTAGCGCAGGACGTTGCGGAACAGCCCGCCGCCCAGGTCGGTGGAGCTGTCGATGACGAACTTGCCGTAGTTGCCCTCGGTGGTCCTGAAGGCATAGACCTGCCCCGTGGTCACCGGGTCGCCCGTCAGGGCGCCGTAGCCGCCCTCGGGGGCCTCGACAAGCCCCTCGAAGCTGCCCCCCACCGTCTGGAAGGTCGCCGCGTTCTCGCTCCACAGGGAGTTGCCCTCGAAGCCCAGGTCGGCCGTGCCCGAGGCGGGCAGGCTCTGGGCCCCGGTCTCGAAGTCCAGGCCCCTGGTGGGCGGGGCGGTATTCTTCTCGATGGTGGCCGTGCGCACGGTGATGGCCGAGGCCGAGGCCACGCCGCCGCTGTCCAGCACATCGCCCGCGCCGGGCTGGGTCGGGGTCCGCTCGTCGCGGGCGGTGCGGATCTCGTCCACCACGGTCATGGGCAGGCCGCTGGCCTCGGCGATTTCCGGCGAGAGGGTGGCGTAGAGCAGGTTGCCGCGCAGGTTGCGCAGCTTCATGACCCCGTCCTCGGGCACGAAGGTCATGGTCGTGCGGCCGCTGGTGGCCTGCTGCTGGCCGGTGGTGCGCGGGATCTGCTTCTTGTCCCACTTGGTTTCCACCGTGGCGTAGCCCTTGGCCACGGTGATGCGGTTCACATAGATGCGCAGCTCGATGGCGCTGAACATGTCGAAGTCGAAGCGCACGCCCTCTTCCAGGAACACGCGGTTGCCCAGGTAGTCGCGCGAGATGACCCGGGCGAAGGCCGCCGCGTCCTGGGCCTCGTAGGCCTCGGCCAGGGCCCTGATGGCCGCCAGGACCAGCTGGTTGTAGTCCACGTTCTCGTAGACCACCGGGCCGCCGGGCAGCAGCCGCAGGGTCACGTCCTCGCGGGTGCCGCCGCGCTTGAGGGTCACATAGAAGTCGTAGCGCTGGCCCGCTGCGGGCAGGAACTCGAAGCGGATGTCGCGCGACACGGGCATGGCGTCCCAGGTGCGGGCGCCGTCGGTGGACAGCAGCATGCCCTCGACGCCATCGACCTCGGACAGGGTGGCCTCCACGCGGATGCGCCCGTTCTCCAGCTCGTCGCGGGTCACGGTCACGCCGCCGGAGAAGGAATCCACGCGCCGCGAGTTCACCCGCAGGTCCAGCACATAGTACATGGCCTGGGCGGCCAGGTCCTCGGCGGCCTCCTGGGCGGCCTTGTCGGCGGCGGCCTGCCGGGCGGCCTGCTCGGCCAGGGCCTGGGCCTGGGCCTTGGCGTCGCGCTCCATTTGCAGGTGCGCCGCGCGCATGGTCACGGCCTCGTCCAGGCGTTCGAGCAGCTTGGCGTACTCCCGGCCCACCTCGCTGGTGCGCATGGCCTCGGGTTCCAGCTTGAAGTTGGCGTCCACGGCGAACCAGTCCCGGGGCGCCTTCTTCACGGCCACGGGCAGCACGGCGGCCACGGCCTCCAGGCCCCTGGCCCAGTCCTCGCCGTCGGTGTGGGGGATGTCCCGGGCCAGGGCCCGGGCCTTGATCACGTCCGTGAGGTAGACGACGCCCCCGCCGTAGACCATGTTCTTCTCCCGCGCCGGGGTGGCCTCGGCCATCTTCGAGAGCTCCGTGGCCCAGGTCACCGCGCCGGGGAAATAGCGCGAGACGAAGCCCCATTGCGGGTAGGCCTGCAAGCGCTTCAGCCAGTCCTGGCCGTACTCGCGCAACTGCGCGGCGTCCATGTAGTGCGGGTAGGGTTCCAGGGCCAGGGCCTCACCCCCGGGGCCCGACACGGCGAAGGGCAGCAGGCGGCCCTCCTGATCCATGCGCAGGATCTGGTCGCCCCCGCGCAGGGTGCGCAGGAATTCTTCCATCTCCTTGTGCTTGGCGCCGAGGAAGGCGATGTCCTGCTCCAGGTTGGAGTTGTTGGTCCGCGCGCGCCGCGCGTAGCCCGCGAGGTTGACGCGCCAGGCGGCGGCCACCGACCGCGCCCGGTCCAGGATCTCCTCCAGGGCCCGTTCGCGCTCCCGGAACCGCGTGGCCGTCTGCGGGCCGAGCAGGGCCTCGATGTAGTCCATGTCCTCGTCGGTGAACACCTGGTCGCGCTCGTTCTTGCGCTCCTCCAGCCGCTTCTTGAGCCAGGCGACGAACTGGTCGGCCTGGTCGATGGGCGCGGCCAGGGCCTCCAGCCCGCCGTCGGAAACCAGCTGCGACGAGAGGGAGGACGCGGCCATCCGCAGTCGGTGGACGACCTCCTGCAGGTCCATGCTGGAGCCGTCGCCAAAGGTGCCCACGGCGGTGTGCATCTCAAGCTCGTAGGTCGGCGCGGGGCGCTCCCAGAACTTGTCCGGAGCCATTTCCAGCGGGGTGGCGATGGAGGCCATGAAACGGTTGTAGCGCTCCGCGCGCCCGCTCCAGTAGGCCGTAAGATCGTAGAACCCCCGGCCCTTCTCGCTCAGTTCGTCGGACAGGGCCTTCACGGTGGCCAGGTCGTTATCCCGCCATTTCCGCATGTCGCCCTCGACGGCGGAGCGCTGGCTGTTGTCGGGCTGCGCCTTGCGCACGACCTCCAGGGCCTCGTCGTAGAACGCGTTGATCTCGGCGCCGAGTTCCGCCACGGCCTGCTCCTGCAGGGCCTGCGCCCCCCCCGAGTCGCCCACGTTGTAGGCGTCGAGCACCTGGGCCTCGACCTCGGCCATCCGGGCCGTGGCGCTCTCGATGGGGTAGCGCTTGATATAGGCTTTGACATCCTGGTAGTCCGCCAGGTGCTGGTCGTACTGGCTGCCCCAGGGCCTGCCCGCGCCATCCGTGGCGGTGGAGGTGCGCGCCAGCTCGGCGTTGTGGGCCCGGGCCTGCTCGTCCATCTTCGCCAGCTTCTTTTCGTATTCGGTGAGCTCCTGGGCGTGGATGGTCGGCGCGTCGACCTGGAGGTTGCGCAGCAGCACCGACCAGCGCCCGGACTCGGACTCCAGCTCGGAGTGCAGGTCGAAGGCGTCGGCCATATAGGCCCGCGCGGCGGCCTGGTTCAGCTCCCGGATCATCCGCGTCCCGGTCTGCTGGTAGGCGGGCAGGTTGATGAGGGCGGGCTTGTCCAGGGCTGCGGAAATCCTGGCCATTTCGCTGCGGGAGCCCTCGAGCAGCGCGCGGTATCTGGGCAGCTCCTCTCGGGCCGCCTTCGCGGCGGTGTACAGTTGCAAAAGCCGGGGCAGGTCGTTGCCCGTAAAGGCCTTCATCTTGGCCACGAATTCCTCGAACCTGGCGTTCTCCTGGCGCAGGCGGGCCTCCTGGTAGCGGACCCGGGCCTGCTTGTTCACGTCGGCCAGCAGCGTGCGGATCCAGCCCCGGGCCGTGTTGCGCAGCTCGCCGGTCAGGGCCAGGGTTTCCTCGTCCTGGGCGCTGGTCATGCCCAGGGAGGCGAGATACGAAGCCCAGCTCTGCTCGGGCCACTCCTCGCCCAGGTGGGTGGTCACATAGCTCTTGACCAGGCCGCGCACCGCCTCGTTGGTCACGATGTAGTCGTTGAAGAAGTAGTCCACGGTGTCGGAGGTGATGCTGATCTGGGCCGGGGAGTCGGGCGTGATCGCGCCGATGAGCCGCCGGTCGCGCTCCACCGTGCCGTAGAGGGCCTCGATGTCGCGCGCGGCGCCCGTGGACTGCACGAGCAGGTGCGACTCGTAGGCCGCCTTGGCCGCCGCCCACACGGCCGAGACCGCCGGGTTGTTCAGCTTGCCCACGGCGGCGTCGGCCATTTCGATGGCCGCCTGGTCGTAGTTGCCCGCCCCGAGCTGCGTGGCCACGCTCTGCACGGTGTCTATGAGCCCGGTGAACTCGGTGACCTTGTCGTACACCGGCCCGTAGTCCTTGAGCCCCTTGAGGGCCTCCAGGCCGCCCAGTTGGGTCAGCAGCCAGTCCGAAGCCTCGTCCTTGACCACGCTTTTGGCGGCGTCGGTGACGCTCTTGCTTTCGGCGGCGGCCTGGGTGAACGACAGGCCGAGCCCGGCGATCTTGTCCGCCGTTTCGGCGGCCCGGGCCGGGCCGCCCGCCAGCAGGAGGCCCCAGGCCAGGGCCAGGAGCAGGGCCGGGAACAGGCGCGCGCGGCGCCCGGAGCAACGGGGTCTGGTCATATGCGGCGTTCCTCTCGCGTCAGAACGGGTTGTCGCCACTCATGCGGGTCAGCAGCCAGCGGCCCTGCGCGGGGGCGAGCACGAACTCCGTGCGCCCCCGGGCCAGGGCCTGGCCGCCCGGGGTCTGGGATTTCCTGGTCCAGGTGAACGCCACGGCCACGGCGCCCCCGCCCGCCGGCAGCACCCGGTCGACGAAGGTTTCGTACTGCACGGCCTGTTCGGCGTTGCGGGCGCGGTCCACCCGGTCCAGGAAGGCCGGGCGCAGCGGCGCGAAATCCGGGGCAACCAGGGCGGCGAAGGCGTCCATGGTCCCCAGGGAGTAGGCGTCCAGCACGGCGCGCACGGCCTCGTGGGCCTCCTCGCGCGCCCCGGGGGACACGGGCGCGCCGGGCTCGACCCGCCCGGCGCAGCCGGGCAGGGCGGTCCAGAGCACCAGGGCCAGGGCCAGGCACAGGGTGAAAAAACGTCCGGACATCAGAAGTTGCTCACAAAGCGCAGCACATAGCGGGCCTCGGAATAGTCCTGGCCCGCGGTGTCGTACTCGTAGTCGTTGTGTTCGCCACGCAGGCTGACCACCGTGCTGCGCTGCTTGTCCAGCCGGTAGGCGAACTCCAGAAACCGGGTGTTGATCTGATAGTCCTGGGCCGCGCCCGTGTTGGCGGCGTCCTGCAGGTTGTAGCCGAAACTCATGGTCAGCGGCTCGGCCAGCTCGTAACGGCCGTTGAGGGTCAGGCCGTGGTGCATGTCCTGCCCCTCGGCGGCCTGGTTGGCGCGCACGTTGCCCACATATCCGGCGGCCAGGTAGAGGCGGCGGTCCCACACGGTGAAGTCGCGGCTCAGGTTCGCGCCGTAGCGCCAGGAATCCTCGTCGTTCACGGTGGCGGGGCGCGCGGTGAAATGGCGCATCTCCAGGAAGGCGCCCAGGGCGGCCTCCCACATGCGCGTGTTGGCCGCAAGGCCCACGGTGACGGTGGTGGAGTCCGCGCTGTTGGCCGTGTCGTCGGAGTCCTTGCGCTGGTGGTTCAGGTAGGGCCGCAGGGAGAGCTCGCGGTACTCCTCGAAGGGCCGGGAGGTCAGGGACAGGTACTTTTCGTCGTAGCGGGTGCGGTAGGTCCGGTCGCTGCCCGGCAGGTCGTCCCAGTACCAGTTCTGGGACACGGTCAGCGTGTTGGCGGGATTCAGGCGCCAGTCGGCGCTGACCATGTGCTGCTGCTTGTCGCTGGAGGCCGAGCCCACCAGGGTCCGGTAGCCGGGGTCCACCCGGTAGGCCAGGTAGCGCAGGTCCCAGATGTTCTTGTGGCGGTAGCCGGGCATGACCCGCCAGGCCGTGCCGTACAGGCGACGGTCGGAAACGTCCTCGTCGGCGATGTATCCGCTGCGCGCGGCCTCGAAGACCACGAAGGCCCCGTTGCGCAGGCGCAGCTCGCCGTCCACTCCGGCGACGATGTTGTCCTGGTCCGTGGCCGAGGGGTCGTTCTCCAGGGACGCGGAGTCGTCCTCCACGGACACGGCCTGCGCGCCCAGGCGCAGCACGGACACGGACGGATGGTCCTGCAGGGGCGTCACGTCGGCCTTGGCCCCGTAGACGTTGCGCTGATAGAGCCCCCGGCCCGACTCGTAGGTCCGAGCCACCACGGCCTTGGTGCGCAGGGGCTCGGCGGGGGCCAGCTCCACGTTCAGGCCCTCCAGGCTGGAGCCCATGACGAACTGGCTGAAGTCGGAGTAGAAGTTGCCGAACTCGACGAGATTCTCGTCGTTGAACACGCTCAGGTTCAACTGCTTGAGCACCACGGCGTTGCGCTCTTCCATACGCTGGTTGTCGGTCTTGCGCAGGTTGGCCTCGCCCTGGAACTGGTAGTCCGCGAAAAGCCGCTCGAAGACGCGCAGGTCCAGTTCCAGCAGGTGGTCCTTGTTGTCGTCGCGATAGAACGATTTGGCCTGGTTGCCGCGCACGGAGGAATACTCGCCCTGCACGGCCACACGCCCGGTGATCATGCCCGAGCGCTCGGGGCCGTACTGGCCGTAGGCGCCGAAGTCGAACAGGTCGTGCAGGCGCTGGGCCGCCGTGAACGAGGGCACGACCTTGGGCGCGTCGGCCCCGCCGTCCGCGCCGTTGCCAAGGAAGATGATCTCCGCGCCCCACCCCGGGCGCGCCACGGCAAGCACGACCAACGCCGCGGCGACAACCATCCGTGCCCATGCGCCACATACTGTCTGCATAAACGACCCGTGCGGTTTGCTGGTTGGTGGTACGCCCTGCGGGCACCGCCCGCGTTGCGGCCCGCCCCCCGCGCAACGCGGCCCTTCGGGAGCGGTCCTGGCTTTGTCCCGGGCACCGCGTCCGGCGTGAGGCGTCTGGCCGGGGGACATGGGGAAAATTATTGCGTTTTCAATCCCAGGTAAAGATGATTTTCGAAATACGGCACATGCAAACCGGGAGTTCCCGCGCAGCGAAACGGCGCGCAAAGGCTGTGAAAAACATTCCGATCCTGCGGCACAAGGTTTTTTCCCGCGCCATTCACAACGCACAACGGCGCCACGGCTCTCCGGAGCGCCGCCGCAAGGCTGACGGGAACGTTCCAGGACAAAAGTTGCGTCCACTGCACAGCCCGTTGCATGCGGGCAAAAGCAACGATACGCCGCAACACAACAGAAGCGGAGCAACGCACCACCCGGCCCCCGATGCGGCCGCGCCGCCCGCCAGGACCGCACCACGGGCAGGGGGAACCTCCGGCGGCGGCCGCCGGGGCGGCCAGGGCATGGCGTCGCCAATCCCGAGGGGAAACCATCACTCCACCTCCCCGGCTTGCCGCGGGACTGCATCGCCCCTGGCGCCGCGCAGCATGGGGGCGGAACGCGCCGTGCGGCGGAAACGAAGCGGAAACGCGCCGCCCCCGGCCCGCCTGCTGCCTCCCGGGCCAGGGCCCAAAAGCACGAAAAGCTCCGGGCGTCGCCAAGGGCCCGGCCGCTGCGCCACCGAACCCCAGGCCAGGGGCCCCAAACGCGAAAAGGGCCCCGGCGTTGCTGCCGGAGCCCTAATCACCTTGATGGTGCCGAAGGGGAGAGTCGAACTCCCACGGAGAAACCCCCACTAGACCCTGAACCTAGCGTGTCTACCAATTCCACCACTTCGGCATCAGGAAGGCCGCTTATAAACCCAAGCTTCGAGCCCTTGCAAGCCTTTTTTAAGATTTTTTTAAAATCAATTATATCATTGCGTTATCAGCTGGCCTTCCGGTGGCGTCCGCCCGGCTTGAACCACGGGCCCTTTTGAGGTAGCACTACGCCTCGCCTGATCCGACTCGGACACACCAAGGAACCACAGATGATCGTCGTCCGCGACCTGGAAGAAATCCGCGACACGTTGCGCGGCTCATGCCTGACCATCGGCAACTTCGACGGGGTCCACAAAGGCCACCAGAAGCTTCTGGCCCGCACGCGCATCCGCGCCGAGGCCCAAGGGCTGGAATCCGTGGCCGTGACCTTCGACCCCCATCCCCTGCGCGTGCTGGCCGGGGGCAACACCCCGCCGTTCATCACCCTCACCGAGCAGAAGGTGGAGCTCATCGAGCGCCAGGGCGTGAACATCTGCGCGCTGCTGCGCTTCACCCGCGAGATGGCCGCCCTGGAGCCCGAGGACTTCGTGCGCCGCTATCTGCTGGACGGGCTGAATATGAAATACATGGTCATCGGCTACGACTACGCCTTCGGCAAGGGCCGCCGGGGCAACCACGAGCTGCTGGCCGCCCTGGGCGAGAAACACGGGTTCCAGGTGGAGCGCGTCAATCCTTATATGTACGGCGGGGCCGTGGTCAGCTCCACGCGCATCCGCGACCTGGTCCGCGCCGGGCGCGTGTGGGACGCCCAGCCCCTGCTGGGACGCTTCTACACCGTGCGCGGCACGGTGGAGCACGGCCAGGGGCGCGGGGGGCGGCTGCTCGGGTTCCCCACGGCCAACCTGCGCCTGGTGGACGAGCTGTACCCGGCGGGCGGGGTCTACGCCTGCTGGGCGACCCACAAGCTGGTGACCCGCCCGGCCGTGGCCAACATTGGCACCAACCCGACCTTCGGCTCCCAGGCCCTGTCGGTGGAGGTGCATATCCTGGACTTCGACCGCGACATCTACGGCGACGACCTGCGCGTGCAGTTCGTGCAGCGGCTGCGCTCGGAGCGCAAGTTCGACGGCCCCCGGGAGCTGGTGGGCCAGATCACCCGCGACTGCGACCTGGCCCGGACCATCCTGGCCAGCTCCCAGGCCCAGCCCTGAGGCCCGGACCATGCGCCTGCGCGACTACCTGAACGCCATAATTCGCAGCGCCTCCATGCGCTGGATGGGCCTGGCCGTCCTGGTGGGGCTGGTGTCGGGCCTGTGCGCCGTTGCCTTCTTCACCGCCGTGGAATACGGCCAGCACCTGCTGTTGCACAGCCTGGCCGGGCAGCCCATGCCCGCCCCCGCCGGGGAGAGCATCTTCCACATGCCCGCCGGGCCGCCGCGCCCCTGGCTCATCCCGCTGCTGACCACGGCCGTGGGCCTGGGCACGGGCTGGCTGGTGACCCGCTTCATCCCCGAAACCATCGGCGGCGGCACCGACGGCACCGACGCCATGATCGACTCCTTCCACAACAAGGAAGGGCGCATCCGGCCCCTGGCCGCGCTGATCAAGGGCTCCACGGCCATCCTGACCATCGTCTCGGGCGGCAGCGCGGGCCGCGAGGGGCCCATCTCCCAGATGGGCGCCGCCGTGGGCTCGTGGCTGGCCACCAGCCTGCGCCTGTCGGCCAAGGAGCGGCGCATCCTGCTGCTGGCCGGGGCCGCCGGGGGCCTGGGGGCCATTTTCCGCGCGCCCCTGGGCGGCGCCCTCACCGCCGTGGAGGTCATCTACCGCGAGGATTTCGAGGCCGAGGCCGTACTGCCCTCGGTGGTCTCCTCGGTGGTGGCCTATTCGCTGTTCACCTTCTTCTTCGGCTCGGACCCCATCTTCGGCATCCCCCAGTTCCGCTTCCACAACGTGGCCGAACTGCCCTTCTACGTGGCCCTGGCCTTCTTCTGCTCCCTCACGGGCTGGCTGTACATCCGGACCTTCGAGTTCGTGAAGTTCCGCATCTTCACGCCCCTGGCCTCGCGCGCGGGGGTCATCCTGGCCATGGGCCTGGGCGGCGCGATCATGGGCCTTTTGGGCATGGTCTTCCCCGAGCTGCTGGCGGGCGGCTACGGCTGGCTGGAGCTGGCCATCAAGGGCGAGCTGGCCGTGGGGGTCATGGCGGGCATCCTGCTGGGCAAGATCGTGGCCACCTCGGTGACCATCGGCTCGGGCATGTCCGGGGGCATGTTCGCCCCGGCGCTGTTCGTGGGCGGCATGTCGGGCGGGGTGGTGGGCGCCCTGGCCCACCGCTTCTTCCCCGACGTGGTCACCCAGCCCGGGGGCTATGTGTTGGTGGGCATGGCGGCCTTCTTCGCCGGGGTGGCCAACGCGCCCATCGGCCCGCTGATCATGGTCTGCGAGCTGACCCAGGGCTACGGGCTGCTGGCCCCGCTGATGCTGGCCAGCGCCCTGTGCATCCTGCTGGGCAAGAGCACCTCGCTCTACGAGCACCAGGTGGAAAACAAGTTCGAGTCCCCGGCGCACCTGGGCGACATGACCATCAACGTCCTGGAGTCCCTGCGGGTGGAGGACCATTTCGTGCCCGGGCGCGTGAGCACCCTGGAGGAATGCACCACGCTGAAGGCCATCACCGATGTCATGGCCAACTCCAACGAGCTGTACTTCCCGGTGCGCGGGGAGGGCGACGCCATCACGGGCATCCTCGGGGTCAAGGACATCCGCAGGGTCATCTTCGAAACGGCCCTGTTCGACCTGGTGGTGGCCCGCGACATCGCCGGGCCCCCGGCCACGCTGCTGCCCGCAGACAACCTCTACGCCGCGCTGCTGCGCTTCGTGGACACGGGCTACGGCCAGATCCCCGTGGTGCGGCCCGACGACCCCACGCACATCCTGGGCCTGCTCAACCGCGAGGACGTGTTCCAGGCCTACCGCGCCGCCCTGGCCCGGCTGCGCGGCGAGGAAGCCGCGGCCTGAGCCGGGGGCGGGCCGCGGCCCGCCGGGTCAGCCCGCGCGGCGCACGATGCCCGGGCGCACCTGGCATTTGACGCGGATGGTCCGCCCCACGGTCCGCGCCCCCTCCACCATGTTGAACGCGCCGGATTCGGTGATCTCGGGCTCGGCGCCCTCCAGGTCCGCGCCCAGCGAGCGGATGTGCTCCGCCAGGGCGCCGCGCGCGTCGGCCTCGGCCTCGGCCAGGGAATAGCCGCGCGCCACCGGGCGGTCCACGCCCAGGGCCGGGATGAGCATGCGGCCCTTTTGCGTGTCGGCGAACAGCTCGGCCTCCAGGGTCGTGCGCGTCAGGGCCGCGCCAATGGCGTTGGCCACCGCGTGGTGGTCGGGCAGGCGCACATCCAGCCCCGAGGCCCGGGCCAGGAGCGGCGCCAGGGGCCCGGCGGGCCCGCCCATGACGTAGTGGCGCACCGGGCGCACCTGCCGCCCGCCCAGCAGCTCGCGGATGGTGTACACGGGCTTGGAGTTGATTTCGTCCACCAGGTCGCGCGCGGCAAGGACGATGGCGCCAACGGCCGCGTCCACGGCCTGGCGGGCCAGCTCCCCGGCAGACAGGCCCCGGGCCGCGCCCAGCTCGGCCAGCCCCCGGCGCGAGGCATCCACGTCGCCGAAGGCGCAGGCCCCCGCGACGTTGAGGGCGTCGATCAGGGCCGGGGCGCCGGGGCGGCCCGCGCCGCACCCGCAGGTCGCCAGGGCCGGGCCGCGCCGGTCGGGGCCCACGGTGACCCCCGCCGGGCCCAGGCGCAGGGCCGAATCGCCGCCCACGCCGATGGAGCGCACCTTGAGCGCGGGGACCAGGGTCGGATAGGAGCCCACGGTCATGCCGTGCTCCTCGATGACCGGGGAGCCGTCGGCGAACACGGCGATGTCCGTGGTGGTGCCGCCCACGTCGAGGATCACGCAGTCGTCGCGGATGTCGCACAGGGCGATCATGCCCATGACGCTGGCCGCCGGGCCGGACAGGATGGAGTGCACAGGCAGGGCGCGCGACAGCTCCAGGGGCATGGTGCCGCCGTCGGCCTTGAGGACGTTGATCTCCGCGTTCAGGCCGAAGTCGGCCAGGCTCTCCTGGGCGGCCCAGGCGAAATCGTTGTACTGCCGCCAGACGGCGCTGTTGAAGTAGGCCGTGGCCATGCGCCGGGGAAAATTGAGCACCCCGGACAGGCTGTGGCCCAGGGTCACATGGTCGGCCCCGCCGCCCTGGTCCAGGGCCCGGGCCATGGCCCGCTCGTGGGCCGGGTTGCGCGTGGAGAACTTGCCCACGGCCGCGAACACGCGCACCCCGGCCGCGCGCATGGCGGCCACGGCGGCGGCCAGGGCCTCGCCGTCCAGGGGCGCGACCTCGGTGCCGCGATGGTCCACCGCGCCGCCCAGCACATGGAAATGGCCGCCCGTGCGATGGTTCTCGGGGTCGATGCCCGGCCCGGCGGCCACAAGGACGCCCACCTCCTCGGTCTTGCCCTCGACGATGGCGTTGGTGGACAGGGTGGTGGACAGGTTCACCCGGCGCACGGCCCCGGGGTCCACCCCCCGCAGCACGGCCGCCAGGGCCGCGCGCACCGAAAGCAGCAGGTTGTCGTGGTCCGTGGGCACCTTGGCCTCGGCCACCACCCGGCCCCGGTCCAGCACCACGGCGTCCGTGTGCGTCCCGCCGACATCGATTCCCAGAAGCATGGCCCTCTCCTGCACGCTGACGCGGCCCGGGCGGGCGCCCGACCGCCTGACCAGTGCATACCAAGACGCGGCCCAAGTCAAACCCCTTTCCGGCCAGCGGTCGCCGCGCGGCGGCGAACGGGGCCCGAAAGGGGAAAGGACAGGCCGCCGGCGGGCCCGGCTCAGGCCGCGGGGGTGCGGTGCAGGGTCAGGACGGCCACCTCGGGCGGGCAGTTCAGGCGCACGGGCACGCTGACGCCGACCCCGGTGGAGGTGAACACCTGGCGCTCGGTGCCCTCGACCCGCCGCAGGCCGCGCGGGTAGTGGTGGGCCAGCGAGGGCAGGATGGGCGCGCCCAAAAGCGGCAGACGCACCTGTCCGCCGTGGCTGTGCCCGGATATCTGCAAGGGCAGGGTGTGGCCCGAGGTCTGGGCCAGGAAATCGGCGTAGTCCGGCTCATGCACCAGGACAAACGCCATCTCGTCCTCGGGCACGCTGCGCAGGGCCCGGGAATGGTCGGCCAGGCCCTCGGTGGCCGAGTCCAGCCCCACAAGGCGCAGGGTGGCCGCGCCGTAGGCGATGCTGCGCGACTCGTTGACCAGCAGGTCCACCCCGGCGCGCGCCAGGGGCACGGAGGTCTTGCGCAGGTCCAGGTGATGGTCGTGGTTGCCCGGGCAGGCGAACACGCCCAGGTTGGCGATGAGGTCCGACAGGGCGTCGGCGCAGGCCTCGGCCTGCTCCGGGCGGTCCTGGAAAAAGTCGCCGGGCAGCACCACCATGTCGGGGTGCAGGGAATTCATGATCTCCACCGCCGTGGACACGAAATCCGCAGACACATAATCGCCCACATGGAAATCGGACATCACGCCCACGCGCAGGCCCTCCAGCGAATGCGGCAGCCCCGCGACGGGCACCACCGTGGAATTGACCACGATGCGGCTCGGGGCGACCACGGCGGCGTATTGCGCGCCCACCCCCGCCAGGCACGCGCATCCGGCCAGGCGCAGGAACCGCCTGCGGGTCATGCTGGGGGAGAAGGATTCGGTGTCGATTTCGTAGGGGGACATGTCGGATACCCTTGCTGCCTGGGGGGAGCGACGGGATGCGGGACGGAAAGAGGGCGCCTAGGCGCGGCGCGACCCGGCGGGCGCCGGGCGCGAAGGAAGGACGGCGGCCCCCTGCGGGCCGGGCACGAAGGCCGCGCGAACCGGACGCACAAGGCGCCCGCCACGCGGCAGGGTCTGCGAAAAAGGCCTGGTGTGCATGTGTGCGGTCTCCACGCCGTGGACGGCGACAAGGCAGATATGATCCCGATCGCCCCCGCCGTCAATGGGGGGACGCCGAAAAACCCCGGCCGCCCCCCGGCGCGCGGCGGCCGCGGGGCCGGAGGGGCCGCGGGAGGGGGGATGGCGGAAATCATCGGCGGCGCGCGGCGGCCGCGGGGGCGGCGGCCTTTACCATTTATGCGCGCATCTG
>Ga0172382_10008135_pt1 | contig 14700 bp, 14 predicted proteins | sample Leawel138RmetaG_FD_122245 | JGI IMG/M metagenome (GOLD analysis project Ga0172382, IMG submission 122245) | Leachate microbial communities from a municipal landfill in Southern Ontario, Canada - Leachate well 138R metaG | ecosystem: Engineered > Solid waste > Landfill > Unclassified | place...
GCTGGAAGACATCGCCATCCTGACCGGCGGCACCGTGATCTCCGAAGAGACCGGCATGTCCCTGGAAAGCGTCACGCTCGAACAGCTCGGCCAGGCCAAGCGCGTCGAAGTGGGCAAGGAAGCCACCACCATCATCGATGGCGCCGGCGACGGCAAGTCCATCGAAGCGCGCGTCAAGCAGATCCGCGTGCAGATCGAGGAAGCCACTTCCGACTACGACCGCGAAAAGCTGCAGGAGCGTGTCGCCAAGCTGGCCGGCGGCGTGGCCGTCATCCGCGTCGGTGCCGCCACCGAAGTGGAAATGAAGGAAAAGAAGGCTCGCGTCGAAGATGCCCTGCACGCTACGCGCGCTGCCGTGGAAGAAGGCATCGTCCCGGGCGGCGGTGTTGCCCTGATTCGCGCCAAGAAGGCCGTCGCACAGCTCAAGGGCGACAACGTCGATCAAGACGCCGGCATCAAGCTGGTCCTGCGCGCCATCGAAGCCCCGCTGCGCACCATTGTTGCCAACGCCGGCGATGAGCCCAGCGTTGTCGTGAACAAGGTTGAGCAAGGCGAAGGCAACTTCGGCTACAACGCAGCCAGCGGCGAATACGGCGACCTGGTCGAGCAAGGCGTGTTGGACCCCACCAAGGTGACCCGTACTGCGCTGCAGAACGCCGCTTCCGTGGCCAGCCTGCTGCTGACGACCGAAGTCGCTGTGGCCGAGATCGTCGAAGACAAGCCCGCCCCCGCAATGCCCGACATGGGCGGCATGGGTGGAATGGGCGGCATGGGCGGTTTCTAAACCCTTCCCGTCTGTCTCCTCGCCAGACCACGCCAACCCGCCGCCTGGCGGGATCGAACGAGGTCTGGACCGCAGGGAAGCTCTTCAGGGCTTCCCAAAGCGGCGCCTCCGGGCGTCGCTCTTCAAATCCCGGACGGCGCCAGCCTCCGGGATTTTTTTATGCTTGGCTGAAATCTGTCCGGGCGGCGCCGAGGTTTCCTCTCGATTCAGCCGCTTCCAAGCCTGGCGCTCGCAAGCGCTGCTCCCCGCCGTGCAGGACATGCGGCTATTGCCGAAGATCAGTCGATGCGCGCGCCAGAAGCCTCCACCGCCTGCGCCCACTGCTTCGCTTCAGCATCTACGTAGTCGCGGAACTCAGCCGGCCCGATGTTGACCGCTTCGCCACCCATGCTTTCGATGCGTTCCACGAAGGCAGGAGTCGAAGCAACCTTGTTCACGGCCTGGTGCAGACGATTTTCGATATCGGGTTCCAGGCCTGCCGGACCGAACAACCCGAACCAGGTTGCTGCATTGAAACCCTTCACTCCGGCTTCATCCATTGTCGGCACGTCCTTGATGGCGTCGATCCGCGTCGGGTTTGCCACAGCCAGGGCATTCAGCTTGCCCGACTGGATATGCGGCAGAGCGGCCGAAAGCGTGATGAAGGCGGATTCCACCTGACCGGCCAGCAGGTCGGTCACCATCGGCGCATCGCCACGGAAGGGAATGTGGACGAAATTGGCGCCTGTCTGCTTCTGGAACAGTGCCTGGGCCAGATGCTGCGGCGTGCCATTGCCCGGCGATGCGACCGTGATGCCGTCTTTGCTCGTGGTGGCGCGCTCGATGTAGCCGGCCAGCGTCTCGACCCCGAATCCAGGCGTGGTGACCAGTACGATGGGAATGCGCGCCACCAGGTGAATAGGCGCAAAATCCTTGATCGGATCGTAGCGCAAATTGTTGTACAGGCTGGCGCTGATGGTATGGGCCGCCGTGGTCATATAGAGCTTGTAGCCATTGGGCTGCGAGCGGGCCAGTTCGGAAGCCGCCAACGTCGTTCCCGCGCCGGGTTTGTTGACGACCACTACTTGCTGGCCGAGTTCATTCGGCAGATCGGTGGCGACCAGGCGGGCGATGACGTCGGTCGCACCGCCGGCGGCGTACGGAACCACCACCTCGATCGATTGATTGGGGTAACCCTGTGCCCAGGCTGCCGCGCTCATTGTCAGCGCTGCGAGGCCTGCAGCCATTGCCATGTTTCTCTTCATGCTTGTTTCCTGGATGCTGTGATCCGCGATGGGTTCACGAGAATTATGAAAACTTGGGTCTGCCGACCCTCGTCACATCGCGGCCTGAATGCGCCGAGACAGAAATACTTGCCCTCGCGCGCACGGCCAAGCTGTTCTCTTTGAAAGAACAGCCGTTCTGTTCAAAATGTAAGTGTTCAGTATGGCGGGTGTCAATCTCCAGGAACACAGGGTTTTCCCGTTTCTGGACCTCTTCTTGACACAGCTGAAATAGGGTTTGATAATTAAAAACAGAACATATGTTCTGTGTTGCAGAATAGTTTAGAAATTTTGACCGACTCACAGGAGTTCCTCTCACATGGCGCCCGACCCGGCTTCCGCTGCACCCAAGGCATTCCTCATTCGAGGCGAGTGGCTCGCTGCTTCGCAGGACGCCTTCGAATCCATCAACCCGGCCACGGGCGAAGTGAACTACCTGGTGTCCTCTGCGAGCAAAGAGCATATCGACGCGGCCGTGAAGTCGGCGCTCACAGCCTTCACCGCCCCCGCCTGGCGCGACATGCTGCCTCACGTGCGGGCGCAGCTTCTGAACCGCATCGCGACGGGCATCCTCGAACGGGCCGAAGAACTTGCCCGCCTGCAGATGATCGAAAACGGCAAGACCTGGGCCGAATGCAAGACTCAGGCAGCCAGCGCCGCTGCGACTTTCCGCTATTACGCTGCGGTCTGCGAAACCCTGGGCGCCGAAGTGACGCCCTCTCGCGGCGACTACCTGTCCATGACCGCCTACGAACCCTACGGTGTGGTGGCCGCCATCACCCCCTGGAATTCGCCCCTCACCATGGAGGCGCAGAAGGTCGCGCCCGCGCTCGCGGCGGGCAACGCAGTCATCCTCAAGCCGTCCGAAGTCACGCCCTCCGCTGCCCTGCTGCTGGGCGAGATCGCCCTGGACGCAGGGCTGCCTCCCGGCATCCTGAACGTTGTCACCGGGCGGGGCGCCAGCACAGGAAAATGGCTGGTCCAGCACCCGGGCGTCGGCATGGTGTCCTTCACCGGCGGCACCGCCACCGGCCGGACGATCGGCATGATCGCAGCGGAGCGGCTGATCCCGGTCGCCCTGGAGCTGGGCGGCAAATCGCCGCACATCGTGTTCGAGGACGCCAATCTCGAAGCCGCGGTCGAGAACATCATGGGCGGCATCTTCGAAGGCAGCGGCCAGTCCTGTGTGGCGGGCTCCCGCCTGTTCGTCCAGCGCACCATCTACGATCGCCTGCTTGCCCTCCTGATCGAACGCGCCGGCCGCATCAGAGTCGGTCTCCCCGACGACCCGGCATCCGAAATGGGCCCCCTGGCCAGCTTCGCACAGCGCGAGCGCGTCGAAAGATACGTGGCCACAGCAAGGGCCGAAGGCGGGGAAATCCTGCTGGGGGGAAAACGTCCCGAAACACCCGAACTGGCCAATGGCGCCTTCTACCTGCCGACCATCATCGGCAACCTCGGGAACCGGGCCACCTGCGTGCGGGAAGAAATCTTCGGCCCTGTACTGTGCGTGCTGCCCTTCGACGATGAAGACGATCTTGTCAAACAGGCCAACGACAGCCTGTACGGGCTGGCCTCGGGCGTCTGGACGGGCAACTACCAGCGGGCCTGGCGGGTGGCGCGCGCCCTGCAGACCGGGCTGGTCTGGATCAACACCTACAAACAGCTGTCGATCGCCACCCCTTTCGGCGGCTTCAAGGAAAGCGGGATCGGCCGGGAAAAAGGCGTGTCCGGCGTCCGGCTCTACCAGCAGAGCAAAGGTCTCTACTGGAGCATGGACCCCCGCAATCTGGTCTGACGCATATTCCCCGACATGATCATCAAAAGGGCAGGATTTCAAATGCATGAATTCAAGACCATCGGCTTCATCGGCGTTGGGATCATGGGCGAGCCCATGTGCCGCCATCTCGCCGCCAAGACCGGCATCACGGTGCTGGCCACCGATCTCGACGATGCGCCGCTGGAACGTCTGGCCGCGCACGGCGTCCAACGATCCACGCTGGCCGACCTCGCCGCCCGCGCCGACATCATCTTCATGTCACTGCCGTCGGGCAAGGTGGTGCGCGCCCTGGTGGAAGGGGGCGACGAACCCGGGCTGCTCGCGCTTTGCCGCAGCGGCCAGGTCATCGTGGACTTGAGCACATCGCCCGTGCCGTTGACGCGGGAACTTGCTGCCAGATTCGCAGAGCGGGGAGCCGCATTCGCCGACGCGCCCGTCATGCGAACCCGTACCGCCGCCGAAGCAGGCTCGCTGGCCGTGCCGATAGGCGCGTCCGACGCGCTCTTCAGCCGCATCGAGCCTCTCATCGCCTGCTTCGCCACCGACATCACCCATGCCGGTGGCGTGGGCGCGGGCCAGGTCGTGAAAATCCTGAACAACATGGTGCTCTACGAAACCGTGCTGGCGCTGGCCGAAGCCCGAGCCATCGGCGCCCGCGCCGGTGTGGATCCCGAGCGCCTGTTCAAGGCCATGTCCACGGGTTCGGCCGACAGCTTCGCTCTGCGCAACCATGGCATGAAGGCAATCGTGCCGCAGCTCTTCCCGGAACGGGCGTTCCCGGTTTCCTACGCCAAGAAGGATCTCGAGTACGCCGTCGATCTCGCCGATTCCGTCGGCATCGATGCGACCGGCGCCCGGAACCTGGTGGACTGCTTCGAGAAAGCCATCGAACAAGGCCATGGCGATAAATATGCGCCGGCCATCAGCCTGGTGTTTGAAAAAGCCTGATCTGTCCGGCGGCGGCGGTGGGCGGCCCCAAACGCGGACTGCCGCTCCCGATTTCATCGTCATGCGCCATGGCATAATCAAGCGATTTCATCGAACACCATGCGGGACATGACACAGGAACCAGACAGCGGCGGTGTTGCCGCGGTAGACAGGGCAGCCGCCATTCTGCGGGCGATCGCCAGGCAATCGTCACCCATCACGCTGGCCGACCTCGCGCGCGCCACCGGCTACTACAAAAGCACGCTGCTGCGCCTGCTGACCTCCCTCGAACGGGCAGCCCTGGTCGTACGCCGCAGCAACGGGTGTTATGCGCTGGGCTCCTACGCCAATGAACTTGGCCGCGCCTACGAAGCCACCTACCATATCGAAGCTGTGCTCAAGCCCCTGCTCATCAAACTGGTAGAGCAAGGCAGCGAAAGCGCCTCCTTCCACGCTCACCACGACAGCAAATCCCGCATCTGCCTGCTGCGCATCGATTCCCGCCACTCCACGCTGGACCGCATCGATGCCGGCGATCTGCTGCCGCTCGACCGTGGCGCCGCAGGCAAACTGATAACCGCCTTCCACGGCACCGGCGCCGCCCCGTCCACAGACACGACGCTGGCGATCTCCCTGGGCGAGCGGGACCCTCAATGCGCTGCTGTCGCTGCCGCCGTGTTCGGCGCCGACAACGAATTCCTGGGCGCCATTTCACTTTCCGGCCCCAAGGAACGCTTCACTGACGAATCCATCGCTCGGCAATCGAAGATGGTCACCGACGCCGCCCAGCACGCTACCGAAATGCTTGGCGGCCGCTGGCCGACCCGCTGATCCCTTTCAGTTTGCTGCTCATACTCCGACATGAAATTCAAAGAAAAACTCGACGCCGCCTGGACGCGATCCGCCTCCATGCTGATGGTCGGACTCGACCCCGATCCGACGCGATTTCCAGCAGAATTCCAGGGCCGGCCCGACGCCGTCTTCGAGTTCTGCCGGGAAATCGTCGATGCCACGGCGCCTTACGTCTGCGGCTTCAAACCCCAGATTGCCTATTTCGCCGCGCTGGCCGCAGAAGACCAATTGGAAGCCCTGTGCCGCCACATCCGGGCGAACCACCCTGGGCTACCCTTGGTGCTGGACGCTAAACGTGGAGACATTGGATCTACAGCAGAGCGCTACGCCCAGGAAGCCTACGAGCGCTATGGCGCCGATGCCGTCACGGTCAACCCTTATATGGGATACGACAGCGTGGCTCCCTATCTGGAGTGGCAGGACAGGGGCATCATCGTGCTGTGCCGCACCTCCAACCCCGGGGGTTCCGACCTGCAATTCATCGAAGACCGCCGCGGCACCCCGCTCTACTTGCACGTGGCTTCCTTGGTGGAGAAATGGGATCGCAACGGCCAGTGCGGCCTGGTTGTGGGCGCTACCTTCCCCCAGGAAATCGCCAAGGTGCGCGCCCGCGTAGGCGACATGCCGCTGCTGATCCCGGGAATCGGCGCTCAAGGCGGCAGCGTGCCCGATACCGTGCTGGCAGGCCGCGACAGCCGTGGCAGGGGCATGATGATCAACTCTTCACGCGCCATTCTGTATGCTGGCGGCGACGACGGCTGGCGCCGCGCCGCGGCGGCGGCAGCTCAAGCCACCCGCGATGCCATCAACGCCGTGTCCTGAAAACGGGATGGAGGTTCAGGCGCCCGACCGCAATCAGTCGGCCGGATTGAACTCCAGCGCGGCCGACAGGGCATACGCCACCGCCGCCGCCCGCACCGCCGCACGATCACCGGTGAACACCCGGGTTTCGGCCCGGGTCACGACACCCTGACCGGCACGGCTGGCGAAACCGAAACACACCATGCCCACCGGTTTGCCGGACGTGCCCCCATCCGGCCCTGCGATGCCGGTAGTGGATACGGCAAAGTCGCTTTGCGGCGCACCCGCCAGCACGCCTGCCGCCATTTCCATGGCTGTCTCTTCGCTGACCGCGCCGAAACGCTCCAGCGTGTCGACATGGACCCCGAGCAGGTCGCGCTTCGCCGCATTGCTGTAGGTCACGAAGCCGCGATCGAACCATTGGCTTGAGCCTGGCGTCTCGGTCATGGCTGCAGCAAGCAGGCCGCCGGTGCAGGATTCGGCGCAGGAAAACATCCAGCCCTTGTCGACCAGACGCTCGCCCAGGGCGCGCGCAAGGCCTCCGATATCTTGACTCATGCAAACACTCCCAAAGAAACCAGTATGGCCATGATCAGCAAACTGTATGCGGCTGCGACGATGTCGTCCAGCATGACACCAAAGCCCCCTTTGAAGCGCGCATCGAAGTAGCGCACAGGCTGAGGCTTGACAATATCGAAGCCTCTGAACAGGACAAAAGCGACGGCCTGGGCCGCCAGGGAGTGCGGCGTCAGCCAAAGCACCAGCCAGAAAGCCACGATCTCGTCCCACACCATGCCACCGTGATCCGGCACGCCCAGCGCCCGCCCCGCCCGCTCGCAGGCCCAGCAGCCAATGACGAATGCCGTCACCAGCACGATGAGGATGAAACCGTCGGAACGGCCTTGCAGCAGAACGATCCACAGCAGCCACCCCAGAAGCGTGCCCCAGGTACCGGGCGCCGGGCGCAGCAGGCCACTGCCGAAACCGAAAGCGACGATACGCCACACGCTCTGAAATACCCAGCGCGGAGCCGGATGCACAGAATTGGACGAAGCACTGGTTTTGTGGAGATCGCGCATATCACCCAAAATGATCGAAACCGGAATAGCCGTCCTCGCCCAGGGGGATCGGGCTATTCAAGACTCGTATGCCATCGCCGGGCAGAATGCGGCCGACGACAGAGGCCCGAATATCATGCCTGGCAGCCAGGGCACCGATGACTGTGGCGGCATCGGAGGATGCGGTGAAGCAGAGCTGATAGACGTCACCGCCATTGAGCACTGCGCGCTGAACGACGGACGCCTCCACATTTCCCAAAGCAGGATGCACCGGCAGCCTTGCATAGTCGATTTCAGCTGCGCAGCCGCTTGCTTTCAGGACATGGCCGAGGTCCTGCAACAGGCCGTCGGAAATATCGATGGCCGCATGTGCCACACCCGGCAGCTCTGCAGCGAACGCCACCGGTGGCTGCGGTCGCTCCAGGCACGGCCTGAGAGAGCCGAGCAGATCGTGATGACCGGGATGCCGGCCTTGCAGCAACTCAAGCGCCATGTGTGGCGCGCCCAGGACACCGGTAACCCAGATGTCGTCGCCCGCCCGGGCGGCAGAGCGCGTGAGCACAGCCGCATCGGGAACCTCTCCCATGGCCGTCACGCTGATGACGACTCCCTGTTGACTGCGCGTCGTGTCGCCTCCGACGAGCGGACAGCCGACAGCAACGGACAGGGCGCGGAACCCGCGAGCGAAGCGTTCGAGCCAGGCATCGTCAATCGCCGGCAACGACAGGCCGAGCACGCAGCCGAGCGGACGCGCGCCCATGGCAGCAAGGTCGGACACATTGACGGCAAGGGCCTTGTGACCCAGGGCTTCAGGGTCAACGTCGGAAAAGAAGTGGCGCCCTTCCAGCAGCAGATCGGTCGTGATCGCCAGGCGATGGCCCGGAGCGACCGGCAACAGGGCGCAATCATCGCCTACCCCCAGTGTGCCGGGCGGCGCAGGCCAATCGAAATGACGGGCGATCAGGTCGAATTCACCGGCCAACGTTCGCCCCTTGCTGCGTGTCAGCGGCGGCTGGCCGCCTGGACTTCGAGAGGCCGCACATCGGCGGCCAGCTTGTCGAGCACGCCGTTCACGAATTTGAAACCATCGGTACCGCCAAAGGATTTGGCCAGTTCGACGGCTTCATTGATGACGACCTTGTAAGGCACCTCGATGTGGTTGACCAATTCATAGCTGCCGATGAGCAGAATGCCATGCTCGACGGGCGACAGTTCTTCGATGGGACGATCGACGTGCGGCATGAACCCTTTCCGAAGTGAAGGCGCATCCCGCAGCACACCGTGCAGCAATGTCTTGTACCACTGGGCATCGGCGTCGCTGAAATCTTCGCTGTCGCGAATGTGTGCATCGATGTCGCCGGCATCCTGTCCACCCTCATCGCCACGCAGCAGCCAGGCATAGATTCCTTGCAGGGCGAATTCGCGCGCGCAGCGACGTGCGCTGCGCCCATGATTACGCGAGGCGCCGCCGCTGGCGGCGCCTCGGGACTTACTCGTCGTCAAAGTCTTCTTCCTCGTCGTCGTCGAAGTCGAAGTCGTCATCGTCGGACTCGGGTTCCAGCGCAGCGACCAGATTGGCCATCTCGATGGCTGCCCGGGCACTATCACGGCCCTTTTCGACAGCCCGCGCCTGGGCCTGCTCTTCGTCTTCGGTAGTAAGTACGCCGTTGGCGACTGGAATTCCGGTCTCGAGCGACACACGGCTGATGGCCGACGCGCTTTCGTTGCTCACGATCTCGAAATGATAGGTCTCGCCGCGAATGACCGCGCCCAGAGCGATCAATGCGTCGAATTCAAAAGTTTCGGCCATCTGCGCCAGCGCGACGCCCAGTTCCAGAGCACCGGGTACGGTCACGACCATCACGTCGCGCTCGTCCACGCCGAGTTCGGCAAGTTCGGCCAGGCAGGCGCCGAGTTCGGTCATGCCGATCTCCTCGTTGAAACGAGCACGCACGATACCTATATGCAGGCCTTCGCCATTCAAGTCAGGCGAGAGAGTGTATGGGTTCATATCCGGCTTCCTGTTCAGGAGTTTTGAGGAGGTTCGCTAATGTAACCCGTAATGGTAAGCGCAAAGCCTGTCATGCTGGGCATCTTCCGCGGGCGCGCCAGCAGCCGCGCCTTTCCAACGCCCAGGTCACGCATGATCTGGGCACCGATCCCGTATGTGCGCAGACCATAGCGGCTTTCCCGGTCAGGTATTGAATCGGCCGCATCTGCAGAAGCCTTCCATGATTCGAAGTGCGCAAAGACACTATCGGGCGAGCCCTGGCAGTTCAACATGATCAACACGCCGGATTCCGCGCCGGAGATGGTGCGCAACGCATCGGCAATACCCCAGCTATGCGTGCTTTCGCCCTCGAACAGAACGTCGAGCACATGAGTCGGTTCGTGAACACGCACCAGTGTTTCCTTCTCGCGCTCGACCGTGCCATGCACCAGGGCCAGATGGGCCGCCCCGGAGGACAGGTCCCGATAGGCGATCGCCTCGAACGCGCCCCAGGGCGTCTTGACACGGCGGGACACCAGCCGCTCTACCATGGACTCATGTTCACTGCGATACTGGATGAGATCGGCGATCGTGCCGATCTTCAGGTTGTGTTCGCGCGCAAACAGCAGAAGGTCAGGCAAACGGGCCATCGAGCCGTCCGGCTTCAAGACTTCGCAAATCACTGCCGCCGGCGTCAGGCCCGCCATGCCGGTGAGATCGCAGCCGGCTTCGGTATGCCCGGCACGCACCAGCACACCGCCACGAGCCGCCTGCACCGGAAAGATGTGGCCCGGCTGCACCAGATCGGAAGGTTTGGCATCGCGAGCCACGGCCACGCGTATGGTCTGGGCGCGGTCTGCCGCGGAAATGCCTGTTTCCACGCCCTCCGCCGCCTCGATCGACGTGGTGAAATTAGTGCCGTAGCGCGTACCGTTCCGGCTGGCCATGAGCGGCAGGTCGAGCTGCCGGCAACGTTCCTCGGTAAGTGTCAGGCAGACCAGGCCGCGCGCATGCGTGACCATGAAGTTGATCGCCTCGGGTGTCACGAACTCTGCAGCCAGGACAAGATCGCCTTCATTCTCGCGGTCTTCCTCGTCGACCAGAATGACCATGCGGCCGGCACGCAGTTCGGCCACGATTTCAGTTACCGGTGAAATTCCGGTGCCGGCCTGAGTGCCGGTTTCCAGTTCAGGTAGAGTAGTCATCCAAGAAGCCTTCACAAAAGTTGACCCATTTTAACCCGTGAGCACCCCAGCTTACCGCGAGGAACTCCGGCCTATACTTGGCGTTCTTTCCCCGGGACACAAGCCATCATGCTGGAACGCGAGTTGAAATTCCATGTACCCGCGCGTCAACGCGCCGGCCTCAAGGCGCGCCTGCGCAAGCTGGGCGCCGAACCCATCGAACTGCATGCAAGCTACTACGACACCGAGGACCAGGTGCTGGCCCGGGCAGGCATTGCGCTGCGAGTGCGGCGTGAAGGCGATGTCTGGGTCCAGACAATCAAGACGCCGGGACCGGACGAGCTGTCACGCATCGAATGGAACCATCCCCGCTCCGAGCCCACGCTCGACCTGACGGTCTATGCCGATACGCATATCGGTCCGCTGATCGCCAAGGTGGGCAAGCGGCTGCACTGCCGCTACCTCACGCAAGTCACCCGGCTGAAGCAGGTCGTTCCTACCGGGTCGGGCATGGCGGAACTGGCATATGACGAGGGCTCCATCCTGGCAAACGGCATCGACCTGCCCATCCACGAATTCGAGATCGAAGGGCTGTCCGGCCACGCCGCCGACCTGTTCGCCTTGTCACGGGAATGGCTCGGGGAACATCGGCTCGTGCTCGAACTGCGCAGCAAGGCCGCTCGTGGCGATGCCCTGGCCGAATTGGCTTCCAGCGATCCGCCGGCCCGCCGCCCCCGGCGGCCGAATCCCCGCCAGGTACAGCGGCTTGCCGCAGCCGTCCGGGCGGGCCAGCCCTGCCTGCCCGCCGATATCGGCATCCGCGCAGCCTACTTGGAATGCGCCAACGACTGCATGAGCCAGATCATCCGCAACAGCGGCTTCCTGGCAGGCCTGGACAGCATGAAACCGGGACACGAACAGCGCATCGAATATGTTCACCAGATCCGGGTCGGCATCCGGCGGCTGCGGACATGCTGGCAATTGTTCGGCGACACCGCAAACCCGCCCGAAAGACTCATGGCCGCGCTCAAGCAGCATTTCCGCGTACTCGGCCAAGCCCGCGATCAGGACGTGATCCAGACCGAGCTGTTGCCCCGGCTGATGCAGGCCGGCATGCCACCCGATACCACGCAAGCGGCAATCGACGTGCATGATGAACCTGCCACACGCGCACTGCTGGTCGCCTCGCCGGAGTTCCAGGGGTCTCTGCTCGATCTGCTCGAACATCTGGTGTTGTATGGGGATGGGCTGAAGTCCGCCGGGCCGGGCAAGCGTGCCGCTCCCGTGCTCGGCAAACGGCTCGATGCCTGGCTGGACCGCATCCGGCAGGATTCCCAGCGCTTTCTGGATGCGAACTGGGACGAACGCCATTGCCTGCGCAAGCGCGTCAAGCGGCTACGCTACGGCATGGAATTCACGCAAGGCCTGATGGACCCCACACGGCTGACGCCCCTGCGCAATGCGCTGGTCTCCGCCCAGAAATCCCTTGGGCACCTGAACGATCTGTACGTTGCTGCAGAATACTATCGGGGCGATGGGGCGAAACATCCCTCCGCCATGTTTGCGTTGGGCTGGCTGGCCGCCACCCAGGACCACGAAGTCCAGGCATCGTACGTGGCGCTGCAGGCGTTATCCACGGCAGGCCGCTTCCCCCCCGCCCCAAGCCGGGCCGGACAGAAGCGGAAGCAGAAACGCTGACGGCAGGCCTCGACGACTTCGTCCGATCCGGCAGAGGCAGATCAGTCGCCCAGCAGAGCGCCGGCAAACTCCCTGGCAACGAATGGCTGCAGGTCGTGCATACCCTCGCCCACGCCAATCCAGTAGACGGGAATGGGACGCACACCCTGACTGCCGGCCGCCACCGCAGCCAGCGTGCCGCCCTTCGCAGTGCCATCCAGCTTGGTCACCACCAGACCAGTCAAGCCGATGGCCGCATCGAAAGCCTTGATCTGCGAGAGGGCATTCTGCCCCGTATTGCCGTCAACGACCAGCAGCACCTCATGGGGCGCGGCGCCATCGGCCTTGCCGATGACCCGCTTGATCTTCTTGAGCTCTTCCATGAGATGCAGCTGCGTTGGCAGCCGGCCGGCAGTGTCGACCATCACCACACCCGCCTCGCGCGCCCTTCCTGCATTGACCGCATCGAAAGCAACGGCGGCGGGGTCGCCCCCTTCCTGTGCGATGACTGTGACATCGTTGCGGGAGCCCCATTCCATCAACTGCTCGCGCGCGGCGGCACGGAAAGTGTCGGCTGCGGCCAGCAGCACACTGGCGCCCTCTGCCTGGAAAGCATGGGCGAGCTTGCCAATGGAAGTGGTCTTGCCGGCGCCGTTGACGCCAGCGATCATGACGACCAACGGCGCTGTCGAGCCCAGCGGAAAGGGCTTTTCGAGCGGCTTGAGATGGTCTGCCAGAATATCGCGCAAAGCCGCCTTGACCGCCAGGCCGTCAGTCAGACGATCCCTCTTCACCTTGGCACGCAAGGCGGAAAGCAGTTGCCCGGTGGACTCAACGCCCGCATCGGCCATGATGAGCGCCGTTTCGAGTTCCTCGAACAAATCTTCGTCGACCTTCACGCCGACGAAGATTCCACCGATGTTCTGTCCCGTCCGGGCCAACCCCTGTTTCAGCCGCAACAACCACGAACGCTTGCCTGCGGCGGGAGCCTCTCCCGTTTCGGCGGGTGGCGCGTCCGGCAAGGGGGGTGACGCGTCTTCCGGCAAGGGGTCGAGTTCGCGCTCGGCCTCTGGCAGGCTCTCCGGCCCAGGCGAGGAAGTATCGTCCTGCGCCCCGCCCCCTTCCAGCTGCACGGCGGGCGCCTCTGGAGAAGCCGGCACCCGCTCTGGCTGTGAGCCATGTCGGGTATCAGGCGAAACGGCCGTCTCGACCGGCGGCACTTCGCCGGCAGGCTCAGCCGCCTCCTGATCAGGCAGTTCTTCGGCCGCTGGCTGCTGTGATCCGGGCGGGGGGGATTCCGGCTTCTTTTTTCTAAAAAAACTGAACATACGTTTTACACTAAGCGATCGAATTCCGTGGACGACGCGATGAGCGGCGCATGAAGAAGCACACAGTACGTATTGTAGGCGGTGATTACCGCCGCACCCCCATTCCCGTCGTGGACGCCGCCGGCCTGCGCCCCACGCCCGATCGTGTGCGCGAAACCCTTTATAACTGGGTGAGCCACTTCTGGGGGGGCGACTTCTCCGATAAACGTGTGCTCGACCTTTTCGCAGGTACCGGCGCGCTGGGTTTCGAGGCGGCATCGCGCGGCGCCGCCCACGTGCAGATGGTGGAATCCAACCCAGCGGCCCTGACTGCGCTTCGCACGCTGCGGAACAAGCTGGGCGCCATGCAGGTGCGCGTCCATGCAGGCAACGCCGCCATGATCATCGACCGTCTCGACGATGCCCGCTTCGACCTCGTTCTGGTGGACCCGCCATTCGGACAGGATTGGCTGGCATCCTTATGGGGCAAATTTCCACAGGTACTTTCGGAACATGGGCTGCTATACATCGAGGCCGAATCCCCTATCGAACCGCCCCCCGGATACGAGATTCTGCGCAGCTCGAAAGCCGGCCATGTGCATTTTCTGCTGTTACGGTTTGCTGCAACGCAAAAAACCGACAATAATCACGGTATTCCATTCAACGCATGAACGGCGGGTGTGCGACGCCCGCCCCTTCTGGACCGTCGAAAACACATGATTACCGCCGTCTACCCCGGAACGTTCGACCCCCTCACCCGCGGCCATGAAGACCTTGTCCGACGTGCAGCGGCCCTGTTCGATCATGTCGTCGTCGGCGTGGCCTACAGCCCGAACAAGCGGCCTTTCTTCACTGTCGACGAGCGCGTCGAGATTGCCAGGGAAGTGCTCAGCCACTACCCCAACGTCGAGGTGAAGAGCTTTGGCGGCCTGCTCAAGGATTTCGTGCGTGAACAAAACGGGCGCGTAATCGTGCGCGGCCTGCGCGCCGTATCCGATTTCGAGTACGAATTCCAGATGGCCGGCATGAACCGCCATTTGTTGCCAGAGGTCGAAACGCTCTTCATGACGCCTTCCGA
>Ga0172382_10008137_pt1 | contig 14697 bp, 15 predicted proteins | sample Leawel138RmetaG_FD_122245 | JGI IMG/M metagenome (GOLD analysis project Ga0172382, IMG submission 122245) | Leachate microbial communities from a municipal landfill in Southern Ontario, Canada - Leachate well 138R metaG | ecosystem: Engineered > Solid waste > Landfill > Unclassified | place...
GGTGCTGGAGGTGGCTCTGGTGCGGTTCATTGATGGCGGCGGGAGACCGTCAAATGCCGAGTTGCTGGCTCGTGTTGAACAGTTGGAAACGGCATTGATCGGCGCAAGCGCATCCGGCAAGTCGGCTGCAGACAGTGCATCTAAAAATACAGAAGCTGATGCAGCGGTGGGACAGAAAAAAACTCCATCCCCAAAATTACCCGAACCCGCCGCGCCGGCGCCCGGTTTTGCTGGCGGCGTCGGTGCAGCGCCTGAAAACGAGTCCGTTAACCTAAACAGTTCCGACCGCTACGGCATAGAACAGATCAGGAAGTGGTGGCCAGATATGATGCAGGAGATTAAACGAGTCAACCCGGCGGCATATACATATTTATCCCTGGTTTGGCCGGCTGAGACCAAGGATAACTGTTTGGTGCTGGGGGTGCCGGCCGGGGACATTTTTTCCATGCAGATGGCCACAGATGAGCCGATACGGGAACTACTGGTCAGGACATTGGGCGCTTTCACCCGTGATGACTGGACTGTCCGCTGCAGCTATTACGATGCTCCGCCGCCGGGTTGGGACGCGCGGCAGGCATCTTTAGAACCCGAGGAAGCAATAAGCCTTTTTAGGGGTCAGGAAGTTACCCCGCCGGGGGATCTTGATAAAAATTGAGGAGGTAGAACTTAATGGGTGGAAATATGGCCAAAATGATGAAACAGGTACAAAAGATGCAAGCCGACATGCTCAAGCTGCAGGAGGAATTGGGTGACCGGACGGTGGAAAGCACCGCCGGGGGCGGCGTGGTGAAAGTGGTGGCCAACGGTCGGCAGGAAGTGGTGTCCCTGGAGATAAAACCTGAGGCGGTAGACCCTGAAGATGTGGAAATGCTTCAGGACCTGGTGCTGACTGCGGTAAATGATGCGCTGAAAAAAGCTCAGGAAATGATGTCCACCGAAATGGGTAAATTGACCGGGGGTATGAATCTACCCGGTTTATTCTAAATTCGTTCGAAAAGTGCACGTGAGACTTTTAGAACACAGCGGGAGTGAAACTTTATGCGTTACGCCGGTGCAGTCTCTCGTCTAATCGGCGAACTGGCCAGGTTGCCTGGAATTGGTTCCAAAACAGCACAGCGCCTGGCCTTTTTTTTGTTAAGTGCTCCGCCGGAAGTGGCCGAAAACCTGGCCTTTGCTATTCGGGAGGCACGACTGCAGGTGCGCCGCTGCCCCGTTTGTGGTAACCTGACCGACAGGGAACCATGTGCCGTATGTGCCGATGGGGCCAGGGAGAAGGCAGTAATCTGCGTGGTACAGGACCCACGCGATGTGGCAGCAATTGAAAAGTACCGTGGATTCAAGGGTGTTTATCACGTTTTGCACGGGGCTCTTTCCCCGCTGGCGGGTTTGGGACCGGAGGAACTAAACATCAAAAGCCTGATCGCCCGGCTGGAAAACGGTCTGGTTAAGGAAGTTATCCTAGCCACCAATCCCGATGTAGAGGGAGACGCCACAGCCCTGTACCTGGCCAGGCTCATTAAACCGATTGGTGTAACTGTAACCAGACTTGCCCACGGACTGCCGGTAGGCGCACATCTAGAATACGCAGATGAGATAACCCTGGGCAAAGCCATTGAAGGCCGGCGTGAAATTGACTAGTTTCCCCTGAAAAACCAAACCCCCAATCAGGACACTGAAAAAGTCCCGAAGTTGAAATGAAGAATCTATAAAGTCGCTAAATACTTATATTCTTCGCTGCTCAGAATTATCACGCGTACCCGCACTACGATAAACGAATACAACTTACCGGTTGCTATTTATAATTGACCAAATTACCCATTTTGCAGATTAAGCTTGTCATCCTGAGCGTAGCGAAGGATCTGAGCCTTAAGATTCTTCGCTGCGCTCAGAATGACAGATTTGTTGTATTCATAGCGATGACAATTAGCTATTTGCTATATTAATTAATTTTTTCAGTGCCCTCCCCCTAACCCTACTTTTTCAGGAGAGCAGTAATTTTTTCCATTTATTCCCCATATTATTTTTAAGTAAGAAGCTTTAAAACGGGGTGATAAATGTGGAATGGTATTGGCCGTTAATAATTCTTGCCGGCTTGGTGTTTTTTTACCTGGCTGCTGTGGTGCTGTACAAGCCGTTAAAGTTGCTGCTAAGTTTAGCACTATGCGCGGTAACGGGCATCGTTCTCTTGTGGCTTTTAAATTTGGTACTGGGCCTGGTAAATATGCACGTGGCATTTAACCCTTTTACTGTGCTGGTGGCCGGTATATTTCAGCTGCCAGGGCTGGTGCTGCTGGTGGTGCTGACAATGTGGTTTGCTTAAAAAAACGTCTGGAATCCCCTACATATTTCCCCCTGAAAAACTAAATTTCAAGGGGGGCTGGTGTACACCCTGTAGATAACACCAAACCCGCATCAAGACTTTTTCAGGGGGGAATATATAGGAATATGTTAAGGATTTGTATACCGTATGCAGTGCCAAAATTCCGGATATTTTAGTTTTCTTGACGGGTTCCAATTATTGAAATATACTTAAACAGTGTCTTTTATGCGTAATTGTTATTTTATTGCTATTTTAGTCAGTTTAGCTTGAGTAAGGTTTTTTAGAGGTTGTTTAAAAAAAACATTTCTAATTTATCAAAACTAATTAACATAAATTAGAAATTCCAGGCCCGGGGGGTGATAATTATCGGCCCGCGAATTGTCGAGGCCTATGTGGGAGAATACGCCAGCGGTAAAAGCGAGGTAGCGGTTAATCGGGCGCTGGATTTGGCTGAAATCGGCCGCCAGGTCACCCTGGTAGATCTGGATATAGTCGAGCCTTGTTATACTCTGCGACCAATTAAAAAGGAACTGGAACAAAAAAGTATTACAGTATTGGCCTGGGAAACCAAGGATATGATTGGGCTTGGCGAGACAGGCAACATCCTCAAAGCAGAGAATCGCTGGGCACTGCGCCGTTCCGGTGATATTATACTGGACATCGGGTATGGTGTAGAAGGGGCTAAAACTCTTAAGTTGCTGGAAGATGCGGACTCAGACCCCGACCTGAAGGTTTATGCCGTGGTAAACATTGCGCGCCCCATGACCGGGTCAGTGTCCGATATTGTGCAGTACGTACAGGAATTGGCCCGTATTGATGGAATAATTAATAACAGCCATCTCGGAGATGACACCGATTTAGAGATAGTTCAGGAAGGGGTTCGGGTGGTAGGCGAAGCGGCCCGGGTGCTGGGCATCCCGGTGGTTGCCACCACTGCCGTGGTTGAGTTCGCCGATCGCATTGGCCTCGTGGATAGTGCCGGGAACCCGGTAAGGAAGCTGGTAAGGTACATGCCGCGCACGTTGTGGTAATGACATTTAACATAGGTTTTAGATTTAGGAGGTGTACAGGTAATGCCAGAAAAACCGATTCAGGGAGAAAAAAGAATGTTTGTGACCGGCAATGAAGTAGTTGCCTGGGCGGCCCTGGCGGCGGGTGCAGAAATTATGTACGGTTATCCAATTACGCCGCAAAATGAAATCATGCATTACTGGACCAGAATGATACCAAAATACGGGCGCAGATTTCTGCAAACCGAGGATGAATTATCCGCCGGTTTTACTACCGTAGGCGGTGTACTGGCCGGTCGGAGGGCTTTTACCGCCACCGCCGGGCCCGGCAATACGCTGATGCAGGAACCCATAAGTATGGCCGAAGCAATGCGCCTGCCCATCGTGGTAGTGGTGCAGCAGCGTGGCGGCCCTTCCACCGCCACAGTAATTTACTCCCAGCAGGAGGTCACCCTGACCACACTGGGCGGTAACGGCGAAGGCTTGCGGGTGGTTTATTCCACTGCCACACACCAGGAACTGTTTGACTACACTATTAAATCCTTTAATACTGCCTGGAAGTATCGTTTCCCCACCTTCGTACTGGGTGACGGTTACCAAGCCAAGATGCGTGAATCACTGATGTTTTACGACCCGGCCGAACGGGGTATTGAAATGGTGCCCACCGATGCATATGTGGGACGCCCCGGAATGCCCGGCGTGGACAGAGCCCCCACGCACATGAGAAATACTTATAATATGGAAGAAGAACTGTATGACGTGCTGCAAGGATATCTGGCCGATTTTGCCAAGGCGGCACCTGAAATAGCAGAACATGAGGCATTTGACACTGAAGATGCAGACCTGGTAATTATATCCCACGGCGTGGTGTCCCGGGCCTGCAAGATGGCTGTCAGGGAATTACGGGAACAAGGATACAAGGTTGGATATTTCCGTCCGATTACCCTGCGTCCGATGCCCGAAAAGGAAATGCGGGAAATGGCAGGCAAGGCAAAACAACTGCTAGTGGTGGAATCAGCTCAAGGCCAATTGGATCGGTTGGTTAAGGAAGTTATCTACGGCAGCACGGCCGAAATGTTGTCCCTGTTCAAGCCCGGTGTAGGTGTTACTTCCGAGGAAGTGATTACCCGGGTTAAAGAGATCAAAGGTTAATTTTTTAAACTATGGACTTAAAGCAAACTAGATAGAAAAATTAAAAATTATTTACATTTATTGCTAAAGATAACTGTTTTAATCTTTTATTGCTGAGGGAAAATGAAAGGGGGCTTGTGTTAAATGACAGTTCAACCTGCCATGCCCAAGTGCTGGCGCGTGGAAACTAAACCCCACAAATTCTGCCCGGGCTGTGGACACGGATTAGTGCTCAAAGCCCTGGGACAGGCTATAGATGAACTGGGTATACAAGATAAAGTCGTTTTTGGTTGTGATATCGGCTGTTCATTATTATCGTGGGACTTTTTTAATGTTGATACGATACAAACTCACCATGGTCGTACTAACCCGGTAGTTACCGGTATCAAACGGGCCAACCCCGATGTTATCTGTGTGGCCTACATGGGTGACGGTGGTGGGTATGCTATCGGCTCCCAGCATCTGGTCAGTTCGGCCACGCGTAACGAGCGCATTACGGCTATCCTGGTCAATAATACCCAATACGGCATGACCGGCGGGCAAATGGCACCTACCACCATGCCGGGCCAAAAAACTGAAACTTCTCCTTACGGCCGTGATGCCGATACCACCGGTTCACCCACCCAGGGTCCGGAAATGGTGGCGGCTATTGCTCCTGAGGGAGCGTACGTGGCCAGGGGCAGTGTAGCCAACATGAAACAGCTAAAGAATTACATTAAAAAAGCGCTGGAAAACCAGATGGCCGGGAACGGGTTCAGCTTTGTGGAAGCGCTGTCCTTGTGCCCCACTAACTGGCGCACCAACGCCAAAGATACCTGGAAATTTCTCGAAGAAGATATGTATAAATACTTTAAGGTAGGGGAACTCAAAGTACCCGGTCCCCGGGAGAAGGAGGGACAATAGCTATGGGAAAACCAATAAAAATAGTTCTGGCCGGTGAGGGTGGCCAGGGCGTACAGTCGGTGGCCGAAATCCTGGCCGAAGCCGCCAACGAAAAGGGGCGTGAAGCCCTTTATATTCCCAACTTCGGTGTGGAGCAGCGGGGCGGCGTTTCGGTGGCCTACCTGCAGATTGGTGACGAGAAGATTGGGGCGCCCAAGTTTCAAACCGCCGATATCGTAATCGCGCTGAGCGACCGGGCGGTAACTCGCACTAGAAAGTACGTTGGTCCCGAAACAGTGTTCGTTTATGACAGCGGCATTGAAAACATAAAGGACGAACTGCCCACTAACACAAACAAGATATATGCTATTCCAGCCATTGAAGTTTCCAAGAAAGAACTGCACCCCCGCGTGTTCAACGTGATTATTATGGGCGCGGTACTAAAAGCTACCGGCGTGGTGGCTATGGACGACGCTAAAAAAGCCATTGAGAAGAAGCTCGGTTACAAGTTTGAAAAGAACCCCGAGCTGCGGGAAATGAATTTTAAAGCTATGGATCGCGGCGCTGAGCTGGTGGCCGATTTATCGTAAAGGGGGTAAGGAATAATGGCTCAAGATTTCAAGGGTCAAACCCTGGAAGTTGAGAAAGGCTTCTGGACGATATTTGCCGGGCTTTGTAAAGGTTGCGGGCTGTGTATCCAGAAATGCCCTAAAAAGTGTATGAGCTGGTCGGATGTGCTTGGCGTGTACGGTACGCCCTCGGTAAAAATAAACGATGAGTGTATCGCCTGTGGCATTTGTCAAAGCTTCTGCCCGGACTGTGCTATAACTGTAGATAAGAAAAAAGAAGAAAAACAGTAAAAGTTTATAGGTACAGGCAACTTTTAATTTGTAAAAGTTGCCTGTACCATATTGGATGTTGAATGTTAAATGTCGGCTATTATGGTAACTGTTGGAATTCGGCATAGCCGAATTCCTTTTTAATATAACCTCTAATCTAGTGACCGCTTTGGGCCCGGGTTCATATATTGTAACGGGTGATATGATGATGCATCATAGTTGCGTGATTTGTGGCGGCTGGCCGGAACCGGCAGTAGGGTTGCTCATTCATGGTTATTACATCTGTGCCTGCTGCGAGGAGACCATTACAAACCTGCGGTTGGATGATCCGACTTATGAACTTTACAGGAGCGGCCTCAAAAGAATATGGCGCTGGGCGTAAACCGGTGTATCGTCTACCGATTCCCGTTTTCGGGCCAGTCTGACCCGGCGGTGAGCCAGTTCCAGCTCGTTTTTTATCTGGTACAAGGTGGTAACGTTTACACCGGTATGGCGGGAAATTTCTGGATCGGAAATGCCCTTTTTCCAGGCGCGGATCAGGCGGGGCACGTTGGTACGATATTTTTGGGATATTTTTTGGGTGTTAATTTCTAAATCGGACATTTGCCGTTCACACTCCTTTTTATCTTCGCACAGCCTGTAAGACCCTGCTAAAGCGGAAAGGGGACATACCTCTGCTTACTGGTCTTACTTTTGGGTCGAGGAATGTCCCCAACGTATAGGTCAAAACCTCACCTGAACCAAGTCTTCTTTATTATTTTGACCATAGAAAAACTCTTTATGATGTCAATGAAATGCAAGAAAGGCACGTCCAATCAATTCCCTTAATTCGTGCCTTTTATTATTGGGGCTTTTTTTAGTTATTGGGGCTGTTAGTGATAAAACTAAAAAGACACCGGTTTTTTTTACTGGTCTGCTGACTTTCGATATGATAAAATTATATGTTAACAAGTATATACGCTGGTGAAAATTTTGCCTTTTAATGTGGAAAGGGGACACACCTCCTACGGAGGAATGTCTACAGAGGAAAGGGGACACACCTCCTACGGAGGAATGTCTGCAGAGGAAAGGGGACACACCTCCTACGGAGGAATGTCCCCAATTGAAATTGATATGAACCTACCGCTGGTTGATGCACTGGAAGAATACCGCCGTAGGCGCCCGGTAAGGCTGCATGTGCCCGGTCATGGCGGAAAATTGATGGACGGGCTTGGGGGTTTTGATGTAACCGAATTAGAAGGTCTGGACGATCTGCATCACCCCGTTGGGGTTATCGCAGCGGCCCAGGAAAAAGCCGCCAAGCTTTATGGGGCCCGGCATACATTTTTTTTGGTCAACGGGACCACGGTTGGTATTCAGGCCCTCATCGCAGCCTGCTGTGACGAGAATCAGCCCCTTGTGTTGCCGCGCAATGCGCACCGCTCCGTACTGGGCGGGCTTATTATTAGTGGTGCCCGTCCCATTTTCCTTGCACCTGAAGTGGTGCCCGGGTTTGAATTTGCCGCCTGGGTTCAGCCGCAAGAACTGGCTGATGTTTTGCGGCAAAACCCAGGTGTCGGAGCAGTACTGGCGGTGCATCCAAACTATTACGGTGTGACGGGAGATTTGGGCGCAGCGGCGGCAATCTGCCATCGGTACAATGTCCCTCTGCTGGTTGACGAGGCTCACGGTACCCACCTGCGCTTTCACCCCGACCTGCCCGCTGATGCACTTTCGCTTGGTGCCGACGCTGTGGTGCAGAGTGTGCATAAAACCGGAGGCGCTTTAACCCAGTCCTCCTGGCTGCATTTGGGAGAAGCAGAAAGAGGGCACACCTCCGCTGGAGGAATGTCTACAGAGGAAAGGGGACACACCTCCCTTGGAGGAATGTCCCCAACTAATGGTAGGGTGGACCGGGAAAGGGTGGCGGAGGTGCTGCGTTTGCTGCAGACCACTAGCCCATCGTACTTGCTGATGGCTTCACTGGATGCCGCCCGGGGCTACCTGGCCCAAAATGGCAGGGAGACTCTGGACAAGCTTTTATGCTGGATTCACGAGGCGGTACCAATAATTAATAAAATGCCCGGCCTAACATCATTGGGCACCGGGCATCTGGGGAGTTCCGGCATTACTGGACACGACCTCACCCGGCTGGTGGTTTCGGTACGCCAGTTGGGCATATCGGGACACACAGCGGCCCGGTGGCTGGCCCAAAGATGCAGTATTTACCTAGAAATGTCTGATGCGTTCAATATCGTGGCGGTGCTATCTCTGGGCACAACAAAGTCTGACATCATTGCGCTGGTCAATGGGCTGGCCGAACTAAGCCGCCAGGCCGGACAAGGTGAAAATTTCCGGTCCCCAAATCCGCTGCCGACTGGCCCACCGATGCCGCCGCAGGTATTAACCCCGCGTCAGGCCTGGTTGGCACCGCGCCGGGCTGTGCCCATGGAGCGAGCCGCCGGCCAGGTCAGTGCTGAATCGGTGGCTGTATATCCGCCGGGAATAACCGCCATCTACCCTGGGGAGGAAATTACCCCGGCGGTTGTAGAATACTTACTACAAGTGCGTGAATGTGGATTGCATCACCAGGGCGCTGCTGACTTGAAGTTGAATAGCATCCAGGTGCTTGATATTAAAAAGCACGCGCTATAACCACGTACGTACAGGAGATGAAGCTTCTTGACAGCGGGCAAGTTTATTGTTTTTGAAGGAATTGACGGTTCCGGCAAAACAACACAGATGAAATTGCTGGCTCAAGCGCTGGAAAAACGCGCTATGCCGGTCTTATGTACCCGGGAACCCGGTGGTACAGATATCGGCACCCGGCTGCGGGAACTGCTGCTGGACCCAACCTGTCGGGATATAACCCACCGCACCGAAGCATTTTTATATGCGGCTGACCGGGCTCAGCATGTAACCGAAAAAATTATGCCCGCCCTACGCCGAGGAGATACCGTGCTTTGTGACCGGTTCATATACTCCACCCTGGCCTACCAGGGCGGCGGCCGCGGCTTGGATAGAGAATTTTTAGCGCGTCTAAATGATTTGGCCACCGGCGGTCTGGAGCCAGACGCTGTGATACTACTAGACTTATCTGTGGAAGAAAGTATCAGTCGGGTGCTGGGCGACCGTTTTCCCGACCGGCTGGAAGCAGAAAAAAGTGATTTTTTTGGGCAGGTGCGCCGTGGGTACCTGGAACAGGCAGCCCAATGGCCCCGTTTATTTAAAGTAATTCAGGCCGGGGCAGTGGTGGAAGAAGTGCACCGGTCGGTGCTGGTCTCCCTGCAGCAAGTCCTGGCCTAAAAAACAACCTAATAAATATATCTGGAGTGAGCCTGTTGACTGCTTTTCGTGCACTAACGGGGCATGAAAAAATAAAGAAAAGCCTGACCGGTGCTATAGTATCCAACCGGGTGTCCCACGCGTATCTTTTTTACGGGCCGCCCGGAGTTGGCAAAAGGACTGCCGGAATGGCGTTTGCCAGAGCACTGCTGTGTTCCGGGGGCGGGGGTGACGCATGTGAAGTTTGCGACGAGTGCTCCCGTTCCAAGCAGGGTGTGCACCCGGATCTGCATCTAATCCGCCCCGATGGGGCTTCGATAAAAATAAGGCAGCTCAGAGAGTTGTGCGACGGCGCCGTGTTTACCTCCTTTAGCGAGGGCCGACAGGTGTTCCTGGTGGAGCAGGCTGACAGAATGACCACCGAAGCCGCTAACAGTTTTTTAAAAACCCTGGAGGAACCCATGACCGGGGTGGTGTTTATCCTGATTACCGACGAGCTGACGGGGATCCCGCCAACCGTGCTGTCCCGCTGCCTGTGTTACCGGTTTAATAATTTGTCCCGGGCAGATGTGACCAAAGTGATTATGCAGGAAGCGGGTAGCGCCGAACTGGCCCATACCATGGCAGTATTGTCCGGGGGGAGCCCGGGGCGGGCGCTGGCACTGCTTGGCGGGTCGGCCGGGCGTGACCGGGCGTTGGAGATGGCGCTGAGCCTGGCTGTTAATAGCCGGTCTGCAATGCCGGTTCCACCGGAAGAGATTTCGGGCCGCGAAGGCGCGCAGGAATTTGTAAACTATCTGACGGTATTGTTCCGGGATGTGATGGTAGTACAGCAGACCGGTGTAGGTGAACTGTTAATCAACATCGACCGGCAGGATGATATCGCCGTGCTGGCAGGTGCTTATGACCGGCGAGAAGTACTGGACATACTGTTAACAGCGGAGGAAACGGCCCGGCGGCTGGCGGGTAATGTAAACCAGCGACTGGCGTTAGATTCCTTGCTGCTAAAAATCGCCGGTTTTTAATTGCAAGAACAGGCGGGATACCGCCGGGCGGGTACCACCGAATTTGTCCCCAATGTAGGGGCAGGCCCCCGTGCCTGTCCGCAACCACAGGGGGTTTTCCCTACAAGTATTTTCAGGATAGTGACGTTTATAGTTTGACAGGAGGTATGGCCGTTGTCGTGCCTGGTAGTTGGAGTAAGATTCAAGGCTGCAGGTAAGGTATATTATTTTGACCCCGGGGATTTTTTCCTGTCGGTGGGTGATGGGGTGATCGTAGAGACATCCCGTGGTGTAGAATTTGGTAGCGTTGTTGCCGGCCCCCGGGATGTTCCCGAGGATGAAGTGGTTGGTTCGCTGAAAAAGGTGCTGCGCCGGGCCGGCGATTTAGATATGGAGCAACTCAAGGCTAACCAGGAAAAAGAAACCCGGGCCTATGAAATTTGTGTGGAAAAAATCACCACCCACGGTTTGCCCATGAAATTAGTTGATGTGGAGCAGACTTTTGACGGTAATAAAATTATCTTTTATTTTACCGCCGACGGGCGGATCGACTTCCGCGAGCTGGTCAAGGATCTGGCCGCGGTATTTCGAACTAGGATTGAGCTGCGTCAAATAGGTGTTCGCGATGAGGCCAAAATGATGGGTGGTCTGGGCTGTTGTGGTCGGGAATTATGCTGTGCCACCTGGCTGTCGGACTTTTCCTCGGTTTCCATTCGGATGGCCAAGGAGCAAAACCTGTCCCTCAACCCGACCAAGATATCCGGGATTTGCGGCCGTTTAATGTGCTGCCTTAAGTTTGAAAATGAAGCTTATGAGCAGGCCAGGGAATGTTTTCCCGAGCTGGGTAAACGGGTGAGCACACCTGACGGGTTGGGAAGAGTGACGGGTATTAACATTTTCAAAGAAACCGTTAGCGTAGAACTGCAGGCGAGTAAATTGATCCAGGGATACCCCATTACGGATGTCAACACCGACTTTCCGGAAGGTGGTCAAATTGAGAGAACTAATAATAAGAATGAAGGCGATGGAAACCAGGGCTCAAGACCTGCTGGCCGAGATCAAAAGCATGAAAAACATGGTCGGGGCGCTGGAAGCGGAAAATGAAAAGCTCAGGCAGCATTTGGCCCTCGTTTATGACGTGCAGCAGGAAGGGGAAGCTCGGGTAGTCGGCGACACCGATGAACAGGTGACCGGGCGACAGAACCTGGAGAACCTTTATGCGGAAGGTTTTCATATTTGCAATATCCACTTTGGTCAAACCCGGACCAGCGAGTGTCTGTTTTGTGCCGCCTTTTTTCGTCGGCAACGGGAGTGAACGGGATGGTAGGTAAAAACAGGGGCATTTTGTATCTTTGCGCAACGCCCATCGGCAACCTGGAAGATATAACCCTGCGGGTGCTGCAGACGCTTCGTGAAGCTGACCTGGTGGCCGCTGAGGACACCAGGCGTACCCGTCGTCTGCTAAGTCATTACGACATCCATACCCCCATCACCAGCTACCATGAACACAATCGGCGCCGCCAGGGGGAATACCTGCTGGAGCGGCTGGCCGGTGGCGATATGGTAGCCCTGGTTAGTGACGCTGGTACGCCCGGGATATCCGATCCAGGTGAGGACCTGGTACGCGAAGCAGTAAACAGGGGGATACCAGTGGTGCCGCTGCCGGGGCCGAGCGCTCTGCTGGCGGCACTCGTTGTTTCCGGCCTGAACGTTGAACGGTTTGTTTTTGAAGGTTTTTTACCGGCTAAAGGCAGTGGGCGCACCCGACGCCTGGCCGAACTGGTGGGCGAATCCAGGACGGTTGTCCTGTATGAAGCACCGCACCGGGTGCTAAAAACGCTGCACGACCTGATCGAAACCTTGGGTGATCGCCGGGCCTGTGCCGCCCGTGAACTGACCAAACTACATGAAGAATTACTGCGGGACACTCTGTCGGGACTGCAAGAGCACTTTACCACCCAGCCCCCCCGGGGCGAATTCGTGCTGGTCATTGAAGGCGTCTCGAATGAAAGCGATAAAACGGCTGAACTTTGGGCCGCTACGCCGCCGGAAGAACACGTACGGCTGCTGATGCAAGATGGTCTTGCTGCCAATGAGGCGATCAAAAGAGTAGCCCGCCTGAGAAATCTCCCCAGACGGGAATTATACAAAAAAATACATGTATCTGAGTAAGTGGCTGATCATAAAAAATTATGTAGTCACACTATATGGCCTTGACGTTTTCGAACATGGCCACGGCGCAATTACGGCATACCAGTTTGCCCCGGTAATGCTGCACGTCGGCAGCATCGCCGCAAAATACGCAGGCAGGCTCGTATTTTTTGAGAATAATCTTCTCATTGTCGACGTAAATTTCCAGGGCATCTTTCTCATCAATACCTAAGGTGCGGCGCAATTCTATAGGTATAACCACACGACCAAGCTCGTCCACTTTCCTTACAATACCGGTTGACTTCAAGGCTTTCCCTCCCCCAATTAATAAATAAGTGACATAATTCGACAAAAAACCTTTATGCAAGTAAATGGTACCAATGATGTCATTAAAAGTCAACATTTTTTTGTAATATATTTGATTTATTTGTATAAAAAATTTAATTTTAGGTTAAACTTGACAGGATAAAGTATTTTAAACTATACTTTACAAGATTATTTTCAATTCGATTGTTTTCATCAGGATGGCATAAGTGATGATGGAGAGGGAGTAAATCCGGATGAGCCGTACAGAGAGCGGGAGCAGCTGAAAGCCCGCCGGGGAGGCCGGGTTGAACATGGCTCCGGAACTGTAAGCTGAACGGAAAGCGCAGTTAACATTGTTCTTTTCCAATAAGCTATACCGGTTAAGCCCCGTTAACAGGCTTGAGGTATCGGGAACTTTCCCCGTACCTTAAACGAGGCTTGCCATTTTAACGGGCTGGCAAATAGGGTGGTACCGCGAAAAAATTCGCCCCTGGGTAAACCAGGGGCGTTTTTAATGTCATCCTGAGCGTAGCGAAGGATCTAGCTCCTTCGCTACGCTCAGGATGACATACTGTAGGGGCAGGTCCCTGTGCCCGCCCGGGGCAAATTTTTAAAGTAACCAGCGGGAGGTATAAATCTATAATGGAATCCACAAAAAAGTTTTACATCACCACACCAATCTACTACCCCAGTGACAAACTGCACATTGGACATGCCTACACAACCGTGGCCGCTGATGCCCTGGCACGTTATAAGCGGATGACTGGCTATGATGTGCGCTTTTTGACCGGTTCCGATGAACACGGCCAAAAAATCGAGCGGGCAGCCAGGGAAAAAGGATTGACGCCCAAGGAATACGTAGACCGCATAGTGACCACTTTCCAGCACCTGTGGCGCAGCCTGAACATCAGTAACGATGACTTCATTCGCACCACTGAGGAAAGGCATAAGCAGACAGTACAGAAAATCTTTCAGCAGTTATACGATCAGGGAGACATCTACAAGGCCAATTATGAAGGCTGGTATTGCACACCATGCGAAACCTTTTGGACCGAGGGACGACTAAAAGAGGGTAATTGCCCGGACTGCGGCCGGTCTGTTGAATTGCTCCAGGAAGAAAGCTACTTCTTCAAAATATCCAAGTTTGCCGACCAGCTGCTTAAACACATTGCCGACAACCCCGACTTCATCCAGCCCGTGTCCCGGCGCAACGAGATGGTTAGCTTTATCAAGAGCGGCCTTGAGGACTTGTGCGTATCCCGCACGACCTTTGACTGGGGTATCCCGGTACCCTTTGACTCCAAGCACGTCATCTACGTCTGGGTGGACGCCCTGACCAACTACATTTCCGCACTGGGTTACGGTCAGGAAAACGAGGCATTGTACCATCGTTACTGGCCGGCGGATATCCATCTGATGGCCAAGGATATAGTGCGCTTCCATAGTGTCATCTGGCCCATCATCCTGATGGCCGTGGGGCTGCCCTTGCCTAAGCAGGTGGTGGGACACGGCTGGCTGCTGCTGGAGAGCGGCAAGATGAGCAAGTCCAAGGGCAATGTGGTGGACCCGCTGGTACTTATAGACAAGTATGGTGTAGACGCCGTTCGTTACTACCTGCTGAGGGAAATGCCTCTTGGTATTGATGTCAATTATTCAGAAGAGTCGATGGCACACCGGATTAATCAGGACTTGGCCAACGATTTCGGCAACCTGTTTAACCGCACTTGTGCTATGGCCAATAAGTACTTTAACGGTGCCTTGCAATTACCAGGAGCACCTCAAGGACCTGA
>Ga0172382_10008140_pt1 | contig 14695 bp, 16 predicted proteins | sample Leawel138RmetaG_FD_122245 | JGI IMG/M metagenome (GOLD analysis project Ga0172382, IMG submission 122245) | Leachate microbial communities from a municipal landfill in Southern Ontario, Canada - Leachate well 138R metaG | ecosystem: Engineered > Solid waste > Landfill > Unclassified | place...
AGAGGTGACACATTTTGACAATTAAAATTCTAAGCAGTATGGCGATTGTTTTTTCCTGCAGTTTCGTCGGAATAAGAATGGCAGGCTCGCTCAGACTCAGGGTTAAAGTGCTGACAGATATGCTTGCGGCTGTGGGGCAGATTGAAAGCTGCATTGCGGCGGTGCGGATGCCGCTTGCCGAAATTTATGAAAAGCTGTCCGAGTCGAGGGGAATAGCAGGAGAGTTTTTTTCCAAGGTTATTCCCGGGGTAAGCTGGAAAAATCAAATGAGTATTTTAAGCGGACTCAGCACGCAGGACAAGGCAATTCTGACAGATTTATCGGAAAAATTGGGCGCCTGTGAGGCTGAAAGGCAAATTGACGAGCTTAAACTTACGCAAAATTTTTTAAGAGAAGAGTTAGAAAAGGCAAGGACGGAAATGCTTGAAAATTCAAAAATCTACCGGTCAATGAGCTTTTTTACGGGGGTAGTAATTGCAATTTTACTTATATGAGGGAGTAGACTATGGGGGTTGATTTAATATTTAAAATTGCGGCTATCGGCATCACGGTAACGGTACTTCAACAGGTTCTTGAACGGTCGGGAAGGCAGGACCAGGCAATGCTTACCACGCTTGCCGGACTCATAGTTGTACTGCTTATGGTGCTGGGAGAAGTGAGAAATCTTTTTGACACCATAAAGACGCTTTTTGACTTATGATAGAAGAAATTACAGGGGTATGCCTGATTGCGATAATAGCGGCAATTTTATCCATGATGCTCAAAAAAGACCGTCCCGAATTTTCAAGCTTAATAAGCATTATGGCAGGCGTGATAATACTTTTTCTGGTTTTGCCCGCCGCCCGGTCTGCCGCGGAAATGATAATGACTATTTCGGAAATTGCGGGGATAAATACAGATTACATAGAGGTTATTATAAAATCCTGTGTAATTGCAATGATAACGAGCGTTTCCGCCTCAACCTGCCGTGATTCGGGAAACAGCTCACTTGCCATGAAACTTGAAATTGCCGGTCGGGTGGCGATAATTATTCTTGCCGTGCCGGTAATAAACACACTGTTTAATGTTATACTTTCGGTGATAAAATGAAGAAAATAATTTTGGTTTTGGTCATAGTTCTGCTCGGTTTTCAAACATCTTACGCATTCGGTACGGACGAGATTATATCAAAACAGCTTGAGCTTTCGGGCGCTGATGAGATATACATAAACGACGAAATAAGCTTCAGCGGGCTTGCGAAGGACTTAATTTCATTTGATACACCTTCGCCAGAGTCGATTTTATCTGTCTTTTTTGCGGAAATGTTTGAGGCTGTAAAGGAGAGCATTTCTCTTTGCTTGTTTGTAATTTTAATTGTAGTTGTCTTAAATATAATTACAAACGCCGCAGGAAAAGATGCGGCAGTGTTCGACCTGTCATTTTACGTCTGCTATATGGTGGTTTTTATGATGGGGGCGGTCAGCTTTAAAACTGCTACCGAAATTGCGCGTACCTCAATAGACGAGCTTAACTTTTTTATGAAAGCGGCAGTTCCCGTTTTAGGAACGCTTATGACAGCATCGGGAGGAATTGTGAGGACAACGCTGATTGGCGTATCAATTATTGCAATTACGACAACTGTCAGCGCCATAAGCACAATACTTTTCCCCGTAAGCACAATGAGCGCACTGATAAGCGGGGTTGGCGGTCTAAATGGCGACAACAGCTTAAAAGGCTTTTCGACGGCACTGAAAAAGGCGTCGGTCTGGGGGCTTGGCATTATTACAACGATTTTTACAACGATATTAAGCACACGCAGCTTTGCGGCGGTAAATCTTGACAATGTTACGGGGAAGACAGTTAAATATGCCGCAGGAACATTTGTGCCTGTGGTGGGGGGTATGCTTTCGGAAACGCTTGAAAGCATAATTGCCTGCGGTAGGCTTGTTAAAGGTGCGGCGGGCGGCGCCTCGGTTATTGTGCTGTTATACCTCTGTTTATCACCGATAATTAAGCTTGTCGCAATTATTGTGGCGTATAAGTTTACTGCAATGGTTATAGCGCCTGTGTCTGATGGCAGACTGTCAACCGCAATCGAGGAATTTACCTCGGCGATTGTGATAATACTTGCAATGGTTATTTTTACGGCGGTTATGTTTATAATCTGCGCCGGAATAATAGCGGCAATCTGAGGTGAAATATGCAAATAATAAAAGATTATATTCTGTCGCTTGTCGGGTTCGGTTTTGTTTCTTCTCTCGCTTGCGCAGTTTTGCCCGACGTGTCCGCAAAAAAAACGGTCAAATTTATATGCGGAATAATAATGTCCCTTCTGATACTTACTCCGCTCTTAAAAACACAGCTTGACTTTTCCGACATACTTCCCATGCCTCAGTCATATAATGTTTATAGTGTAGACAAAGTTAAAGAGCTAACGCAAAGCGTAATTGCGGACAAAGTGTCAGAAACTGTCGAAAGTTATTTTAAAGTAAATGGCATTACAGATGTTAAAACGGAGGTGGTGTTTGACAGTGACGGGAACATTAAATCCATAAACATTGATGCAGTGAATGAGCAGGCGGCGAGAGATGCGGCGGCCGCACTCGGTGTACCATATGAAATAATACACATGACGGGGTAAGCGTATGAGTTTAAAAACAGTTTTAACGGATAAAAAGAATTTGCCGATTTTCATTATTCTGATTTGCGCACTGTCGGTTTTTGCATTTTTCGGAGGTGACAAACCGGCAGCTGAAACAAAAGTTAAAGAGGGCGACCCCGCGTATCTTTTGGAAAAAAGGCTTGAGCGTGTGCTTGAGAAGGTTACGGGAGCGGGGAATGTTTCGGTTTTTGTGTCGCTGGACGATTATGGGGCGACAGATTATGCAAAGGATTCACGCGAGGTTATAAAGGAAAAGCAGAGCGAATCGGAGCATACAACTGTTATGAAGGGTTCCGGCTCGGCGGCGGCTCCGGTTGTAACGAGGATGGCCTCGCCTAAGGTTAAGGGTGTGATTGTTGTGGCAGAGGGTGCAGATAATGCTGTTGTGAAAGAAAATCTTGCGGCTGCGGTTGAGGCGTCTCTCGGTATAATGCCGCATAGAATAAAAATTCTTGAGGGAAATAAATAGGAGGGAAAAATGGTTGTATTTAAAAGAAAACAGGTGGTTTTGACAATTATATTCTGCATGATTCTTGCGGCAGGATATATTAACTGGGCATACCAGCCTGAAGGAGAAACCAAGACGGTTACAAATGACGGCGCCGAATATTTAGGCGAGGCGGAGATGGTCAATGCTCCGGCGGAAAAAAGTACTATTGAAGCGGCAATAGAGGCAAAAACGACAGCAAGAAATAAGGCCATGGAGCTGCTGAACGGAATCGTAAACAATCCTGCGGCCGACGAAGCGTCAAAGACAGCTGCCCTTGCTAAGATTGCCGCAATGGCCGATAATATGGAAAAAGAAGCTGTTTGTGAAGGGATACTCAATTCAAAGGGTATGGGCGAAATGGTGGTTTACATAGCAGATGACACCGCAACCGTCACGGTAAAAAGGGACGCGGAGCTAACGGGCGAGGATGTCGCAAAAATCTCCGACGTAATTTTATCTAATACAAATATTGCTCCTGAAAATATTAAAATCAGCATGGCAAAATAAAAAAATCCTCCCGAAGGGGAGGATTTTTTTGTTTATTATACTATCTTTTTATCAAGATATTCGAGTGCCAGCATTACCATTTCATCGCCCAGCTCCTTGCTTGCTTCCGCTGCCGATTTTGTAAACCAATGGTTTATATCGCCAAGTCTTTCAAGCTTAACAGCTTCGGGATAAAGTGACATTAAGATAGAACATTCAAATTTTCCTGCATGGTCATAGCCTGTAGCATTTTGAACCTCTGTGCTCATTGTCGGGATAACCTTTATCCAGCTGAACGGGTCGTCTCCGCCGCCGAGGTTTTCATAGTATGCGGAATAGTTTTCACTGCCCCACCAGCCGCGGCCCTGAGTTTTTTCAAGGTATCTCATGGTAGCACGTTTTGCGGCTTTCATATAAGACAGCGTCATAGGCATTGCGTTTTCCTGTTCAAACTGGTGGTGAATAACCACATAAATATTTCTGAGGCCCGCATCCAGCAGATTCATGAAAATCTGATAAAGATACGCTTCAAAAACATCTTCTTCGATATGAACAGTGCCGCTTGTTTCATCGGCAACCGCATAGCTTGACGGGCTGTAGTTAATTGTAGGCAGAATCATAAGCTCTTTTCTTTCGGCGAGCTTATTTATTAGGCCTTCAGCGACAAGCGTATCACAGCCGTACGAGCAGTGCGGACCATGATATTCAACAGTACCGCCGACAATTATTGCAGGAATTCTTTCCTCTTTTACCTTGTTTAATTCTCTCGGAAAGCTTTTATCGTATAACATTAAAATGCACTTCCTTTAATTATACATCAAGTTCGATGATACCCTTGTTAAGGTAATCTGTCATTTTGTGGCAACCGTCTTTTGTGATAGCAGCGCCGATTTCCCATCTGCAACCGAAACCGTCGCCCATGATGAATGTGTCAACCTGGAATGTCATGTTTTCCTGGAGCGGATAATCTGAAGATGTTTCCATCCAGGGAGCCTCAACCTCAATCATACCTGTACCGTGGCAAGGTCCGTAAACAAAGCTTTCTTTAAAACCGTTGTCAACATACATTTTATAGAAATCTTTAGCGATGCTTGAAGCCATTACACCCGCTTTAAGCTGGCTGATTGTCCAGTCGTGGGCTTCTTTACAGAATTCAACAACTCTTCTTCTTGCACCTTCAAGCTTACCCATTACAACAGGCAGACCGATAGCAGGTGAGTAGCCGTCGATTTTAGCGGAGAGGTTGAGCTGAACAATATCACCCTTGTTAATTGTTCTGTAGCTGCTGCGGCTGATTGCGTGCCTGGTTGACTTTTCGCTGAAAACATACATCGGTAGGCCTTCATATTCTGCGCCTTCTTCGTATATAACCTTCTGAGCGATACCAACCATCTGAAGCTCTGTTACACCCGGTTTAAGGTGGCGGATAACTTCGTCTGTTGCGATATCAACGATTCTGAAGCCCTCCTGAATACAAGCAAGCTCGTTCTTGCTCTTAATCTGTCTGAGTTCAACCATAATATCGCTGCATTTAACAATTTCAGCTTTGGGGAAGCTTTCTTTTAAGCCTTCGAAAATCGGAATTGTACATTCAACATAGCTGCCGAGACCGATTTTGATGTTTTCGCCTTTTACGCCGATAGCATTAAAGACATCCTTGAATGTGTCTGCATGAAGCTCGGGATATGAGGGGTCAGCAGATTCTCTGAACTCTCTCAGACAGAAGATTTTGTCAATCTTTGCAACGTCCTGAGCGAAAATAATACATTCGGGGCCTACCATGAGTGCAGCCTCGCCTGTTGCGGAGATTGCAACACCCGCTCTTTCAAATAATGGCCAGAAACCGCTGAAATAACGCGCGTTGGCATAGTCAGACTCTGTGCTGCATACTACCATTACATCAAGTCCTTTTTTGCGAACGAGCTCAGCAGCTCTTGCAACTCTTTCCTTATACTCGTAATCCGGAATACAAATTCTTGACATGGTTACATTTCTCCTTTTTATTAATATTATGATTATATTATAAATCATACTGCAAAATTTGTATTTAGTATATATTAAATTATTTTTGCACAATATTAAATTAGTTTAATATTGACCAAACGAGGAAAAGGTGGTATGATATAGTAAGTGAATAAGATAGGAGATTGATTATGAAAAAATTTTTTATGGTAGGAAATACTCATTTTGACCCCGTTTGGCTTTGGAAGTGGGAAGAGGCGATGGCGTCAATCCGTGCGACCTTCAGGTCAGCACTTGACAGAATGAATGAAACGAAGGTCTTTATTTATTCCTTTGCAACTCCGCCTGTTTTCGACTGGATAAAAAAAACAGACGCCAAGTTGTTCGAGGAGATTAAAGAGCGTGTAAAAGAGGGTAGGTGGGATTTAGCTGAGGGGTGGTGGATTCAGCCTGATTGTTACAGCGGATGCGCTGAAAGCTATGTTCGGCAGGGACTTTACGGTCAAAGATACTTGAAAGAAAATTTCGGCAGGATTTCGAATGTAGTTTTTAATATTGACAGCTTCGGTCACAGTCCGCAGCTGCCGCAAATTCTCAAAAAAAGCGGTATAGAATATTACTGTTTTGTCCGTCCCGAAAGTCGACATATTGAGCTGGAAAAGCCATATTTCAAGTGGCGCGGAATTGACGGCAGCACAGTGCTCGGTTACAGGGTGGAAACGGCTTATCAGCCTGACGTAAACGATACTGCAAAAAAGCTTGAACATTTAAGCGGAGATAATCAGATGATTGTTTACGGAGTTACCGACCACGGCGGAGCTCCCACCAAAAAGTCGATCGCTGATATAATCGAAAGTCCAAACATGAAATTTTCGACGGTTGAAAACTTTTTCAAGGCTCAAGGAGATACCGATTATGTGGTGGAAAAAGAATTATTGACAGGAGATTTCGGACCTTATTCCAACGGTATTGAAATTAAGAAACTGAACAGCATTGCGGAAACAGCGGTTTTAAATGCTGAAAAATCGTCGGTTATTGCAGGTGTAAATGACAAAGCGGTGTTGACTGAATGCTGGAAGGATATAATGTTCAACCAATTCCACGATATTTTGGGCGGAGCTACCACCAAGGAGGCGGTTGACGATGCAAGACATCTGTATGGCAGAGCAATTACAACTGCCAATTACATAATGCACACCAATCTGCAAAAGGTTACTGCGAATATAAAAATGCCCGGAAAAAATCCCGACAATCCATGGAATATTGTTGTATGGAACTTAAACGGATTTGATTATACCGGATATGTGGAGGCAGAAGTTCAGTGGGCGCACGAATTCCCGTTTTATAGAGGTGGAATCAGTCTTGAGGACTGTGACGGGAACAGATATGATACGCAGATTATAACGGAAAAGAGCGTTATTCCGGGCTTTCGTTCAAGATTTGTATTTAAGGCACATATTCCCGCTATGGGATATAAGACGTTTAAAGTTATATTGGACGAGTTGCCCGCCGAATATGAAAAAATAAACCCGTATGAGATAGAGACTGACCTGTATAGATTTGTTATTTCAAAGGAAACAGGAGCAATTGTCAGGATAATAAATAAGGGTACGGGCAAGGAGTCGGATAATCCCGTATTTACGCCAAACTGCTATGCTGATGACGGTGATACATGGGCCTTTAACATTGAAGAATACGGTGGGATTCTTGGCGGATTTAAGGTTTGTGAAATAAAGGTAATTGAAAACGGGTTGCATAGAATAAAGGTTAAGATTACATCTGAATTTGCCCGTTCGGTCCTTGTAACATATTACACTTTCTATAGGAAAGAAAACTATGTAGATGTGAAATACAAGGTTAACTGGAATGAGGCACATATTGCGCTGAAACTTGATATTAGTGCGGAAATTGACGGTATCAGGGTAGGTGTTCCCGGCGGAAGCATTTTAAGAAAGGATACTAAAGGGGATGAGCCCTTAAATAAATGGATGAGCTTTGGCGGAATGTCAATTTTAACGGACAGTATTTTCGCATATAGCGCAGATGATGAAAAGGTCGGATTAACCCTTCTCAGAAGCCCCATTTACGGAGATCTCAGAATTGAGCCTATCGACCTTGGGGATGATTATGACATTATGGAGCAGGGCATAACCGAGGGCAGAATCCGGCTCATTTTAGATGAGAATGCAGACGCTCAAAAGGAGTCAGAGCTTTTTGTCAACGAGTGCATAGTAATTGATGAGGCCAACCATGACGGCGAGGCAAAGGGAGTGGGGAATTTCTTGTCAATTGACGGAAACGGCGTATCGCTGATGGCATTAAAATATGCTGAGGACTCGGATGCTGTTATTTTGAGATTGGCTGAATATCTGGGCAAGAAAACAAGTGGAAATCTTATTTTCAGGAACGACGAATTTGAGTTTAATATGGAAGCATTTGAAATTAAGACGTTTAAAATTCTGTCGGGAAAAATTTTTGAAGTAAATATGCTCGAAGAATAGGGGTGATGGTATGGAGTTTAAACTCAAGCGGTTTGAAAAGAGAATTGAGGTCACGAGAATTGCAAACATTCACTATTTCGAATTTACAAGGCAGTATCAGACTTTCAAGGATAATCACGCTTTCCGCGAGCTTGTGTATGTGGATACAGGCCTTATTAACGTTGAGGCGGAAAATTTTTCGGGGACGCTCAGCGAAAATATGCTGATTATTCACAAAACGGGTGAGGTCCATTCGCTTACCTGTCCTTCCGACAGTGCGCCCAACGTCATAATTATCGGGTTTGAATGTAAGGCGGAGGAACTTGACAATTTTTCAAAAGCGCCCGTTGTTTTGTCGGAAGAACAGCAGAAAATTCTGACTGAGGTGATAAAAGAGGGCAGAACGGTGTTTAAGGCTCCCTATGATATACCAAATCTTAAGGATATGAAGAAGCGGAAGGATTATCCTTTCGGTGCAGACCAGATGATAAAGCTTAAGCTTGAAATGCTTTTAATTGAGCTTGTCCGCAGCAGAGAAACCGACAAAAGCGGAATAGATTCGGAAATATTTGATCCCAAAACCCATGAAATTTATAACTATGTGAAAAAGAATTTCAGGGAAAAAATTTCGCTTGATGAGCTTTGCTTTTTGTTTGGGACAAATAAAACCACTTTGTGCAGATCCTTTAAAAAGGTGTACGGAGATACTGTTATCGGTTATATCAATTATTTAAAGATTAAAGAGGCTAAAAAGCTTATGCGAGAGGGGAATTATAACCTGACGGAAATTTCAAATATGCTCGGTTTCTCGTCGGTGCACTATTTCAGCCGAATGTTTAAAAAGCGGCAAGGCGTTTCCCCGTCGGAATATATTAGGACAATAAAATCAAGACTTGAGGTATAGTGAGGAGTGTTAAAATACTTCGGAACGCAAAAAGAAGGCTGTTTAAAAAACAGCCTTCTTAATCAATTATGATTATTTTGCAAGGGATTTTCTGTATTTTTCGCTTTCCCAGTTGTTGATGAAGTCAACACCGCTTTGTCCCATAGTCTGAATGGTCAACCCTGATTTTTTTATCATATCTATAACATAAATATATGCGCAGAGTGTTTCTTCAATGGTCAGTGCTTCTTTCTCGGTTGCGTTATATGTAATCTCGCCTTTTTCCGCACAAATTGTCATCTTATCGGCACTGCCGTTGAGATAAACAAGCTGGTCGGGATATAGTATTATATCCGAGAAAAGCTGGGCGGTTACACCATTTTCCCTTACATAGTTTTTAAGATAGTCTGTCGCGCTTTTAAAGCAGTTGTCATCTGCCTTTTTAAGTGCAATTCTCGGGAATGGGGTAGTAAGCTTAAGAGAAGAAATAATAATGTTATTTACATCATCATTAAGCTTTACGCAATCCTCGGCACTGTCGGATGTAACAACGACACCGTGGTTTTCCATGAAAATTAAATCGGGAATTTGACCGAGTTCCTTGCTTCTGTTTATAATCTCGCAAGTAAGCGTAAACCCGGGATCAACATAAGGAATGATTAAATACTTATAGCCGCTTTCGTCAAAATATTTTGCTATAAGTTCTTTCCCTTCGGCAGAGCAACAAAGAATATTTGCATAAACGCTGTGAGTGTGTATTACATATTTTTTCAGAACCGAATGGAAACCTGCTTCAACGCTTGGTCTGAGGCGGGGGAGGTCTTCAAAATCCATTACAGAATCCTTTAACAGGGCCGAAGATTCGGCTTCATAATCTCTGCCATCAGATAGGTCAACCGAATTGAAGTATTCTTTAATTCTTTTGTAATCCACAACAACAAAGCCTGTGGAATTATTTATCTGTTTAAGCTGAAAACCTGAGGCTTTTACAGCCATTTTATTATCGTCAAGCTTTGCGGAGGTGTTTCCGCCGCCGCCCTGAGTATAGTCGGCTCTTTCACCCGCTTTTGCGGAAATCAATGTAAGTCCGTCAAGAGCATTTTTCATTTTCTGTTCACCAAAACTTTCTGTTCATACTTTTGTACCTCAGCGAGATAATCAGCCGGCACATATTCGCGGCGGAGATATTCCTCCCAAATGTCGCCGAAAGGCATTGTTTTCATTTCCTCGGTTAACACCATAAGCTCGGTAAGGTTTCCTTCCTCCTGAAGAGCTTTCATCTTTTCGCACGGGAGGAGCAGGGCATATAAAAATGCTTTCTGAACACTCCTGAGACCCGTTGTCCAAGCGGAAATTCTGTTGATGGAAGCATCAAAATAGTCTGTTGCGACAAAAACTCTGTCAAGTGCGTCCGCAAAAACGATTTCCTTTGCAATTTCCTTTGTTTCATCATCAAAAATTACCACATGGTCACTGTCCCATCTTACAGAGCGGGTTATGTGAAGGGCAATCTTTTCGCTGAACAAAAGCATCGAAGAAATTTTATCCGACACAACTTCGGTTGGGTGATAGTGTCCGTTATCCATAAGCGGGGTAATCTTGCTTTGGTTTACATAATTCATACAGAATTCTGCAGAGCCTACGGTATATGATTCAAGACCGATACCGAAAACCTTTGATTCCAATGTTATGTAAACTTTGGACTTATCGTAGGGAGTGGACAATATCTCATCAAGCGAGTCTTTGAAACGTTTTCTGGGGGCAAATCTGTCGGCGGGAATATCTTTGTACCCGTCGGGAATCCAGATGTTCATAACGCAGGGAATTCCTGTCTGCTCAGCAAAATACTGAGATATTTCAATACATCTTTTGCCGTGTTCAATCCAGTACTTGCGTGTCGCTTCATCAGGAGATGATAGGGTAAGATTGTCCTTTACCATGGGATGGGAGAAAAATGTCGGGTTAAAATCTATGCCGAGATTTCTTTCCTTTGCAAACTGAACCCATTTTTCAAAGTTTGCGGGAGTGATTTTATCACGGTCGGTTTTGCCTATTGCATAACAAGCGTGAAGATTGAGCTTTTTCTTGCCGGGCACAAGGGATAAAACCTTGTCAATATCAGCCATAAGCTCATCGGGAGTGCGTGCTCTGCCGGGGTAATTACCCGTTACACTGATTCCGCCCGAAAGACTGTCTGCCCCGTCAAAGCCGATTACGTCGTCGCCCTGCCAGCAGTGGACCGAAATGTAAAGATTTTTCAGCTTTTCTAAAGCAAGTTCGGTGTCCACACCGTATTTTTTATAAATTTCACTTGAAGATAAATATCTGTTCAAACTATCACCTCATATACTAATTTATATTCATATTATATCACATGAAAATCGTAAAAAAAAGGACACAGTTTGACTAAAAAGTGTCCTTATTTGCATTATGGAAGCATTCGATATTTATGTGGTGACACTCCGAAATATTTGCTGAAAAGACGATGAAAATAGCTTATATTACTATATCCTACATTTTCGGAAATCTCAGAGATCTTCATATCTGTATTTCTAAGCAGAAAACACGCTTCGGAAAGTCGTTTTTCCTGGACAAGGTCGGTGTAGTTTTTGCCCGTTCTGAGCTTAATTTCACGCGATAGCCAGTAAAAATCATAGTGGAGTGATTTGGCAATAAAGGAAAGCGAGCCTTCCTTATAATTTTCTTCTATGTATAAAAGGACGGCGGCAACCGCCTCCTCTTCATTTGAAACATCCTTGTTTGAAAGCATGGTAAGCAGCATAAGTCCGAGAGTAAATCGGCATTGCTTTGTGCTTTTTATACGGTCACCCGACAATAGCCAAATCAGGTTTTCGGCTAAGTTGTGGACGGGCAGAAGGTCGGGAGCGGAAAAGTGAAGATAGTCCTGACCTGTAAGTATTTTCGGCGGAAGATTTATCGAAAATGTGTTTACTATTTCCTCAAAAAAATCTTTGCGGATAATAAAGTTTACGGCAATGTCGTTTTTGCCTGCCGGAAGAATTTCATGCTGGGTATTTGCTCCCAGAATCAAAAAGTCCGACTCGCCCAGCATAACAGTTCTGCCATTGAAAATATGGGTGGTATGCCCCGTGCACATATAAACTATTTCAATATAATCGTGGCTGTGTTTCGGGAAATGGACAAATCTTGTGTGAGGGCGCATTGCTATGGGCACGCCATCGGGCAGGAGTTTGCTGTGAGAAATTATGTTTTCAGCCGAAATCATATAAAAGTTTCGGTCAATATCTTTGTTGCCGTTTAAAAAATATTGTTCCTCTTTTGTAATTTCTGAAAGGTTTTTTAATATACTGTCGTTTATCACATTTTCACCTCCCGAGAATAAATAGTACAAGGTACAAAATATATTATATAAAAAAAACTTCTTTAAATCAAGGGTTTTCGAGTAAAATATGGTTTTGGAGATTAAAAACGTGTAAAGGAAAATAAAACAGCAAACTTAAATCAAAGGAAATCGACACATCAAAGTTTGTTATGAATCCTGACGATGTGATTTTATTTAAGAATTATTAAAACTAAAGCATCCGCAAAAAGCGGATGCTTTAGTTTTAAAAGTCAAGGTAATGATTTGTGAATTTTTCGGCTATTTTCTGTACTTCGGAAAGTGCCCCGTCAGACGCAGTAAAGGAAAATAATTTTTTAATGTCACATTCCGATATGTATTTCATAACAAACAGCGCCTCGGGTGAAATAGGAATTTTATCTTCAACCGAGCCGCCGCAATACACGCATATAACTCCGCCGTATTCGACCGAGAACATACCCAGTCCCTCATATTCTCCGCACGCCGAACAGGAATCAAGCTCAGGCAGAAAGCCGAGCAGGGTGAGCGATTTAAAATAGAACACCGCCTCACATTTGTTGATGGGTGTAGAAAGGTTTGCCAGTGCATAAAGAGTATTTAAAAGGGTCCTTAAAAGGTCGGGCTGTGGCTCTCCCTCCGGACACACATATTCAGTAAATTTAAGCATTTTTGCTGCTGCATTAAGTGCGTCGAGGTCAGCAGACAGTCCGCTGAAAACCTCAATAGGGGAGACTCCAGTCATGGTATATCTGTCCGCTTTTTTTGTAATGGAAAAATCGCTGTAGCAAAAGTTTGAGCAGCCTGCACCGTGCTTTAAGCTTTTTCCGCCTTTGGCGGCAACTGATATTTTACCCGTCGTGTCTCCGAGTAATGTCAGCATCTTGTCGTAATCGCCAAATGCTGCAGTCCGCAGAACTATAGCCTTGGTTTTTATCTGGTCCATGAAGTACTCCGCCTTTCTTATTTGAAAGCTCATTGTAAAATAAATAGTGGTTGATATTTCCCGATTTAGAAAATAAATTCCACATCAAATCTTTTGTATCCATTTTGTTTGCACCTCCGATATTATGGTGTGCAACCGACAAAAGAATTAAAAGGTTTAATTTTTGGAGATATACCCAAATTCTGCCGAAAACATTATAGGTTACGATGTTATAATAGCGGTGGAAATATGGTCGGGATTAAACAGCCTTGCCGCACGGTTTGCAGCAGCAAGGTCAACAGAATGAATTCTGCCCAGTATTTCGTCATCCGTTTTAACATGATTTAACAGTAAAAGCTGCATGCCGGCAGATGACATTATAGACGAGCAGTTTTCCGAAGACAAGACAAAACTGCAGGCGAATTGTTTTTTTGCAAATTCAAGCTCATTTTCGGTTATTCCTTTTGAATAAAGGAGGTTTGCCTCCTCGAGTAAAATTTCCCGAACCAGATTTAAATTTTCGGTGGCACAAGCGGCATAGACCGTTGTAAACCCCGAATTTGTGAAAATGCTCGGACAGGAATAAACCGAGTATGCAAGGCCCATTTCCTCACGCACCTTTTGAAAAAGTCGAGAATTTGGGCTGCCGCCGAAAATATTGCTGACAAGATTAAGCGAATACTTTTCATCGCTTGACGAAGGGTAACCGGGGAAGGCAATGGCAATATGCGATTGCTCAACCGATTTTTTTCGAATTTCCTCGCCGCAAAAAAATTCAGCATATTCTAACTGCTGTTGATTTTCGATTGCGCCGACGCCTTCAAACAGCTTTGCAATCTTTTCCACCAGAAAAACTTCATCAAAATTTCCAAAAACGGATATAACTATATTATTGCCGAGGTATCGGTTTTTAACAAATTCTTTTACAAGGTCGGGAGTGAAATTCTGCACGGTTTCACAGGTTCCTACAATAGGATTCCCGATAGGATGATTAGGATATGTAATTTTAGACAGAATGTCATGAGCGAGTTCCTCGGGGTTGTCCTCATACATCTTTATTTCTTCAAGAACAACGCTTTTTTCGGTGCGTATAGACTCCTCATCGAAAACGGAATTCAAAACCATATCGCTCATAAGCTCAAGCGAAATTTCAAGATCCTCGGGCAAAGTGCGGGTATATACACATGTGCACTCGCGGTCGGTATAGGCATTAAGCCTGCCGCCCGTAAGCTCGCTCAGCGCCGCAATATCAAGCGCGCTTCTGGTTCTTGTACCTTTAAACAGCATGTGCTCAATAAAATGCGAAATTCCCATATATGCTCCCGACTCAAAAGCCGATCCGCTTTTTATAAAAATGCCTGCCGCAACGCTTTTTGCGCATGGCATACTCTGATAAATAAGGCGGACGCCGCCTGATAGTTCCCTGATTTTAAACATAAAAGTCTCCATAAAATAATTTGATAATTTATTCTATCATAAATTAAACCT
>Ga0172382_10008142_pt1 | contig 14694 bp, 14 predicted proteins | sample Leawel138RmetaG_FD_122245 | JGI IMG/M metagenome (GOLD analysis project Ga0172382, IMG submission 122245) | Leachate microbial communities from a municipal landfill in Southern Ontario, Canada - Leachate well 138R metaG | ecosystem: Engineered > Solid waste > Landfill > Unclassified | place...
CGTCGGGTCGGCATCCTGCCCGTAGTTTTTCTCCATATCAGCGAGCGATTGTTGCTCGGCATCAGAAAGACCACCAAAAAGACGATCAGAATCAGCCTGACCTGGGTTTAGCTTCTCATCTTGCTTTTCGTCGTCTGGCGCAAAAGTCGTCGGCATACTTAGTATCCATTATACCCCCTATGGGGTGTTTTGCGACCCTTGTTGTTGCGCTGCTTGCGGGTTGGTCGTAATAAGCTGTGTTTCGGTTTGTGAAGCTTGAATTTGAATGTGGACGTGGCTCTGACCAGCAAAGAAAAGACCTTGCCCAATTGGGAAGTTTGAAAGACGCTTCTTTTCTTCTTCGGTAAGTTTAAAGACGTCAGAGAGGACGTCGACTGCACTTGACGATTGCTTTAGGAGGAGCTGCATCGAACTGTTGGCAACAATTGCGCGACCCATTTTACTACTCATAAAGTCTTCAACATCCTGGGTGATTGTGGTAAGCCCAAGGAAATATTTACGAGCACGCTTTGCAAGGCTAAAGAGGAAGTTTGCCGAATCTTCATATTTCATAAGTTGCCATGCCTCGTCAACGATAAGCATACGTTTGCGTTGGTCGGTGCGAGTAATATTCCAGATATGGCTTAGGACAATATACATAGCAACCGGACGAAGTTCATCTTCGAGGTCGCGAATATTAAATACTACCATCGGGTTATTGATGTCGATATTTGACTGCTGGCTAAAGATCCCTGCAAACGTACCGGTAGTATATTTACGGAGGCGCTGCGCAAGTGATGGACCACTTCCACCCATATGGAGAAGCGTATCGTAAAGGTCGCCGATAGTTGGTGGCGGTGAGTTATGGGTAAGCGGGTCGCTGGTAATACCAACGCGCGCATAGGTGTCGATAAGCGCTTGGTCGAGGTCAGCTTCTTCGGCTGGGGTGAGTGCGGACATCGCCATACCTGCAGCGGTAGTTTGTGAACCGCCGAGCATAAGGCGGAAAAGTCCATGGAGGGTAACGAGGTTGGCGCGTAGGGCGTCATCGGCTTCATCGCTATCAATGACGCGTGGAAGGTCGAATGGATTAATGCGCGTTTGTGAGTTGAGACTCAGGCGAATATACGCACCCCCTACTGCATCGGCAAGTTTCTGGTACTCATTTTCTGGGTCGATAATGATAATTTCAGAACCAACCATCATACTGCGAAGTGCTTCGAGCTTAACAGTAAACGACTTACCAGCACCAGACTTTGCAAACACTACCATATTCGCATTCTCGAGCTTAAACCGGTCAAAAATAACCAATCCGTTGTTGTGCATATTAATACCGTAAAGGATGCCGCTATTATCGGTAAGGTCGGCACTGGTGAATGGGAAGCTCGTACTAATTGCACCCGTGTTCATGTTACGGCGAATTTGCAGTTGGTCGGCCATTTGCGGTATTGAACTATTCAAGCCCTGCTCTTGTTGTGATGAAGCGACTTTACTGAATACCATTTGCTGCCCAAAGATAGTTTCGATTTTTTGCTGCACAAAATTAAGTTCGTCCATACTATCAGCCCAGAGGGTGACATAGAGACCGTAACGGAAGAAACGCTCAGCACCAACTTGAATTTGGTCACGAAGTTCTTCTGCGTCAGTAATCGCCGCTTCAAGTGCTGGGTCGCGGACACGCCCCTTTTCACTGTTGATGGCGTAACTCGCTTCAAGTTGGGTTACCTTCTTACGGAGGTTGTTAAGGACGACCTGACTTTCAACCGGGTAGATGTACATACTCACATCAAGCACTTCATCGATGTTGATGAGCGGACTAAGCCAGCCGGTGTAGATTTGCCGTGGATAACCGTATACGTAAAGCGTACGTCCATATTTTGTACCGAGGCGGAAGTATGATGAGTGAATTTCAATACTACTCGGAGCGATAAGGTCACGGAGCGTCGAAACACCCTTAAGAAATGCCTGCTCTACCTCAGCCTGTTCGTGTGCGCGTTGTTCGGCGGCAATATCAACTGCGGATTTTTTTCGTGCCATTACTGTACTCCTCCGGTTGGCGGTGGCCCTTCAGCCTTTTTTACAAATGTTGTTGCAACGTCGTCAAAATCACCAAGGGGTTGACGGAGTGCGGTGTCGGGGTTGTAATAGTTGTAATACAATTCACCAAGTGACTTTGTGTCAAGCTGTACACTTTGAATACCCATCTGGAAAAGCCCAGCAATTACCGTATCGATACGGTTTTTGATTTCATCTTTCGCTTTTTGATAGGTGGCGTTGTCGATGTGTGTAATGGTATTTTGTGGTTTTGCAAAAAGCTTACCAAAGAAGCCCTTTCCTTGATCGAGAAGGTTCGCTGCGTCCCCTTTTGGAAAGTAAGGAATAACGATATAGAACGACTTCTCCATAATATTCGCTTCTTGTGAAAGAGCGTCAATAAAGTTGATGTAATCGTCCATAAGAACCCCAAGGAGCATATTGTCTTGTGAGCGGCGAATATCAACTAACTTATCAATATAAGGGCCAATATCAACCCGCTGTGAACGAATAAGGATTTGAATTGGGAAATTAAGTGAGTTAAGGAAGTTTTGGTAGCTATACTCTACTCCTTCACGCTCACGATCACTCATAAGATCGAAGTTGATTGATTTACAGGCAATTACTGCACGAAACGACCCGTCGTTCATAATTACCATACTGTCGCGAAGTTCAGAGAGTTGCAGGGTGTTTTGTGTCGAGTTCGGGTTTTTTGGGGTTGGCTGTGTGGTGTTGTTTTGCTGTGAACCAAGCGGCGCTGCGCCGGGTTGCCCCGTTCCTACTGGTTGCTGCCCTTGCGGTGCTGGCTGGCCAGGGATTTGCATTTGTTGTTGCATAGCAGGAACACCTGGTGCTTGACCAGGTTGAGGAGCCCCAGTTACCTGAGGTTGGTTGTATGGAGAATTATTAGGCGGCATTCCCTCTTTGTCCCACTCCTTTAGCTGAAGTATCTACTAGCGAAGTGATATAACCACTTCATCGGATGCTTCCTCGGCCTTCTTTTTTAATCGGTTGGCCTCGTGAGCAATCGTCTCGATAGATAAATCAGAGTTGTTTGCAAGGTTCATTATACCAGCACTAAGGGTAGAACTGCTAGTGCTTGCGTCGTTTTCTTGCTCCTTTGAAGCACTTTCTTCGACTGGCGCAACGATATCGCTTTCAGCGTGGTGTTCGGTATCACCGATTGGCTGGATGATAGATTGCTTGAAGGTTGGGTATGGGTCGAATTTTGGTGCTTCGAGCGATTCGTCTGGTATCGATACTGACGCTTGAGTTGGGGCTGATACTGATGGCTGTGGTGTTGGAGTAGGCACTACAGCTGGTTGAGCTGGTGCTTGTGGGGGTGCAACAGGTGTCGGCATCGTCGGAACGCCCTGTATCTGTGCTATAGGTGCGGGTTGCTGTACTACAGGGTTGTAAGCGGGCATGGAGGGCACTGCTTGCTGTGCATATGCTTGCGGAGTAGTAAGTGGTTGCTGATACTGTGGTGGCTGTTGGTAGTATTGTTGAGGTACGGGCGTGGGTTGCACTTGAGGTTGAGCGACTGGTTCTGGAGCGGCTGCTTGGAGCATACGGAGCCTTGCCTCTTCTTTTACGCGCTCTGCGCTTTGTGACATCATATGATCAAAGGTCTGAGCAACAGAAGTGTTCGTATCAAGGACGTCGGTCGCTCCTTGTGCTTCGAGGTAAAAATCACGGTTCATAGCAGTACCTGTCGCGCCGTTTACTCCACGAATCGCCCACCCTCCAGAGTCAACGATATCGGCAAGATAGTTCAGGCGTTGGGCCGCTTCGTTTTGTGATAAATCTTTTGTTCGGCGCACTTCAACTACCTTTGGCGCAGTAATTTCAATGAGTGATTCTATCCCCTCTCCGTCCCAAGTTCGGAAACGGGGCTTAAGGTAGAACGATACGATAGCTGCAAGGTAAATTTCCATTGGTTGATCTTTACGGAGTGGAAGCGCAAGTGCACCGAAGAGTAATACGATTGGAAGTGGAACGATTGCTAAACCGATAAATATACGCGAAAGACCCCAGGCAATTGCAATTGCCATTGCGACAATGAGGAGGTATACGAATTGGCGAAAACTAAACGGGCCGATAAGTTTATCGTCTGCTTCGACATCTTGGGGTACTTTATAGGTTGCCATCTTTTAATGCTGTCCGTACTAATTATTTACGATCACGGGGTACGATAAGTCCGTTATCTTGTTGTTGCCAGTTACCATTAACTACTACCCCGCCACTCTGCTTTGGTGCACTGCTGGAGCTTGCACTACCAAGAGCTGCACGTTTTGCGTCGGTAAGAGCCTCTGACATGCGATCTGAAGTGAGGGCAGCTTTAGTATCTGCTCCAACACCACCTGACGCAAGTGCATTCTTGAAAGCGTCATCAGTCTGGTCTGCAAGGTCGCGTGCAGAAAGGCCACTCCAAGTTTTCGCATCGGCTGTAACTTCGTTCATTGATCGGCTGCCACTACCACCTGACCAGTTGAGAAGGTCGGCACTCTTGGCTTTAGCTGCTTGAGCGTGGTTTTCAGTAACGTTACTTGCAAGAGCATGCTTCATATTTTGACTCATACCCTGTTCATTCGCGGCAATGCCATTACGCACTGCTTTTACGCCAGAACCACCGCTTCGCATAAGGATACTTTGCGCTGCAGTCGCAGTTCCTACGTCGCCTCGGGCGAGTGCGCTCGTGAATTGGCTTTCAATACTATCTTCAGCCTTTCCACTACGGGCACGGAGCTGAATTGCCGATTCTGCCAACTTTGATTCTTCACCTTCAAGCTTACCGATATTCGCCCCACGAATAGTACCGTAGTTGCCAGTCACGGCATTGTAAGCTCCGCTTCGGTTGAGGCGACTGTTGATACCTGAACGTACCTTATTGATTGGGTTGCGCCCACTATAGATACCCGCACCAATTTGCGCACGTGTTCGTGCTTTTTGCGACGCAAGCGACTTCATGACACCACTATTTGCAGCTTTACTCTGTGCACCCTTACCAAACTTACTTCCGAGACGGTTCATTGTTTCGCTGATATTTCCAGCAGCATCAAGAGATTTCTTTAAGAGTGATGGAAGGAGGAAGAGCGGTAACGCAACGATACCCGCCGCAATAATCTTTGAAATCCATGTAGAAGGGTCGTCACCTCCAGTCGCCCCGATGGTTTGACTCGAAGCGGTGACAATAGCACTACCAAGGCTTGCGGCACCGAAGAGTAACCCGATAAGTGGGAATACAAGAAGGAGTCCGACAAACATCTTTCGCCATTTCGTAAACCATTGTTCGGTATTTGGTAAGAGGAAAGCGACAAAAGCGATTGGCGAAAGAACAACCAAGAGTACTATAAGTACTTGGCGAACAACAAGGATAAGGAACACCATGATAAATGCGATAACAGCTGCAAGGAGGAATGGAAGCAGGATACTCAACCCAAGCGCCCAGCTAATTGCGACACCGGCGAGGACGGCGGTAATAATACCCGCCCAGTTACCACTTTCATCAACAATTTCCCCGATTACTCCTGGTGGCGACACCGGTTGTGCAACCGCCTCGAAGGCTTGCTTAAGTGAGACGCCTAAGATATTAGAGAGGTCGACCGCTATCTGACATATAAAGAAGGATAGGTTCACGAGAATCGCCGCAATAATAAGGCGCGGGAGCATTTTCTTAATGCCGTAGTTAGCAATTCCCTGCCCAGTGAGTTGCGAGAAGATAATAATTAAGAATGCAATAACAAAGGCGACGTTTGCGATCGTACGCATGGTCGACCATACCTTATAAGTAGGGTTACTATCGGTTGACGCCATCGCCTCTGGTTTTACTTGTAAGAATTCATCTGACAAGAAGGTGAAGGCGTTATCGGCAAGGTCGCCAAGGAAACGCGTTACCGGACAAACAAGCCAGCCTACTCCTTCAATCGCACAGGTCGTCTTTGCTTCACAGTCAGGGTCATCTGCATCTTCACAGGCACCACCGGAGGTTGAAGTGTTCCCTCCATCCACCTCTTGACTGTCGGGGTGGTTTTTATTCCACAGTCTGAGAGACCCTGCGTTGGAATTAATCTTCGCCACTAAGTCGTCGCAGGTGTGTACTTCCCCAGTCCCTCCCGCATAGTTAGAACCTCGATAATTCCACACCGAGGCATGCTTTGTCATTTCGCTCGAATAACCACCCCCGCTTACCGTTGTCGAACCTACGTATGTAAATACGACCGAGTAGCTTGTCTCACCATCGACAAATGTAATTTTTGCATATTTACGTCCATCAATAACGCTTCCGTTATCGGCTGCAGATTTTTGAGTAGCGTCTTTTATATCACTATATTTACCAACCTTTTTACCATCACACTCACTTAAGCTCGCTTTATTAGACTGAAGAAGTCCTAAGTAGGCAATATATTTCGCTTCTCCGTTAAAGAAGTCGTTAAAATTCCCTCCACCCTTTGTAACAAGTGCAGAGTTAAAGGCTGATTTACGCGCTGAACCATCACCGCCAGCAGGGCTTGTGTAGTTCGGTGGGTTGTCGCTGTTAAACTTGTAGCCCATTGCGGTGAGGAGTTCTTTGCCTGACTCGAAGCCCCAGACCGCCATCCCCTTTTTCATTACCTGAGCACAGTCAAGCTTTCCGTCGGGGTATACGGCTACCCATGCATCAAGGTCATCGAACCATTCACCGTCTTTTGTTCCATCGGAACCGCCACCCCCACCGATCTTTGGTGAGGTTGCCCCGTTGTCGCCTACCTTCGTGAAGATTTTGCCACGCATGTGGCTTTCAACACACTTTGCAGCACCTCTCCAGTAGCTATACGCCTTTGCTCGTTCACTCGGTGAAGTATCAAGGGTTATTTTTGCCGAAGCGGACGGTGCTGAGAAGATACCAATAATTGAGAATACAAAAAGCGCCACCCCAAAAGTAAGCGTTGTGTAGATGTTACGTTGTAGTGCTGATTTTCCTTTAAAAATAAACATAACCGCTTACCATTATTAAACGATAAGCGGCTTTGTTTTACAAGGAGTGACGAATTATTTAACGTCCGCGATAGACCAGTCTATAATGCGAGGCCTTCCTTGAGTAGTATCGATAGTAAGGGTGGTTTCTCCGATATAACCGTTGAGGCTTGCGAGCTTACTTTCACTATATAGAGTCATACTTGCATTATTAACTGCTTTTTGACGAACGATAAGCGTCAAGATACCATCTTTGTCAGACTCTACGGTATTATTGAGATTCTCGACAGAGTAATCCCATATTTCTTTGTTCTTACTATTTGTATTCGGAATATTCTCGTCCGAATAGGTCGTTATATAACAGTTGATGTAAGATTCGTTATCAGTGATACCGCCCTGAATGAAGTCGAGTACCGTTGCATTTGCGGTTGCTTCGTAGTTTTCGCCGAATAGCGCAGTAGCATATACTTCTGCGTTTTTAGCTGCTATTTGCGCAGCGATTTCTTCAGCAGAGGTACCCTCATTATCGTTGAACCACTTATAGAATGTATCTGGTGTTGCTCCGGCCATTCCCCATCGGTCAATAATTTCAGTATACTGTTTACCAATCTCTTCTGGGGTCATGCCTTCTTTGAACTCAAGTTCACTAAGGAGTTCGGCTGCGTTTTCATCAGTCACTTCTGGATCGTGTGCATTTTCTGCCGTTGTTGGAGGGGTTGGCGTCTCGGGGGTTTCAGTCGGAGTTTCTTCCTGGCTGGTCGTTGTGGTTGGCTCGGGCCCCTGCTCTTGGGCATTTGCACCACACCCAGCAAGGGTGATAGTCAGCGCTGCAGCAGCTGCAGTGGCGGCAAGTTTATTTTTGTTGTCTCGTAGAAAGTTTCCTACACCATTAAAAACACGGTTACTTTTCGTTACCTCTGCTTCAGTTGATGTACTGTGTACCTGTGGTTCGTGTCGATCCATTGTGGTGGCAGTCCTTTTAGTTACAAAAATAATGACAGTAAGATACTTGCATAACTTGCTGTTTGTATTATATATACCACAAAAGTGTGGAAATGTAAAGCCCTTACGGTTGTAAAATTACCTATAAATATTGAAAAATAGTCAAAAACCTCGTACGCTATATACAACTATGAAGATAAAACAAACAATACGAAACGCAGTGCTAGCAGGATTTCTATTCTTCTCTGCTCTTGGCGTTACCGCAACGCTTGCCCCCGCTTCAACCGCATCTGCCGATTGTGGAGGCGTCCCAACATCAGTTATTAGTTGTAGTCAAGGTGGCGGTACAAACCTAGAGGAGACCGGCGTATGGGGTATCCTTCTTCTTGCAGTGAATATCCTCACGGCCGGTGTGGGCGTCCTTGCACTCGCCGGCATTGTTTACGGGGCGATTCTTTACACCTCTGCGGGTGGAAACCCTGAACAGGTCAAGAAAGCCCGCGGCATCTTTATTAATGTAGTTATTGGGGTTGCCGCTTTTGGCATAATGTTTACACTACTTAACTTCCTAGTACCTGGAGGAGTATTTACCGCATGAAAAAGCACTTCGCAAACATATGTATCGCGCTCGTCTTTGTTTTTGGCATTGCAGCGCCAGTAATGTCGCTTACTACCCCACAAACCGTTTCCGCTGCTGGGTGTGAATCTCGTGTTCTTGGTATACCACCATGGTATCGCGGGTTAACGCAGAATAACGCGCCTGCCTGTGACATGAAGCCTATGGGTGATGGTGGTGTTGAGCCAAAGAAATACATCTGGACCATCGTCCTTAACGTCGTCGAAATGGCGATTGTTATTGTCGCGTATATTGCCGTATTCTTTATTCTTTACGGTGGTTTCCTCTTTATGACGGGTGGTTCAAACCCTGGTCAGATTGAGAAAGCTCGTAAGACAATTCTTAACGCAGTTATCGGCCTTGTTATTGCAATGGCGGCGATCGGTATTAATAACCTGGTATTTAGTATTATTTAGGAAGCAATATGAAACATATATTCACTCAGTTTGCACAAAAAATCAGCGCCGGTGGGTCGGGTATTCCAACAGTCGGGGGTGATAGCCTCCTTCATAATGGGTTGAACCTCGTGTATTTCATTGCAGGGGCGCTTGCGGTTATCGTTATTATTATCGCAGGTATTATGTATACAATTTCATCTGGTGATGCCGGTAGGGTTGCAAAGGCGAAGAACCTACTCACCTACGCTATCGTCGGACTTATCGTTGTGTTGTGTGCATATACAATTACAGGCTTTGTTATGGGGAGGTTTAACTAATGAAACGAATTAAATTATTTATCGCGGCGCTTGGTGTTGTTGCGTTCGGGGGGCTCGCACTTGCCCCTACGACGAACGTACTGGCTATCGATCCGCTTGCGGGAACCTGTGCGGATAATCCAAACTCGGAGATTTGTAAGAGTAAGAATGACAACGCAACGAGTCTTATCGGGACACTTATTAATGTCTTACTATTTATAACGGGTGCGTTGTCGGTTGTCATGCTCATCGTCGGGGGTATTTTTTACGTTATCTCCAGTGGTGACGCGGGTAAAGTGGCAAAGGCGAAGAATACGGTTATGTACTCAATTGTCGGTTTAGTCATCTCACTTGTCGCCCTCGCGATTGTCAACTGGGTGCTTAAGATTTTCTAAGAAGTGCACAACTTCCCCGTAAAGGGGTTAACAAAACGTCAAAAATCTGATATAAATAACCTAGATTTCATTAAGAAAGGAATATAAACGAATGAAAGCAACAATTATTAAAAAGCTTGGCCTTATCACCGCTGCTTTTGCCCTTGCTGCGACGGCTCTTTTTGTGCCAGTTGTACCAGTAAGTGCTGCTGATAACTGTGGTGATATCTCAGGCGGTATCCAGTCAGGTGTAAACTGTGGCGACAACGGTAACGTACCAACAACCCTCTTCGGTTCAGGTTCGATCTTTACCACTGTTGTAAACGTGCTCCTCTTCATCATCGGTGCGATCAGCGTGATCATGCTTATCTGGGGTGGTATTCGTTACACAACTTCTGCAGGTAACTCAAACAGCGTTACCGCAGCAAAGAACACCATTATGTACGCGATCATCGGTCTTGTAATTGCGTTCCTCGCTTTTGCAATCGTGAACTGGGTACTCGGTGCAATCAACCCAGCGAACAGCTAAGAAATCCTTTCTTAACAAAAGAAACCCTCGCCTATGCGGGGGTTCTTTTTATACTTCTAACGCAACTCCCCCTCTTTCTTCTGTATAAAAATACCCTCGCGGCGGAGGGTATTTTTATATAAGCGTGAAGGTGCTTTATTGGATTTGAATCTTCTTAGCTGCCTCTTGCTTGATCTTGTTGAAGCTGATAGTAAGGACGCCATCTTTAAGTACTGCGTCTACTTCGTCTTCTTTAACACTCACAGGAAGCGCGAGGGTGCGGCTAAATTCGCCCCAGTAGCATTCTTGGATGTGCCAGTTAGTTGCTTCAGCGTCATCACCACTGCTGAGGGTGCCACTGATTGTAAGGATGCCATCGCTAATGCTGACATCGAGATCTTCTTTATTAACGCCCGCAGTACGCGCCTTAATAATGAGTTTGTCTTCTGTTTCGTAGACATCAACCGCAAGTTGACCCAAGAATTCTTCTTGGCTGTCATCCCAACTGTCTTCGCTCGCAGATGCAGTCGTATCGGTTGCTGTCAGGTCGTCGTCATTAAGGAACGCTGCTGCCAGTTCATCCTCAATGAGCAAATCTTCGTTTGGTTTTCGGGCCATGATATCCTCCACTTTTCTCTAGGCTCATTTGACAAATAGTCCCTCGTATTATACCGAGTACGTGTCGTATAATCAACTAAATGGGTGGTGTAAACGTAAAAAATACAATAGTTGAGCGTATCTTGCAAATTCTCGCCCCACACCCCTGTTGTGGGTGCGGGAGAATTGGGGGTTTATTGTGTGATGATTGTAAAAATGACATCATTCATGAGCCATATTGTGGTTGTATTGTGTGCGGACGATCACAATCGCTCGGTATCTGTTACAAGCACAACTCCCCTATCCAGCGCGCTTTTGTCGTATCCGAGCGTACTGAAACAATACGCTCCCTCATTGAGCGTTTAAAGTTCCACAACACAAAAGGGGCCGCCGAGGTGCTAGCGGACTGCCTGCACACTTCCCTTCCCCTTCTTCCCCATGAAACGCTTATTGTGTCGATTCCAACAGTCCGGTCGCATATTCGGCAGCGAGGGTACGACCATGCGGCGCTCATTGCACGACACCTTGCCCGTAAGCGCGGACTTCAATACGCCTCACCTTTGCGGCGCGAGACGAAAACAACACAGCATATCGTTAATCGTAAAACTCGTCAGTCACAGGCGCAGCATGCTTTCTCACTTGAGAGAGGGGTGTCACTCACCGATAGGACGGTAGTACTTGTGGATGATATTATTACCACCGCTTCAACCGTTATGGCTGCTGCGGATATACTGCGAGCGTCCGGCGCGACAGTTTGGGTAGCGGCTTGCGCCTACCAACCTCTCGACTAATGCGCGCGTATCTGTTAAAATAACCCAGTACTGCCACGCGCACCGTATATGGAGAGGTGTCCGAGTGGTTGAAGGAACCGGTCTTGAAAACCGGCAAGGTGTAAAAACCTTCGAGGGTTCGAATCCCTCCCTCTCCGCCAGTAGCAACAGATTGGAACACCCGGTAAGAGAAATCTTGCCGGGTGTTTTTTCTTTTGCCTCCACGGAGATGATTCCTCCGCTTGTTACGCCGTGTGCGGCCGCGTGTGCGCCGTTCATCTCTGGAATGCCTGGTCGCCCCAGTTTGGCGACAGTGGCCACCGGTGCCGCGAGAGCGCCGTTGAGTGTAATCTTCAGCTCCTCAGAAGACCGACGCCTATTCGTGTGCATGGCATCGCCCTCATCATCGACATCAATGTAGACCTTTTCAAATACCGCATGGTTCAAGAGCCTTCGCACCTCGTCCTGCGCGGTCCGGTAGAGGTCACCTGCTTTTTCCATGAGCTTTAGTACTACGTCGAGACGTTCCCGAACACTCAAGATATCGGTTTCGGCGCTCCGTATAAGGCGCTCGGCGTCTGCGATTTCAGCTGAGACCTGCTCCTGTCGTGGGCGAATATCTGCCGCATCGAGTGCACCCTCGAGATAGGCGTCAATCAGCCGCTGCTTCTTGAGATTCAGGTCACGGAGGCGCTTTTGCTGGATGTCTTTCAGCTTTGCGGACTCAGTGTGCTCGGCGTCGAGGAACTCGGATGACTTTTGTCTAGCGCGCTCAATCTCCGAGGCGCTAAATCGCACGGTGCGCTCCCAAATATCCCGCATCCCCTGCTCGATTCGCTCAACCTGAATGTACGGCAAGGTGCAGTCCGTCTTGCCGGTATGTCGGCCGAGGCAGAAGAAGTAGGTATAGATATCACCGTTCTTGTTTCGGGAGTGCCCGTAGCCAATGCGCCCCTCGCAGCGACCGCACACCAAGAGTCCCTTTAGCTGGTGGCCGTGTTTCCAGCCGCGGTCGCCTGCAAGTCGGCGTCCCGCCAGAATTGACTGCACGTGATGCCAGATGTCATCGTCGACGAGTGGCTCATGCGCGCCGTCGTACAGCACGCCTCGATGCTTTATTTTCCCGATGTAGTACGGGTTGCCAAGCATGCGGTGCACCTGCGAGTTGCTCAGGGGTTGCCCCTCGTAGCGTCGAGTCTTTCGGCTCTTTAGCCCCCGCGCTTCGAGAAGGTCGGTCAGCTGAGAGATGCTAATGTCGCCCTGCGCATAGGTGCGGAAGGCGAAGCGGATATGGTCGGCACGGTCTGGGTCGAGCGCAACTCCCTTGATGTCACGCCCTTCAATTCTGGTGACGGTGTTGAGGTAGCCGATCGGAGCGACCCCATGGGTACCTCCGCGCTGTGCTTTCTGAGCGATACCCTTCTTCGCTTCATGCGAGAGGTTGGACGAGTAGTACTCGGCCATCGATGCCATGATTCCGTGCTGCAGTTTCCCTGCTGGGGTGTCGTCGATATTTTCACTGACGGACACGAGGGTTGCCCCTGCCCTCTGAATCGCCATCAGAATATTCACATCATCGGTGCGGTCGCGAGCCAGGCGGTCGAGCTTATGCACGATGACATAGTCCACCGAACCCTCGGCGATATAGGCAAGCATCCGCTGCAGCTCTGGTCGGTTCGCAGATCGTGCCGATTCACCCGCATCCACAAACTCGGCAACGACTCCACCGCCCAGCTCCTCCACTTTCCGGGTGCAGGCAGTTCGTTGCGCAGGGATTGAATAGCCTTCAGCCTCACCGTTCTTATGCGCTTGCCGCGACGTCGAAACACGCAGGTAAATCACCGCACGTTTTGGTGCGGTAGTGATGTCCTGAACCGGTGGGTTTTTTGTCTGCGTATCCATACAGCATGCATGTTCGCTCTTCTTGCCAAAAACATCCAGTCCTACCAAGAGCTACTTTGGGAGCGGTGCGACATGAGAGCAAGCGCACTAACCGGGGTGACATGAAGAAGCGGTGGCGCTGAAAGCTCCTGTTGCGGAAATTGCATCAGGCACCCCACTACCTCTATTGACGAGGTGGCTGCAGCGCTCCCCGCCTAGCCCGACGCGACCCCTGAAAGCGGGGTCAGTCACGGGCAGTGATTCTCCAAAGGTGGCGGGTTCGCGCCGAAGTTCTCGTGCGCTTGGAGCGAGTGAAGTGTCTCCCGAAACGTCTTGTCAGGGGAAGCAAAACGAGAAGGCGCAAGGCCTTCTCGTTAGAGGGAATCAACAGAGCTTTACTTCAATTTCAGTGTTGCTCGACTGAAGCTGAGATATTGGCCATCCGAGACGGTGATGTACTTATCGCTGGAGAAGTTATCGTTCGAAACGAGTGCGTCGAATGAGCCGCTAGCACTTGACGCTATCTCTACGTAACCGCCGCTTCCGGTTGGACTGAGCTTGTACTCACCCGCTGGAATGTCAACGCCTATTTTGTACTTCCCTGAAGGGAGGGTGTCTCCCGAGGTATCAACTTTTGGCGCATCTTCCCAGGTGTAGGCTCGGCCAGAAAATTGTAAGTACTGACCATCGGCTACTAAAATAATCGTCCTGTTTGTGTAGTTGTCGTTCTCGATCAGCGAATCAAAGTTACCCGTTGAGTCGGATGTAATTTCAAGATAGCCACTACCGACAATTACGTATTCACCAGCTGGCATGTCGGTGCCAATCTTGTAATTACCTCCTGCAAAGCCCTTTTCTGGCTCCGCCTGAGTCTTTGATTCTTGTGTAGTGGTCTGAGGGCTGTTGTTTGACGTGTCCTTCGTATTAGAGTCTGAATCGTCCCCGCCCGACAGGGCACTTATAAAGATGATTAACAAGACGACAACTCCTAGTGTCGTCAGTACTTTGTGACGCTTAAACCAGTTACCTTCTTTGCTACCTGCCTGCTTCTTTGCCATACAGTTCTCCCTATTTAATTGTGTAAATGTGGCTGTTTTTCAAAGAAGCAGCCACGTGAGGTTGTTCACACCAGCAATCGGATATTGCACCGTATTGTTTTGCACGTGACTGCAATTTGATGCAATAAGACCCGCCAGTGCCTGGCGAGCAAATCGATTGTGGATGTGAACATCTCTATTTATAACATTTTGTTATGAAAGCTCATAGGCGAGTCACTAAGGATGCATAGACTCACTGGCTGGAGGGGCGGTAACCTCCCCCTAGAGCACCCTGTCTCTCTTTGC
>Ga0172382_10008147_pt1 | contig 14691 bp, 18 predicted proteins | sample Leawel138RmetaG_FD_122245 | JGI IMG/M metagenome (GOLD analysis project Ga0172382, IMG submission 122245) | Leachate microbial communities from a municipal landfill in Southern Ontario, Canada - Leachate well 138R metaG | ecosystem: Engineered > Solid waste > Landfill > Unclassified | place...
CTTGTGTTTCTGTAAGTTTAGCCGGTCCTTTAGCCCTCCCCTTCTCTTTCATGTCCTTCATATTATCCCGATGGGTTCCGAGGAAGAGATGGTCTGGATTCACACAGGAGGGGTTATCACAGCGATGCAACACATGGAGCCTATCTGGGATGGGGCCATGGTGTATGATCCAAGAAGTCCTATGGGCGGTGTGAGATAACCCGTGCCTTTTACCCGTTGGAAAATGTCCGTAACCCCTCCTATTAAGAGTTCCAACCCATAACCAGCAGTCCCCGGAGGCGTCTACTTTGCTCCAGAATAATTCCATTCTAACCCCCCGAAGAATATCGGAACAAATATTATACCATAATGTTTCCGTTTGGGGTCCGGGAGTGGTAAAATAAAAGTTCCCCTGATGGAGGTGTGAAGTGCAATTATATAGTATCGGACAAGCGGCTGAGCAGCTTGGGGTGAAATATCAGTGGGCCCATCGATGGGTGCGCCTCTTAAGGCTTGGAAGGAAGGTGGGCTGGGGAGTGGTGTTGGATGAGTCCGACCTGACCGAACTCGAGCGAAAGAGGGATGAGAATGGTCGCAAGAAGGCTTCATAGAACACTGCCTCAGATCGAGGCGTTGTATGGGCGAGGAGTAAAAAGTGTGATTCCTCTTTTCGATGGAAAGAACCCCGGCTACGGTCAATGGCAGAAGGTGTCCGATGAAGAGGCACAGGAGCGGATCTGGGACTGGAGTGGGGGAGTCGACAAAGTCAACTACGGCATTCGCCTGGGCCCTGGCCACGGCAACCTCTGTGACATAGACCTGGACTCTCGCGAAGCAAAACTGCTGGCAAAGTACTATCTTCCCCCTACCGCTCGTTTTGGGCGGGGCGGCGTCTGCACTCACTACCTGTACCGAATCATGGGCAAGGGCCTAGCCGGCAGCAAGCGCCTGGGCTGGGACAAGAGGGATGAGAAGACCGTCATCTGTGAGATCCGTTACTCTGGCCAGACGATGGGGCCAGGATCTCACCACCCCGTCACAGGGGAAGAGATCGAGTGGATGAGCGAGGATGAGATCGCCGAGATCGACGGCGGTGAGCTCCACGACCTGGTCTGCCAGATGGCCGCAGCATCGCTACTGCTGAGGGACTGGGCAGCCGGTGGCCGCGATGAGCTGGCCCTCTGCCTTCTGGGGGCGATGATCCGGTCGGGGTGGTCCGATGAGGACGCCGACTCATTCCTGGAACCGATTCTCGTCGAGAGTGGTGACGAAGAAGGCCTCAAACGGCTGAAGGCCTCTCGCCTGCGTGAAGAGCTGGTGTCTGGCGGTCGAGTGCCTGGCCTGCCTCGCCTGCGTGAGATCTGCTCCGGGGGTGGCCTGGGCGCGGTCGGTTTCGAGCGAGTGGTCGAATGGCTCGAGCTTGGTGCGGCCTCAGTGGTCGAGGAGATGAACAACGAATACGCGGTCTGCAAACTCATCGGCGGCGGGGTCGCGATCCTGCACGAGGAGCCCGGCGGTGGCGGTGTATCATTCATCGACCAGCGAGCCCTCGCTCTGCTGCACGCCAACCGCAAGGTGATGAGCGGAGGTCGGGAGATAACGGCGGACAAGTATTGGCTGGGCCACCCTGATCGGCGTGAGTATCGTCGGGGCGTGGTGTTCCGCCCAGGGCAGGATGCCCGCGAGGGGGAGTACAACCTGTGGCAGGGCTTCGCCGTGCGTGAGGAAGAAGGTGAATGGGGCGTCGGCTGGGAGATCTACCACGACCACCTGCGGGATAACGTCTGCCGTGGGGATGAGGAAGTGTTCCAATGGCTGCTGGGCTGGATGGCCCACAGAGTCCAGAAGCCCTGGGAGGTGCCTCAGAGTGCGGTGGTGTTGATCGGCGAGCGCGGCGATGGCAAGTCGTCTGTGTTCAAGATCTTCGGTCGGCTGTTCGGTCGGCACTACATGTCGGTGACGCAGCCCTCACAGCTGCTGGGCAAGTTCAACCAGCACTTGATGGACAAGGTGCTGGTGCTCGCCGACGAGGCCGTGTGGGGCGGCAGTAAGGAGTCGGAAGGGATCCTGAAGGTGTTGATTTCGGAGGATAAGCGGACCATCGAGATCAAGGGCGGCGCGATCTTCGACGTCGAGAACTGTCTGGGCGTGGCGATCGCATCGAACAACGACTGGGTGGTGCCAGTGGGCCGCCACGAGCGCAGGTTCCTGGTGCTGCGTACGGGCCGAGGAGTGGGCGGAGACCTCGACTTCTGGGACCGCATGTATAGTGTGATGAGTGTGGAAGGTGGAGGCCTGGGCCGACTGCTCTATGACTTGAAACGCTGGGATCTGGAGGGCAGGGGCTGGAGGGGCAACCGTCCTCCGATGACTGATGCCGCTCGGGAGCAGCAGGATCAGGGGGTGGAGCGCTGGGTGCAGTATCTGCGGGAGCTTGAGCTCGCGGAGGGTGAGGAGTTCTGGGAGGATACTCTCTACGAGCGGTACGTGGCTTGGCACCGGGAACATGGGGGTAAGTGGGGCTGCGAGACTCAAATCGTATTTTATAAGCGGGTCATGCGTATGTTCCCTTGGGCGGAGCGGAAGCGCGTTCTGATCACTACCTCGGGTAAGCGTAGGGCTAGGATCAAGTTCCATAAGGTGACGGAGAGCCTCAGGCTGTTCATGGGGTGAGGAGTAGGGGGGTGATGGGCCTTAGGGCCCATTTTTGTTTATATACTGTATTTCTAGCATGTTCTCATAAATTGCGTGAAAATTAGTCAAGGGGGGTAAAAAACAGCAGAAAATTTTCATGCCAGAAAATTATGTCTCCGTGATAATTGGCCCATAAGTTACTGATTCCACTGGGAAAATTTTTCTTCTTGACCCCGTGGCGAAATGACAAAAAATTTTGCCACTCCGCGTATATTTTTACGGCGCACTTTTTTAGCTAACCCCAAATCCAGTATTAATATTGATATTATATTTTTCTTTTGATCATCAAGAAATAATATAAATAACTGATTTATATACAAAAATTGTTTTAGAGGGCTAGATGGAAAGGAGTAGGAGTTGGTGATATATAATCGTTTCGCGATATAAACAGATTGAATCCGCTCGGGCGGGCAGTGGGAGTGGGAGTGGGACTGGGCGGGGGTACGCGGGGTTTATACAGCGCGCGAGAGGCCCCTGGGCGGGGCTAGGGGTCCGCGTTTTATGGGGGAGGTGGGGTTACTAGGATGCGCGCAACACGGCCCCTACGCGGGGCCATTGAGGGGGTTACAGCACGAAGCAGTGAGTGTCCGGGAAGCGCTCGTGATAGCGTTTGGGCAAGGTCCCTCCGCACCAGAGGTTATTAGTGCTCAGGATCTCATCGGTGGCCAGGTTCCTGATACGGAACTCGCGTCCCGCGTGGCCGAGGAGGTAGGAGGGTTCGGAGGACCGCCCGCCGTCGGTATAAAGCGTGTGGCCCACCAGGATCCACTTACTGGTGTCCCCCCTGGACTCGCTGCTCCCAGAAGTCGCAGGTGAAGCACAGTTCCTTACTCCTCATCCTCTGAGCAACGGACGGGGAATAGCGGGCGACCTCGGGGGCACCACACTCCTTGCACCAGTAGAGGTTGGAGGCGTTGGCCTCGTAGTAGGCGAGATTGACCCTGGCCACGGGATCACCTCCACTCTGGATATACTGCTCGATGCGTTCAGCGATGCTCATGTCAAGCTCCTGTGCTGGGCGGCGGAAACAGGGCGGCCCGTGGGGATATGGGCAGCCGCGCCGGCCGCTCGCCCTGCCATGGACTGAGATACCTTGGAACTGCGGCCGTGGGTATCAGGACCAAAGGCCTCGGCCATCAGGGTCTCTCGCTTCCCCTGGACCCGGACCAGAGCGGTGCCAGTATGCTCGGCGTCAACCTGATCTCGCTGGGTCATCATCGCTTTGAGCCTGGCCTGGATGGCACCGGCGAATCCGTTACGGAAGGCGTTGGGTTGGTCTGAGCCTTGCGATGCCTTATAGGCCGAGTCGAGGAGGAGCTCGTGGAGCCATACGGCCAGCTCGACGTCTTCGCGGGGGCCCTGGAACCGGATCTGCCCTCCGGGAAGGGAGCGGAGGCGTGTGCGGGTATATAGCTTGACGCCCCAGGCGATGATGCCGATCCACGGGGGTATAACCTTTGCATTCTTCTTGCCGGGGCGGCAGGCCCGTGCGTAAGCTTGAGTCAGGTCGAACTCGGCCTTCAGGGCTTCCTCTTCCAGGTCGCCCAGTGAGATCTGGTGCTTGGCCATGAGCTTGGCCGCCATACGGCTGGCGTTCTCCGCCTCCTGAGGTGCGGCTGAGGGGTCAGCGGCCAGGGCCAGCAGTGCGCGAATCTTATCTTTCATTTCTTGATCCTCCGAGGACGGTTATCCGGGCCATACTCCCAGTCGGTGCCTTCTTTGCCCCACCCCCAGGACTCGACGTCGCGGTAGGTGGGACGGCGGCCGAAGTAGGAGCTGATGATACCGAGGCAGCCCAGGAACATGGTGAAGATGAATATATATGCCAGGGTGAGGAAGAACGTTAGCATCTGTCCAGGACCTCGTCGACCCGGTGCGAACCCCTGTAGTAAAACTTGTACCCGCCGAGCTGGAGGATATATTCATCGCTGATATACTCGAACCCGCCGTAGTAATCCAGCTGCCGGGGGTTACTCGAGGCGATGAAATCTTCCCCGACGTAGACCATACCGCAGCGGGGGTCCAGGCCCAGGTCACCGGCGGGGCGTTCGACGGCCCCTTCCAGGGCGCCATCCACCAGTTCGTCGATGGCGCAGATCAGTTCGTCACGGTTCATGGTTATTGCTCCTCCGGGCCGGAATAGAACAGGTCGGTGTCGATGGCCTGCAGAGCGGAGGTCAGGGTCTCGATTGAGGGGTTACGAATGGCCTCGATCAACTCGGGATGAAACTCCTCCTGGTCGGGATCCTCCATCTCGAAGGGGGACAGGTCGAATTCGGTTTCCAGGACGTCCCGGATCAAGGGGGCCAGTTCGGGGCCGCGGTAGATGGCGACATCACCCTCGAAGTTGGTAACGATTACGTGGTCCATGATATTACTCCTGTGGTAGGGTTAGTGGGCGAATCCATTATACCAGGATTCGCCCCGGATCGGTGGGTTATTCTTCGTCGGTGGCGGGAGTACCGGCCAGGACGGCTCGAACCTTGGCCAGTTCGGGGCTGTCCGGTTCCCAGGCCCAGCGAGCGCCGGTCCCGATATTCCCCAGGGCCTTGCGCAGGCGACGTCGGGCGATGCGGGGTTCCAGGTCCAGGTCGAAGCACAGTTGCTTCAGGTGGATGAGGTTGGAATCTTCCTTCGGGGCCTTCTCCGGCTTGTTAGCGGCCTCCAGCTGGGCAGCGGCGGACAGCTCCTCGTGGGCCTCATCGCGTTCTTCCGGGGTCTCCACGTCGGCCAGCAGGGCCATGCAGCGTTCCTGGGCTTGGGCCCGGTTACGGAAGGCCTTGATCGGATCCTTCCCGCTGTGTTCGTTGTACCAGGCGACCAGTTCGGCCAGAGTGGCGGAGTGGAGGTTCGGGCAGGGTTTCATGGTGGCGGCTCCTGTGGTGAGGGGGTGGTTCGGTGTGTTGATGGGTTCATTCTATACCTTTCCCGCCAGGAGTAAATGGGTTTAGCCCAGGAAATTGTAACGGGGTTCGGGGGGGCGTCCTATTTATATGGAGGCGCGCGTGCGTATACCACAGGATGAGAGAGAAGTAAATGGACCGCTTACCCGACCTGGGCCTACCCGTCTGTCCTATGCCTCCTGGGTATCCTAGACGGGTATGACAGCGGGGTATCCCATGGTCCTATGCATTCTGGGTATTGATCTGGGGTATCACGTTGGTATAGAGAGGGTAATACCGAATGCCAATGTCCTATGCATTGAGGGTGGGAGCCCCCCATTTGCTTAGATTATTACAGGCTGCTATGGACCTCGGCACTCTAGAGAAATTACAGACTAACCCAACCATTTACACCTCACCCACATCTCGACTATAATCAGAGCATGAAACCCGTACGCCCACACCCCAATCCCAAAGACGCCTCCCAGGTCGAGGTGCTGACGGGCATGGGCGCGAGCCAAGAGTACATCGCAGCCCACCTCCACATCTCTGTAGAGGAGCTGAATCAGCACTACCCCAAGCCTCTCGCTCACGGCCTAGAGGAAGCCAACCTTCGTGTGGCCCAAGCCTTCTTCGAAATGGCCACCTCCGGAGAGCATCCTCAGATGACCCTGGCCTGGATGAAGATGCGCGCTCGTTGGACGGACGCTCCGATGCCTGACGCCCCGGACGACGATGTTGAGGTAGAGGAAGTTCGCCAGAAGCTCCTCAAGCTGGTCAACCGTGCCGCCAGTTAGTGCCGAGCAGCTGCAGGACCTCTCGCTCGCCGAGATGAGAGCCCTCCTGCACGACTGGACTATCTGGGCTCGCTCCGCACAGCTGCCCCCGGACGACCCGCGCTCCTCCAACTATCCACCCGATCAAGGCCCTAACCCCCACTGGGAGTACTGGCTGGCGCTCGCCGGCCGTGGGTGGGGGAAAACCCGCACCGGAGCGGAGCAGGTTCTTCGCTGGGTGCGCATGGGTTATCGTCGCATCGGTATCATCGCCCCGACCTCTGCGGACGCTCGAGACGTCGCTACTGAGGGCGAGAGTGGTATTCTGACGGTAGCGCACCCGAAAGAGAGGCCCCTGTATGAGCCCTCGAAGCGGCGCCTGACGTTCCCCAACGGAGCCATCGCCACCCTGTTCTCTGCAGAGGAGCCGGAACGTCTTCGCGGTCCTCAGCATGACGCCATCTGGATGGATGAGATGGCGGGTTGGCAGTATCCACAAGAGACGTGGGACATGGCCATGTTCGGCCTGCGTCTGGGCATTCATCCTCAGGTGTTCATCTCGACGACGCCGAAGCCCATTCCGCTCATTCGCTCGCTCATCCTCCGAGCGCAGAAAGAGCCGGAGAAGGTCGTCCTGACCACCGGCTCGACGTATGAGAACAAGGCCAACCTGGCCTCGACCTTCTTCACTCAGGTGGCGCAGTATGAGGGCACTCGACTCGGGGATCAGGAACTTCACGCCAAGCTCATCGACCCCCGAGAGAGCGGTATCGTTCGACCGGGATGGTTCAAACTCTTTCCGTCGAGCCAGCCTCTGCCCAAGTTCGAGGTCATTCTGCAGAGCTACGACACGGCCTTCACCGAGCGCTCTCTGGATCGCAAGACGAAGGATCCCGACCCGAGTGCGGCGTCCACCTGGGGCGTCTTCTCCATCCCATCGGCGCTTCGCACGAAGTACGACATCCCCTCATACATTCAGTACGGCGTGCTGCTGCTTGACAACTGGACGGAGCATCTGGGCTATCCCGACCTGCGCCAGAAGGTGCAGAAAGAGTATGAGTCCACCTTCTTCGGTCCCAAGGGAGATGAGCGTCGGGCTGACATCGTGCTGATCGAGGACAAGGGCTCGGGCATTTCCCTAAGGCAGGACCTGGCACTCGTCGTTCCGGTGAGGGCTTACAACCCGGGTCGGGCAGACAAGGTACAGCGTCTGCATGCGGTGTCCAACCTGCCCTGTAGGGGTCTGGTGTTCATTCCCGAGTCCAAAGCGAAGCCGGGTGAGTTCGCCACCTGGGCTGAGCCTCTGGTGGATCAAGTCTGCTCCTTCCCGCTGGTCGAGAATGATGACCTGGTGGACACCTTTAGCCAGGCCCTGCAGTACCTGAAGGATCAGGGTTGGCTGGTGATCGACGCTCCCCCTGAGGAGGAAGATCTACCTCAGCCGCCCCGACACAGGAATCCCTACAACGCCTGACGCGGGACGAGCTCCGGGGTATAATAAATCAGCTTGTACCTGGAGCCTACAATGGCCTCTCCGCTAACCGCCATTCTCAAGGCGGTCAAGAAACTCTCACCCGACGCGCGTACGACGGAGCAGGCCATGGAACGGGCCGAGCTCCTGTCTCAGCATACGCCCCTGGACCGTTACTCTCCGAGCCTCGTCGCTCGCTCGGCTCTCCTGCACCAGGCGGCTCAACGGGGCTTCTCTGAGGGCCTGGTCCCCACGAGAGAGCCGTTCGCGACCACTCTCATGCGCCCGTCGGAGTTCCTGTCTCGCACGCCTCCTCTGGACACCGAACGCGACGCTCGCATTCTGGAGGGCCTCATCCCCTCCATTAGAGAGCAAAAGTTGAGAGACGCTCCGGTGCTCTGGGTGGATCAGTATCCTGAGGGCCTCCAGGCGGGTTATGAAGGTCGTCACCGCATGCGCTCTCTGCAGGAGCTGTATGGAGACGAGCCCGTGCCAGTCAACCTGATTCGTGGCGACCGATACGACGTCGTGCCGAGTGAGTGGTTTCAAGGTGAGATGGAACGTCGGTACATCGAGCCGTCCTCACTCTCTCCCCTGGAACTCATGCGGCAGAAGATCTATTTCGGAGAGAGCCCGGTCGAACTGTCTCCCCTCTGGATGAGAGATTGATATGAACCCCTTCAGAGTCATCAGAGAGGAACTCCCCCGCTTTCTGGATGAGCCCCACGCGGCCGAGTTCAAGGAAGTCATGGGGTTGCTCCTTCCGTCCACTCCATCTGAGGTGGCGATGGAGGTGGCCTTCGCGCCTATCTCCAAACCGGCTCGCATGGCCTCTTTGGCGGCCTCTGCGCTGACACACTCTCCGGAGGCGGAAGGGGCTCCTCTGTCCAAGATCGCCAAGTGGCTGGATGAGGCCATCGGATATGCTCGCAACCGCCGTCTCTACTCCAACGGAGAGGAGGAGCGTATCGAGCGCATCGCCCGAGAGCTCCCGGTGGTTCCTGAGATCTTCTCCCCTCAAGCGGTAGCAGAGAAAGCGGTCTTCGCACCGCCCAACTCACTGGTGGGAATGAGTCCTCGAGAGTTCCTGAAGACCGCCTGGCCCCTGGACGTGGAGTCAGCCCGTCCCTACATCGAGCACTACAAGGACCTGGTACGTGAGGGCCGCTGGGTGGATCCCGAGCCCGGGCTCTTCAACGACCGATACGTTCAAGACCGCCGAGCTCGTGAGTTCAAGGGATTCGAAGACGTGCCTTTCTTGCGGTATCGCCAGATGTATGACGATCGACCACTGCTCTCCCAGCAGGCGGTGGGGCACGAGGGACGGCATCGCAATATGGTCATTTCGGAGATGTTCGGGCCCGATGAGCCCTCGCTGGTGCACATGGTTCCGGGGTACAACCAGCAGAACCTGGACTTCATCTCAACGATCTATCCCGAGACCGAGAAGGCCAGCGACCTGTTGTATCGGTCCCCTGTGGAGCTGGACCGTCGACGTCGCTATGCCAAGGGCGGCCTGGCTCAACACCTGGAGTCCATGGGATTCACCTCCGGGGACACCGAATATGCGATGCAGCAATTCGAGAAGGACCGGGAGCACTTCCCTCATCAGGGCATGACCAACTACGAGTCACGCCCGGAGATGTACCTCATTCGCAAGCCGAGCAAGATCGTGCCGCAGGATGAGTGGAAGTATGGGGAGTCCGTTGGGGGAACTCACAACTTCCTCGAGGGCATTCAGGTGCCCAATCGCTCTCGCACATGGCTCCTCCCTGAGGTCCTGGCACACGAGGCCCAGCACTCTCAGGTGGCCTCTCTCCCCCCAGAGGAGGTCCTGGATGAGGGACGCCAGGCAGCTCAGAAGAGCATTCTGAACCGCCTGATGGAACACCTCAACCCGATGCGATACTGGGAGTACCCTGAGGGCTTCACCGGACGTGAAGAGCTCGAGGAGCTGGCTCCTGAGATGATCGCCGCAGAGGGCTACCTTCCGGCGGGACAGACCATGATTCGGTCTGAGCTGGGACGGAAGCTGATGCCGACCCCTGAAGAGAAGTTGTGGTACATGAGCCGTCGCTACCCTCGACGTGAAGACATCGACGCCATGACTGGCGCCTCTCCGGACTGATGACATGAAAAAGAAATGCGGCTGTGGCGGGCTCGAGAAATACGCCGAGGGCGGACGCACTCGAGTTCCAACTCGCAACATCCGATTCATCGACCCCGAGGCAGAACGCATTCGCGGGCGAGGGGCACTAGCCGCTCTGCAGGGGTACTTCGGGGGAGACCGACCCTCTGCCATGTACCCTGGAGCTCAAGAGGCGTATGAGTCGGGCGAGCTCGCCGGAATGGCCGAGATGCTCATTCCCGGTGCAGCCATGGCCAAAGGCGCACTCGGTGCAGCCCTGGCTGGAGTCATCAAGCCACGAGGTGGAAACTGGCTGACCGGAAGCGTCGAGGGCTCGCTCAGTAACCTACTCCGGAGAGAGTATCCCGGGGAGTCTCTTCAGATGCAGCGAGAGGCACTGGAGCTGGGTCGTCAGAGAGGCTATGCGGAGCCCACGATCCGAGAATTAGAACGGGCGGTTCAGCAACGTGAGGCCCCAACGGTTCTCAATCAATGGATTCAGGGCCCGCTAACAAAATACGTCAAGCGTGACATGGCCACGCCGGAAGATCCCGTTCGAAAGCTGGCGGACCAGGGGATCCTGCACATGGGTATCCCTCAGACTCGGGGGAACCCCTCCGGCGGGATTCAAGGGGCTAGGAGACTCTCGGGGTTTCCCGAGGAGGGATTGAGCACCACTCCCGGCGGCTCCCTATGGGAGAACTTGTCCGATCGAGTCGTAGAGGCCGGCCCCGCGAGATACCTGCAAGACGATCCCAAGGTGATAGCCGAGAATCCGTGGATGCAAAAGTTGGACCCGGAGTCGGTGGTATACTCCACTCCATCCAACATTGAGCGGGGCTTGGGCTTTGATCATCTCCTGGATGAGCTGAGCAATGCCCTAGACACCGACTCCGGCCTTCCACGCCACCTGCTCCTGCGTCCAGAGCAAATGCAGCAGATGGGCATGGAGAAGGCGGTTCGACATGTGGATGCCATCAACAAATGGCGCGAGTCCCAACGAGCCGCCGCTAATGCAGAGCTCGCCAACAAGGCACTGGCCGTCCGAGAGTACCCGGACACTCCGGAGCTGCCGAACCCGAAAGGGCTGCGCTGGGTGGAGTTGGGTAAGGACTCCCCCGACCTCGAGAAGCAACTCAAATATGAGGGCGACGTCATGGGCCACTGCGTCGGCGGATATTGCGAAGACGTGCTCTCGGGGGATTCTCGCATCTTTAGCCTTCGGGATGCCAAAGGCGAGCCTCATGTCACCATTGAAGTCGCACCTCCGGGACGGGGCCCTAGCGCCTGGATTCCCGAGGATGAGGATTTTCCCGTCATGTGGCCTGACATCATTCAGATCAAGGGTAAAGGCAATTCGGCTCCCAAGGACGAGTACTTGCCATTCGTACAAGACTTTGTCCGAAACAGTCCGCTGGGCGGAACGTGGGGCGACGTAGGGGACCTTGGGAACGCTCGTTTGCATCGCCTGGAAGATGAGTCGGGGATCAAGTACCTGACTCCAGAGGAGTACAATCTCCCCAGAAGGAAAGAAGGGGGCCTCGTGACTCAGCCCGACTACTTTGACGATTTGGATGCATTTCTTCGGAGATAGCCATGCCCCTCAAGAAATCTGCTAGCAAGAAGGCCGTCAGCGAGAACATCAAGACGGAGATGGAGGCTGGTAAGCCTCAGAAACAGGCTGTGGCGATCGCACTGGATGTGCAACGTCGAGTCAAGAAGAAAGGGAAGAAGTGATGGAAGAAGAGAACATGATCCCCCAGGATGATGGGTCAGTCATCATCGAAGAGCTGGAGATGGTGGAAGTCGACAGCTCAGACTTCTACGAGAACCTGGCGGAAAAACTCCCTGAGTCGACGCTGATTCAGCACGGGAGCTCGTTGTATGAACTGTTGACGTTGGATAAGAAGTCCAGGGAGAAGCGAGATGAGCAGTATGAAGAGGGACTTCGTCGAACGGGCCTTGGGGACGACGCTCCAGGCGGCGCAGAGTTTGATGGCGCCTCACGCGCGGTTCACCCTGTGCTGGCAGAAGCCTGCGTGGATTTTTCAAGCCGAGCTATTCGGGAGCTGTTCCCGGCACAGGGCCCAGTAAAGACTTCGGTCATCGGTGAGGCCACCGCTCAAAAGCTGGAGCGCGCCGAGCGCAAGCGTCGGTTCATGAACTGGCAGCTCACCACTCAGATTCAGGAGTACCGATCGGAGTTGGAGCAGCTGCTCACTCAGCTCCCGATGGGTGGCAGCCAATACCAGAAGTTCTGGTACGATGAGCAGCTGGGGCGGCCTCGCACCGAATTCATTCCGATCGACGACATCTTTCTGCCCTTCTCGGCCACGGACTTCTATACCACTCCTCGACTGACCCATCGCCAGTACATCACTCGTCAGGAGTTCCATAGCCGGGTCCGCTCCGGCCTCTATCGGGACATCTTTGTTCCTGAGGTCTCCGGGTTCCCCGAGCAATCGGCCGCGGCTGAGGCCAATGACAAGATCGAGGGGGTCGAAGAGGACGGCTACAATGAGGACGGCCTACGGGAGATTTTCGAGATCCAGGTACATCTGGAGTTGGAAGATGACCCGCTGACTCAAGGCGAGCTGGCCCCCTACATCGTCACGATTGACTCCGATTCGGAGAAGGTCCTGGCCATCTATCGCAACTGGCGAGAAACGGATTCTCGGCGCCGCAAGTTGGACTGGATCGTCGAATGGAAGTTCATCCCCTGGCGGGGGGCGTATGCCATCGGCCTACCGCAACTTATTGGGGGACTGTCTGCCGCGCTGACGGGCGCGCTTCGTGCGCTGCTGGATTCGGCCCACATAAATAACGCCGCTTCCATGCTGAAGCTTAAGAGCGGGCGCGTCGTGGGCCAGAACGCTCAAGTTAGCGTCACTCAGGTCACGGAAATTGAAGGCCCCGCCGGTATCGATGACATCCGCAAGCTCGCGATGCCGATGCCGTTCAACCCGCCATCGCCGGTCCTGCTGGAGCTGATGAACGGGCTCTATGGCCTAGCCAAGGGTGTGGTGGCTACCAGTAATGATGCCCTCCAGAACGTGGGTGACCGGACTCCGGTGGGCACGACGATGGCACTCATCGAGCAGGGCGCTCCCACCTACTCGGCCATTCACGCCCGACTCCATCACAGCCAGGCCAAGGCCCTGGAGATCCTCCAGCGCATCAACTCCGACTTCCTGGACCCGGCACTCATTGCTGAGGACTTGGGAGAGGAGCTGGTGACCCCGGAAGACTTCATGACCACCATGGACGTCCTTCCGGTCAGTGACCCAACGATCTTCTCCGAGGCCCAGCGATTCGCTCAGATTCAATCCATCATCCAGATGGCTCAGGATCAGACGGTTCCATGGAACAAGCTCAACGTCTATCGTCGAGCCCTGAAGCAGATGCGAGTGGAGGCGGTGGATGAGCTCCTTCCGGCCCCGAAGGATCCTCTGACCTCCGACCCCTTGACGGAGGGATTCGAGGCCGTGCATGAGGGTCGTATCCTTAAGGTGGGGGCCGACCAGGACCACCTGGCACATGCCCGAGACCATCTGATCTACATCTCGGCCCCCTGGATCCTGGCCAACCCATTGATTCCGCCTCAGCCCCTGTTGACCATCATTCAACATGCGAATGAGCACATTCTCTACTACTACTCTCAGCAGCTTGCGATAGCTACCGAGCAGCTGACCCTGCAGGGAGTGCCACTTCAGCTGGCCATGGCCCAGGCCCAGCAGCAGGTGGCTCCAGTGCTGGCTCGGGAGATCTCTCCGCTGATACAACAGATGCAACAGATGCAACAGACGCTTCAGCAGCGCATGCCTCCGCCTCAAGTGCCTCCAGAGGTTCAGGCTTCCCTGCAGATTGCTCAGATGGATACGCAGCGCAAGACTCAGGCGGATCAAGCCTCCCTGCAATTGCGTCAGGCCCAGCAGACTGCGGACCAGCAGTTGGCCCAGGTGGAATTGGCCCTCAAGCAGCAACAGCAACAGTTCGACCAGTACATCAGCCAACAGGAACTGAGACTAGAGGAAATGAGTCAGCAGGTCGAGCTGATGAAGAACGAGGCCGATAATCGCCAAAAGCAGCTCACTGAACTGCTGAAGAACAAGGATGATAACGATACTCAGATCATTATCAAAACTCAGGAGGGTGACCGTGCTCTGGTAGAAAGCGTGCTTCAGTCGAAACTGGCTAGTGACAACTCACTCGATAAGGGGTAAAATCATGATCAATCAGCACAAGCAGATGGCGATGGGAAAGAAAATTCCCCAGGAACAAGTCAAGACCTCGCCAGTTGACAACTACGCCTGTGGGGGCAAAGTGAAGGCCCCCGCGAAGAAACCCAAGAAATGATCCAGGACGCCGTCATCTCTCAGTGCATTCAGAAGATCCGTAACCGGATTCAGGACAAGATGCGGGGGTTGGCGGCGACTCGATTTGAACAGCTCTACGAGGTGGGAAGGCTTCAGGGACAGGTCGACGGGCTACAAGAAGCCCTGGACTGCCTGAGTAACACTCTCGAGGAGCTGGACACTTAAACCGCCCGCACTCACTCGGCCAGTGGGGAAGTGATCTCCAGCACTTCATGCGGGCGGCTCTATCTGGAGCTTCAGGAGAATCGTAATGATTCCAGCATCCAGCCTCGAAGAGGCCTTTCCCGACATCAATCCCGGTGTCCAGCCACTCGGCACTCGAGTCCTCGTGCAACTGCGCACGGTCCGTTCCAAGACCTCCAGCGGGCTCATCCTCGTCGACGAC
>Ga0172382_10008148_pt1 | contig 14690 bp, 16 predicted proteins | sample Leawel138RmetaG_FD_122245 | JGI IMG/M metagenome (GOLD analysis project Ga0172382, IMG submission 122245) | Leachate microbial communities from a municipal landfill in Southern Ontario, Canada - Leachate well 138R metaG | ecosystem: Engineered > Solid waste > Landfill > Unclassified | place...
ACCTTTGAACAACTAGCTATTGAAGAAAATTTGATTTCGAATCCCGGACTACTCAAAGAAGGTCAAGGCGTGGAAGTGATGTATCATGTAGATACTGAAACCCCTTTATCGTGTGAACTTCCTGCTTTTGTTGAATTGAGCGTTACCTATACCGAACCCGGTGTGAAAGGCGATACGGCTACCAATACCTTGAAACGAGCCAATGTCGAAACCGGTGCCGAGATTATGGTGCCCCTTTTTATTGAAGAAGGTGAAAAAATTAAAGTAGATACTCGTACAAATCGTTACGCAGAACGAGTTAAATAATAACATAATAATTTTATCATGATATTTGAACAACCTCTATCACCAAACGACATCCTTGCTTTACTTGGTAATCATGTTGAATTTATTGGTGATAAAAATTCTACAATAACAGGTATTAATGAAATACATGGTGTTGAAAATGGAGATATCACCTTTGTTGATCATCCAAAATATTATGAAAAAGCTTTAAAATCCAAAGCAGATTTTATATTCCTTGATAAAAAACCGGATGATAATTACGGAAAATCATTGTTTATTACAGATGATCCTTTTAGAGATTATGTAAAAATCGTTAAACATTTTCGCAAATTTATCCCGCAAGACACTTTTGTTCATCCTGATACAAAAATCGGAGAAGGTACGGTACTTCAACCCGGTGTTTTTGTAGGCAGAAATGTCAGTATAGGTAAAAATTGTATTATACATTCTAATGTAAGTATCTATGATTTTACAACCATAGGCGATAATGTTATCATCCATGCAAACAGCGTAATTGGTGGTGATGCCTTTTATTTTAAACGCCGTCCGGATTCTTGGGATAAAATGGAAACCTGTGGATCGACTTATATAGGAAATAATGTAGAAATAGGTGCTTTGTGTACTATTGACAAAGGCGTTTCGACCGAGACTTCTCTTGGAGACGGCTGCAAATTAGATAATCATATCCAAATCGGACATGATACCAAAATAGGTAAGAATGTATTGATAGGTGCACATTCCGCCATTGCCGGTGTGGTTACCATTGAAGATAATTGTTTGATTTGGGCAAGGGTTTCCATTAATAAAGATTTGGTAATAGCAAAAGGTACTACGATTTTAGCTACTTCGGGCGTTGATAAAAGCTCTTTACCTAATCAAGTATTATTCGGTTCTCCGGCTATCGATTATCGTAAAAAATGGAGAGAAATGGCCTCTATGCGGATGCTCCCCGATATTTTGGATGACCTTATAGAAATGAAATCGAAAATGAAATAATATAACATATAAAAAAGACGGTATTAAAACCGTCTTTTTTTGTTTAACGCCGAATCATACTTCCACTTTATTTCATCTTTTTCAAATGATAATCTGTTAATGCTTCAATAGGATAACGCACAATATGTTGAATAAACAATGATTTCTCTTTTCCAACCTCTTTCAATATCTCGGAAAACATCGCCGCTATTGAACCCACAAAATTAACCGGATAGGTTTTTGATTCAGGGTAGGGAAGTACTAATTCATCGAAAAAATTACGAAATGAATTTCTTACAATATTTTGCATACATTCTTCTTTTACGTTTTCATATACGAATTGCGCAAATTGTGAAATAAAAGCTCCCGGTTTCTCTTTTTGATAAAGACGGTTTAAAATGTCGAGGGAAGTGAATCCGTATTTTTCAAAAAATAAATGATGAAGATGCTCCGGAAGTTGATTTTTTAAATATAATGTTAATAATCCTTTTCCAATATAAGTACCACTGCCTTCATCACCTAACATATAACCTAAAGAAGGGAGTGTTTTAATGATATTTTTCCCGTCATAAACACAAGAATTAGAGCCGGTTCCAAGTATGCAAGCAATTCCCATATCATCGCCACACGACGCTATTGCCGATGCCATGATATCATGGTCGACTGTAATGCACGCATTCGGACATATTGTTAACAAACATTGTTTGATTATTTCCTTTTTATTATCATTTGAACAACCGGAACCGTAAAAAAAAACTTCATCTATGCTATAATCTTTAATAACAGGATATAAGCTGTATTTCAAAACTGTTATAATTTCATTTTCAGTAAGATGATAAGGATTCAATCCTTTGGTATCAATTTTTGCTATAGTTCCTGTAGGGTAGGATAGGAGTCTCCAATTGGTAGTGGTCGATCCGCTATCGGCAATAAGTATCATATTTTTTTATTGCAAAAGTATCATAAATTCAAATATCATAGAATATATAAATTGACAATTCGTGAAAAACAATGCAAACATAACGTAAATTATTTGTGTAAATTAAACAAGTTTACACTAAAATATAATGTAAATAATCATTATTTACATCAACAATTACTGTAAATTATATGTAAATTAACGTAAATTACACATTTTGCTAATATGTAAATCGAATAAGATTCTTAAATATATAGAATGAAATACCTTATAATATAGTAATACAATTAAATATATATTATATGTAATGTTATACTTTAATCAAAATGTGTAAATATTCAAATTCATTTAAATTATACTATTAGAAATACATAAAAGACTAACATATAGTTATTAAAGTATGTAAAAAGATACTAATGCTTTAAATATATGATGTAAATTATTAAAAAATATAGTGGAAATTGTTAAAATTTACAAATGGTATTTTCTTTTTTGTTATTTTTGTACACCAAAGTAAACACAATTTACATCGTATAAATATTCAAGAAAGATGAAAGGTAGAATAGAAATATTATTAGCGGAAAAAAAACTTACCCAGGCTGCTTTTGCAGATATGATAGGTGTAGGTAGGTCAAGTATAACACACCTAATAAAAGGTAGAGATAAATTTAGCAATGTAATAGCTTCAAACACTTTGTTAACCTTTCCGGAAATAAATCCTGTTTGGTTACTTAAAGGGGAAGGCGATATGTATAAACCATCTTATTTTAAAAGAGAAATTCCGAATAATGAAGAATTTACTAATAAAAATGATAATCTAATTACCGAAAAACAACTAAACATAGAACCGAAAATTAAAAATGATTTATCTTTAAAAAATATAAATATGGATGAATCCTTATCGTTTCAAGAATTGAATATTCCCATGCAAGATAGGGGAAAAGAAGAAATATTCAAATCTGACACCGTTAAAACACAAGAAAATGTTTTAGAAAATAATGAAAGTGAGACAAATAATATAAAAAATAAGAAAATAGAAAAAGTAATGTTTTTTTATACCGATCAAACATTCGAAGAATATTATCCTAAAAATCGTTCTTGAATCATTTTTGATAAGAAGAACAATCATAATTTTGTTTCAAACAACCGATTTAAGACAAAACATACTGTAAATGCTTTTTGTTAATCTTATTTTGGTGTTCCGAGTGCGAAGTTAGGAGGTAAAGGTTGTGGGAAAATGTTGTTAGTGTTAGAGATAAATGAATCAAGTCAATCAATAGAAATTAGAATGAATTGTACCGATTTTCAAGTGCGCACTTGACTTCGATTAGAGGACTATCCAACGTATCATTACATGCTTGTCTAACCTCATCCAAGTGCGCACTTGAAAATCGGTCGAACCGTAATGCTTTAATCGAGGATAGTGTATTGTTGCCATTCAAATCACGTTCAAACGAGAGGATGTTCCAGTACGGTGGTAGAGTGCTTCCGTACGGTTCAGGGTATGACTGATAAAGACCTGCCCGAAATACTTGTTTGCAACCATAACGGTGAGGTATTCCATGCGGCTGTCATCAAGTTTGTCGAAACGTAGTTTAATAACAATAAGGGTTTTGCGTTTTATATATTTTTTAATATTCAAAATGAGCGAGTTTAAGCGATATAAAAAATGTTTTTTGTTATCCCTGTTTTTATCATCGCAACACCCCAAAAAGCAATAATCTAACTTATATTATTGAATATCAATTTTTAGTTTGAGTGTCGCAAAAAAAGTAATGAAAACAGGTGGCGCTATGGAAAGCTATCGATTCTTTTTTTCTACAGCATAGATTAGCAACACAAGCAGCATCAGATTTAAGTGAAGTTGAATTTCTTTTAATAATTGTTTATGATTTTCACAAATAATAATGTAATTTTGCAATAAAAAATAACAAAAGCATTTTTCTTGAAATGTAATATCTAACCGGTATGTATCATCGTTTTATAAACTATATAAAAAACAATCAATTACTGTTAGCTTCCGAAACCACCCTATTAACAATCAGTGGCGGTGTTGATTCCATGGTTATGTTGCATTTATTTGCCCGGTCTCCCTTTCCTTTTGTTATTGCTCATTGCAATTTTCAACTCCGAGGAAAAGATGCTGATGATGACGAAATGTTGGTTAAGCAGACAGCCGAAAAATTAAACATTTCCTTTTATTCCACTCGTTTTGAAACAAAAAACTATGCAGAGCAACATAAAATATCCATTCAAATGGCCGCACGGGAACTACGTTATGAGTGGTTTAATCAGTTGGCACAAAAATACTCCTATCATCGTATTGCTACGGCTCATCACCAAGATGACGTTTTCGAAACCTTCTTTGTGAATATGCTCAGAAAAACCGGTATAAAGGGCTTACGTGGTATTAAACCTATGGCAGGGAATATCATACGTCCTTTATTGTTTGCATCTAAAAAAGATATTGAAGCTTATGCAGCTACTAATAATGTACTTTTTAGAGAAGATAAATCGAATAAAAGTGATTATTATGCGAGAAACTACATCAGGCATCACATTATTCCATCATTTCGTGAATTACAAGCTCATTTCGATGAAAACATGATGGGAACCATTGATATCCTCAGTAAACAAGAAACTGTGTATGCTGCACATATTCAAACAATAAAAGATGTTATTATGCAAACATATAAAAACGGGTTTTCGGTCGATATATCCAAATTACAAGCCTTGACGCATGCCAAAACCTATTTGTTCGAATGCTTATATCCTTTTGGATTTAATGCTTCACAAATTGATGATATTTTCTCCGCTTTAGATAAAGAATCCGGAAAGATTTTCTTTAGCGATACCTATAGGATATTAAAAGACAGACATTTATTGGTCATTGAACCAATTAACATTAACGAGTCGACAGTTTATCAAATCGAAGAAAATTTTAAGGACAATGTAATGATTCAACATGCTTTGAAGTTTGAATTGTTATTAAATATACATGAAATAGACCTAAAAGAAGCAAACCACGGTATAGCCTATTTCGATGCAGGCTTGATAAGGTATCCCTTATATATTCGCAAATGGAAACAGGGTGATGTTTTTTATCCTTTCGGAATGAAAGGTAAGAAAAAACTCAGTGATTTTTTTTGCGATAGCAAATTGTCCTTGTTTGAGAAGGATGATATCGATATTCTGTGCAATGCTAATGGTGATATACTTTGGATTGTAGGCATGCGTAGTGATAATCGCTATAGAATTACAACAAAAACAACTCAAGTGTTGAAGATAACACAATGTCAATAATAATAAAATATAATACATAATATTATGGCAAGATTTGAAATTAAAGGAGGCAAACGATTAAAAGGAGAACTCATTCCGCAAGGAGCAAAAAATGAAGCTTTACAAGTGATTTGTGCCGTTTTACTTACCGGTGAAAAAGTAACGATCTCTAATATTCCTGATATTCTTGATGTAAATAGATTAATAGAACTGTTGATGGGTATGGGTGTTAAAGTGGAAAAAATAGCGAACGATACATACAGTTTCGAAGCCCGACACATTGATTTTGCATACATGGAAACAAAAGAATTTTGTAATCAAGCCAATCGATTACGAGGTTCTATCATGATATTAGGTCCTTTATTGGCTCGCTTTAAAAAAGGATTAGCACCCCGACCCGGAGGCGATAAAATCGGACGTCGTAAACTGGATATTCACTTTGACGGTTTACTTAAATTAGGTGCTAAAATGGATATTTTGGAAGATAAATTACTCTATAAATTGCATACCGATCAATTAAAAGGATGTTACATGCATCTTGAAGAAGCTTCGGTAACGGCAACAGCCAACATTGTGATGGCGGCCGTATTAGCCCAAGGGAAAACAACCATCTTCAATGCTGCATGCGAACCCTATCTGTATCAACTATGTACTATGTTGAATAACATGGGTGCCAACATTTCGGGTGTAGGATCTAATCTTTTAGTGATAGAAGGAGTTGATAGCTTGCATGGTTGTAAACACCGGTTATTACCCGATATGATTGAAATCGGAAGTTTTATCGGTATGGCAGCTCTAACGCATTCGGAAATCACTATCAAAGATGTGGGTTATGAACATTTGGGCATCATACCCAAGGTGTTTCAACGATTGGGGATAAAAATGGAACATAGAGGAAATGACCTTTATATACCCGAACAGGAACATTACGAAGTGGAGACTTTTATGGACGGATCGATCATGACCATAGCCGATGCTCCTTGGCCGGGATTCACACCCGACCTTATCAGTATCGCTTTGGTTACAGCTATTCAGGCTAAAGGCAGTGTGTTGATTCATCAAAAAATGTTTGAAAGTCGTTTGTTTTTTGTAGATAAACTCATTGACATGGGAGCTCAAATCATTTTATGTGATCCACACAGAGCCACTGTTATAGGATTAGACCATAAGCATTTACTTAAAGGTACCACCATGACATCGCCCGATATACGTGCCGGTGTCGCCCAATTGATTGCTGCTCTCTCAGCTAAAGGTAGTAGTGTTATTCACAATATTGAACAAATCGACCGTGGATATCAAAACATCGATTTACGTTTGCAAAAAATAGGAGCGGAAATTCAACGTTACGATTAAATGCATCCGTTTATTCAATACTGAGATAGCATTCAAATTTTGTATAAACAACTTCCTTACAGCTAAACAACTGATGATTTGCCCATATTTACACTTTGTCATATACCTACCGTTATGTTTTCTAAAAAGGGGAAAATTGCCAAAAAGTGCAACAAATTATTCGATTTTTTCATTAAATCCTTCCAAAAAAAAGAGGGCGTTTAAAAAGAAATTAAAAAATTATAAAAAAAAGGATGTTGAAAACTTCTTTGAATTATTTTAATTCATATAGAAAAAAAAGGATAATACGAAGGCATATAAAGTGTGTTATTACATACATAATGAATACTTTAACTAATTTATTATAAAATAATATTTGAATAAAAGAAAAGCCCGAATTATTAGTTGAAAAGTTTTTTTAATATATTGAATAAAAACAGCTAATTTACAAAATAAAAAGTTGTATATTTGCACTCCCAAAAAATGGGGTTTTTAACAGAATTATAAATAAAAAATATAAGGAAAAAATATAACACATATGCCTACAATACAGCAATTAGTAAGAAAAGGAAGGACTCAAATAAAGTATAAGAGTAAATCTCCTGCATTAGATTCCTGTCCGCAAAGACGGGGTGTTTGCGTAAGAGTTTATACTACAACTCCCAAAAAACCTAATTCAGCTATGCGGAAAGTAGCAAGAATACGGCTTACTAATCAAAAAGAGGTAAATGCATACATTCCGGGCGAAGGCCATAATTTGCAAGAGCACTCTTTGGTGATGATTAGAGGTGGAAGAGTAAAAGACCTTCCGGGAGTTAGATATCATATTATTCGCGGTGCTTTAGACACATCGGGAGTAGAAGGACGTCATCAAAGAAGATCAAAATACGGAACCAAAAGACCAAAAGATAAGAAATAATACATATATATTAATGTATAATAGATATTATAAATAGATATAGATAATATGAGGAAAACAAAACCCAAGAAGAGAATCATCTTACCCGACCCCATATATCAAGATTCACAAATAACAAAATTTGTGAATAATGTGATGTTAGAAGGTAAGAAGAATATTGCATATAAAATATTTTATGATGCGATAAATATCGTTGCCGAAAAGTCAAACGAAGACGGAGTAGCAGTTTGGAAACAAGCATTGGCTAATGTAACTCCTTCGGTTGAAGTAAAAAGTAGACGAATCGGAGGTGCTACTTTTCAAATTCCTTCCGAAATACGTCCGGAACGTAAACAATCGGTAGGGATGAAAAACCTTATAAACTTTGCCCGTAAACGCCATGAAAAATCGATGAGTCAGAAATTGGCTGCCGAGATTTTAGCCGCCTACAAAGAAGAAGGTGCCGCATTTAAAAGAAAAGAAGACATTCACCGTATGGCTGAAGCCAACAAAGCATTCTCTCATTTCAGAGTTTAAAAAATTAGTATACCACTAGTAGAAATGGAAAATATAGCATTCATAAGGAATATCGGAATCATGGCTCATATTGATGCCGGAAAAACGACCACTACCGAAAGGATACTATATTACACTGGTAAGAACTATAAATTAGGTGAAGTCCACGATGGTACGGCAACCATGGATTTCATGGAACAAGAACAAGAACGAGGTATCACCATCAATTCGGCTGCCACAACAGTACATTGGAATTGTTTAGATAAACCGTATAAGATCAATATTATCGACACCCCCGGTCATGTTGATTTTACCGTTGAAGTGGAACGTTCCCTACGAATATTGGATGGTGCCGTAGCTATTTTTTGTGCCGTCGGAGGCGTTGAACCTCAAACGGAAACTGTATGGAAACAAGCCGATAAGTATTTTGTTCCCCGTATTTGTTACGTCAACAAAATGGATAGGTCCGGTGCCGATTTCTTTCAAACGGTTTCACAAATAAAAAATAAACTCGGCGCATTGCCCGTACCTTTACATTATCCGATTTATTCCGAAGATGAATTCTTAGGCATAGTTGATTTGGTGTCGAATAAAGCTTATATGTGGGATGAACAATCCCATGGTACTATCATTGAAGAAATAGAAATTCCCGAAGAAATTAAAGACGAAGTGTATCAATACCGTTTGCAATTGATAGAGGGAGTTGCCGGAGAAAGCGAAGATTTATTGGATAAATTTATTGATAATGCCGATTCAATAACCTTTGAAGACATTACACAAGCCATTCGTAAGGCAACCATAGCCTTGAGAATAACACCAGTTTTGTGCGGTTCTTCATTTAAAAACAAAGGAGTACAACTTTTATTAGATGCTATTAGCCTCTATTTACCGGCACCCAACGATATTAAACCCGTGGAAGGTGTTAATCCGTTTACAGGTAAAGAAGAGATAAGACAATCAACGGAAGAAGAACCTTTTTCAGCACTGGTATTTAAAATATCAATGGATCCCTATGTTGGTAAAGTTGCTTTCTTCAGGGTTTATTCAGGTAAATTGGCAGCAGGAAGTTATGTGTTAAATACTTCGACCGAAAAGAAAGAAAGAATCTCTCGTATTTTCGAAATGCATGCCAATAAACAAATTCCTATACAAGAAATAAGCTGTGGAAATATTGGCGTGGCTGTAGGCTTTAAAAATATCATCACCGGACATACGATATGCGATGAAAAACATCCTATCTTATTGGAATCGATGCAATTCCCCGAACCCGTAATTAGCATAGCCGTTGAACCAAAAACACAAGATGATATTGAAAAACTGACATCCACATTATTTAAACTGTCGGAAGAAGATCCTACCCTTAAAGTGAAAACAGATGAAGAAAGCGGTCAAACCATTATCAGCGGAATGGGCGAATTACATTTGGATATCATACTTGATCGTTTAAAACGTGAATATAAAGTTGATTGTAATCATGGTAATCCCGTCGTTTCCTATAAAGAAGCCATAACACAAAGTGTTAAACATAGAGAAATTCATAAAAAACAATCAGGGGGTCACGGACAATTTGCCGATATTGAAGTGGAAATATCACCTGCCGACTCATCGGTGAAAGGATTACAGTTTATTAATGAAGTAAAAGGCGGAAACATACCCAAGGAATTTATCCCCTATATCGAAAAAGGTTTTCAAAAAGCCATGACAACAGGTCCTTTATTGGGATATAATGTTATCAATTTAAAAGTACGTTTAATCGACGGCTCATTTCATCCTGTCGATTCCGATGCCCTATCATTCGAAATATGTGCACAAAAAGCATTCAGAGCCGCTGCTAAAAATGCAAAACCTACTTTATTGGAACCCATCATGAAATTGGAAGTAGTTGTTGCCAACGAATATACCGGTAATGTAACCGGCGATTTAAACAGACGCAGAGCGTCGATCGAAGAAATATCAACCAAACAAAACAATCAAATAATAGATGCTAAAGTTCCTATGGCAGAGATGTTTGGATATATAACTGCTTTACGCACCCTAACATCGGGAAGAGGAACCGCAAGCATGGAATTTTCACATTATGCAGAACCACCCGCTTCTATAGTGGAAGAACTTATCAATAAATGGAAATTTAGATTTTAATTTTTAGAATAAAATATATATTATCGTGAGTGAAAGAATTAGAATTAAACTGAAATCATACGATCACAATCTGGTGGACAAATCAGCAGAAAAAATCGTGAAAACCGTAAATGCAGTTAAAGACGACAAAGTGGTAGTGATAGGACCTGTGCCATTACCAACACAAAAGAAAATATTTACAGTTAATCGCTCTACATTTGTAAACAAAAAATCGAGAGAGCAATTTGAATTATCGTCGTATAAAAGACTATTGGATATTTACGGGACAACATCAAAAACAATTGATGCTTTGATGAAAATTGAACTACCCAGTGGAGTAGAAGTTGAAATTAAAGTATAATTGTTTCATAGAAAGAAGAAATTATTAATATTAAAGAAATAAAAAAACAATGTCTGGTTTAATAGGAAAGAAAATTGGTATGACCAGTATCTTCGATGCCGCTGGAAAAAACCTTCCATGCACAGTAATACAGGCTGGTCCTTGTGTTGTTACACAAGTTAAAACCAAAGAAAACGACGGTTACGATGCCATTCAATTAGCATTCGACGAGAAAAAAGAGAAAAACACAAGCAATGCATTGAAAGGACACTTCAGTAAAGCGAAAACAACACCCAAAAGAGTTGTGCAAGAATTTACCCGTTTTGAAGAAGGTTCCCGAAAATCATTTGGTGAAGTTGTGGATGTGAATGTTTTTATTGAAGGCGAATATATCGACGTATCAGGTATCAGCAAAGGAAAAGGGTTTCAAGGAGTAGTTAAACGTCACGGTTTTAGCGGAGTAGGCGATAGAACTCACGGCCAACATAACCGTTTAAGGGCTCCCGGTTCATTAGGAGCTTCATCATGGCCTTCACGCGTAATGAAAGGAATGAGAATGGCCGGTAGAACCGGAGGAAGAAAAGTTAAGATGATTAACTTGCAAATCGTGAAAATTTTTCCTGAAAAGAATTTAATTTTAGTTAAAGGATCGGTTCCCGGTCATAATGGTTCATATTTAAAAGTTGAAAGATGGAGCTAAAAGTAATAAATACAGAAGGAAAAGAAACCGGCAGAACGGTTTTATTAAATGATGAAATTTTCGGTGCAGAACCGAACACACACGTAATATGGTTAGATGTTAAACAATACTTAGCCAATCAACGTCAAGGAACACATGCCGCTAAAGAAAAATCCTTATTATCGGGAAGCACACGTAAATTAAGAAAACAAAAAGGAGGTGGCGGTGCCCGTTTCGGAAGCATTAAAAGTCCTTTGTTAAGAGGTGGAGCTCGTATTTTCGGACCTCAACCCCGAGACTATAGCTTTAAATTGAATAAAAAAGTGAAACGTTTAGCACGAATTTCGGCCCTCTCGCAAAAAGCAAAAGATAATAATATTACTATATTAGAAAGTTTTGATTTAGAAGCACCTAAAACCAAAGGATACCTTGATATATTGAAAAACATTAATCTTTTCGATAAAAAAACATTATTGGTTCTAAATGAAACAAATAAAAATATATATTTGTCTGCTCGAAATTTGAGAGGAGTTAAGGTTGTATCTGTTTGCGATTTAAATACATATGATATTTTGAACGCACAAAATTTAATTATTTCCGAGCCTGCAGCTTCCAAATTTGACGAATTTTTTAAAATTAACGAATAAAAAATATTCCAATGAGTGTTATAATAAAACCGCTTGTAACCGAAAAAATGACAGCCATGAGCGAACAAAAAAATCGCTATGGTTTTGTTGTGGATCGTAAAGCTGATAAATTACAGATTAAAAAAGCTATTGAAAGTTTGTATTCGGTAGAAGTTGAAAGTGTGAGCACTATGATTCAAAGAGGTAAAAACACCTCCCGCTACACAAAGTCAGGCTTTATTAAAGGAAGTAAAAACAGTTTTAAAAAAGCATATGTACAATTGAAAGGAGATCAAACAATTGATATCTTCAGTAATATATAAGTAGAGAATAAAAAAAGATGGGATTAAAAAAGTATAAACCGGTAACACCCGGTCAAAGATATAAGTTAGTAAGTAACTTTGAGGAGATAACGGCAAAAACCCCCGAGAAGAGTTTATTGTTATCCAAGAAAAGATCAGGAGGAAGAAACAATCAAGGTAAGATGACTATGCGCTATATGGGCGGCGGTCATAAAAAACAATATCGTATTGTCGATTTCAAACGCGAAAAAGAAGGTATTCCTGCTGTTGTAAAGAGCATAGAATACGATCCTAACCGTTCGGCACGCATAGCCTTGTTGTTTTATAAAGACGGAGAAAAAAGATATATCATTGCTCCTCACGGCTTGAAAGTAGGACAAGAAATATTATCCGGCAAAGGCGTTTCTCCTGATGTTGGAAACACATTGTATTTTAGCGAAATTCCATTAGGAACCGTTATTCATAACATCGAAATGCAACCCGGAGCCGGAGCAAAGATAGCACGTAGTGCAGGCTCTTATGCACAATTAATGTCGAGAGAAGAAAAATACGTTGTTATTAAATTACCTTCGGGCGAAACGAGAAAAATATTATGCACCTGTAGGGCAACCATAGGTATGGTATCGAATATAGATCATAATTTGCAAGTATCAGGTAAAGCCGGAAGAAGCCGTTGGTTGGGACGTCGTCCACGCGTTAGAGGTGTCGTTATGAATCCGGTTGATCACCCCATGGGCGGTGGAGAAGGAAGAGCCTCGGGAGGACATCCACGCTCAAGAAAAGGATTGTATGCCAAAGGATATAAAACCAGAAAAACCAAAAAGGCATCATCCCAATATATTATTGAAAGAAGAAAAAAATAATTAATTAAGATAAGAAATGAGTCGATCGTTAAAAAAAGGGCCGTTTATTCAATATAAATTAGAAAAGAGAGTGCTTGAAGCGCAACAGTCGAATAAAAAAACAACCATTAAAACATGGTCTCGCGCATCGGTGATATCACCCGATTTTGTTGGACAGACAATTGCGGTTCATAATGGAAATAAATTTATTCCTGTCTACGTAACCGAGAATATGGTAGGCCATAAATTAGGAGAATTTGCTCCTACACGTATATTCCGCGGACATGCAGGAAGTAAAGATAAAGGAAAAAAATAAAGCAAATACAGAATAATAATGGGTGCAAGAAAAAGATTAGCAGCAGAAGCTAGAAAAGAAAAAAATCGAAACGTGTCGATGGCTCGTTTGGTCGATAATAACACATCACCTCGAAAAACTCGATTAATGGCCGATTTAATCAGAGGTAAAAATGTAGAACATGCTTTAAATGTTTTGAAATACAGCAAAAAAGAATCATCGGAAAAGATTCGTAAATTATTACTATCCGCTATTGCTAACTGGCAAGCTAAAAATGAAACGGCTCGCGTAGAAGATAGTAATTTATATATTAAAGACATACACGTAGACGGCGGAACCATGTTGAAACGTTTACGTACGGCTCCTCAAGGTCGTGGATATAGAATCCGTAAGCGATCAAATCATATTACATTAATATTAGATAGCAAAACCGAAATCACAAATCAATCAATAGAAGAGTAGATGGGACAAAAAGTTAATCCGATAGGACTACGATTAGGAATCGTTAAAGGATGGGAATCCAACTGGTATGGCGGTAAAAAATTTGAAGCCAAGCTTGTAGAAGATGATAAAATAAGAAAATACATTAATGCACGTTTGCAAAAAGCCAGTATATCGAAAATATATATTGAACGTACATTAAAACTGGTAACGGTTACTATCAATACCGCTCGACCGGGCTTAATCATTGGTAAAGCAGGACAAGAAGTTGATAAACTGAAAGAAGAATTAAAGAAAATTACCAATAAGGAAGTTCAAATCAATATATCAGAAATCAAACGTCCGGAATTAGATGCGGTGTTGATAGCACAAACTATTGCTAAGCAAATAGAAGGACGTATGTTTTATCGTCGAGCCGTAAAAACAGCCATTGCATCTACCATTCGTGCCGGTGCAGATGGTATAAAAGTAAGCATTTCCGGTCGTATCGGCGGTGCCGAAATGGCAAGAACAGAACACTTTAAAGAAGGTTCTACTCCTTTGCATACCTTACGTGCCGATATTGATTACAGTCATGCCGAAGCACATACTACCTACGGTCGATTGGGCGTGAAAGTATGGATTTGCCGAGGACTTATTTACGGAAAAAAAGATTTATTTCAATCAGCGGTAGAAGCAAAAGAAGCCAAATCAACCCCAAACAAAAGAATGGGCAGAGGCGGTGATTTCGGATCACAAAGAAGAAGAAAATCTAATCAATAAGAATTTGAAACTATAATAATATAATTAGAGATGTTACAACCGAAAAAGACGAAATATAGAAGGGTTCAGAAAGGCAAA
>Ga0172382_10008149_pt1 | contig 14690 bp, 10 predicted proteins | sample Leawel138RmetaG_FD_122245 | JGI IMG/M metagenome (GOLD analysis project Ga0172382, IMG submission 122245) | Leachate microbial communities from a municipal landfill in Southern Ontario, Canada - Leachate well 138R metaG | ecosystem: Engineered > Solid waste > Landfill > Unclassified | place...
CATGGACGACTGGAACAGGAGATTCCTTCTTGTTTCAAACGGAACCCGCGCACAGATGGTGTCGTTCGTGAGACTGTTCTCAGTTTACCTCAATTCAATTGGGATCAGCTCATACGTCCCGGGCAAAGTGCCCTCGGCCCAAACCACGGTCCCCCACATAATGAGCAGGAATGAAATACACTCGTTTTTTGCGGCCGTTGACGCCTACGCACCGTGTGTCCCCCGACCCGCATTCCACAGGCTGGCCGGTGAATACCGCGTTATATTCCGGCTCATCTACTGTTGTGGGCTCAGGATATCCGAAGCCTGCGGCCTCCGCAGTGATTGCGTAGATCTTAAAAACGGCGCAATAACCGTCAAGCACTCCAAAGGAGACAAAGATAGGATCGTTTACCTGGCCAACGATTTGAAGGAGGTATTGAAGGAGTATTGGGATCAAATCTGTCTGAAGCTGGCGACAATCCCGGAGTGGTTTTTCCCCTCCATAGACCCGCAGGCGCACATGCCAAAAACAAGCTTAGACAAAAAATTCAGCGTTTTTTGGGCAAAGACGCCATACGCAAGTTTTTGCGACAAGAACCCGACGGTCCATTGCCTTAGGCATACGTTTGTTGTCGAAACGATGAACACATGGATGTCCTCCGATGCAGACCTGAACGTGATGATGCCATACCTGAGTAAGTACCTTGGGCACAAAGGCAGGAATGAAACTTTCTACTATTACCACCAAGTGAAGGACGCATTCCGCATAATCAAAGAGAAAGATGCCGTTTCCGGCAGGGTGCTTCCCGAGGCTGACGCATATGAAAGCTGATAAACGGGCGGGCAGGCTGTTCTTTTCGAGGACGGCAGAGTTCCTCGGCAATTACCTGGTCAACCAGACGGCCAAAAGCCCATACACGGTAAAGTCATACCGGGACGCTTTGACTGTTTTCAGGAGGTACGTCTACAACGAGAAGGGGTTCTCAGTTGCAAAGTTTTCTTTTCAGGACTGCACGAGGGAATTCCTATTGGATTTCATAGTTTTTTTGAAAGAAAAGGGGATTTCCCCAGGCACATGCAACCAACGCTTGACTGCAATCAAGTCCTACCTTTGGTACTGCGCGGACTTCGACATTACCCTCCAGCCATCCGCATTAACTGCGTCACATATTCCCTTTCAAAGGGAGCCGAAGCTGAACAGGGAAACCCTTTCGGAGGATGCCCTGGCGGCGATCTTTACTGCCCCAAAGGCTAACAGGATCGGAAAGCGTGACCAAATGATAATGATTCTGCTGTATGACACAGCGGTCCGGCTCAGCGAACTGACCGGGATGCTCCTGTCCGATGCGAACTTAGCTGTCGCTGAGCCTTATGTACGGGTTCGAGGGAAAGGCAACAAAGATAGGGTTGTCGCATTGTCTGACAAGGCAACCGAGCATCTCAGGCATTATATCCATGCGTTCCATAGCAATACAAGCTGCGGCAATACGCCTTTGTTCTATACCGTGATAAAGGATGCCTGCCACCGGATATCTCATGGCAACATCGAGAGGATCATCAACAAGTACGCGGATTCAATACGCGGCGAGTTCCCAGGCTTGCCCGATAAGGTTTACCCTCATATGTTCCGCAGGACACGGGCCACAAACCTCTATCAAAGTGGCGTAGCGCTGGAACTTGTTTCGAGGATACTGGGGCACAGCTCCACGGAAACCACCAAAATTTACGCCGCTCCGTCAATTGAGATGTTAAAAAGAGCAATGGAATCCGTTGATGGGTTCATGCCTGATGAAAGCCCTATATGGGAAGGGGACGAGGATGCTATGGCAAGGATGTGCGGGCTAAGATAGAACAAATAGGAAATCCTCATCTTTTACTCAGGCGGCGTTGTAGCAGCGCGTGTTTGGGTAATGATGAGGATTACCAAAAGATGAGGATAAGGCGGTAAATCCTCAGATGAGGATTTACCGCCGAGCGTAGCATTCGGCCCTTCACAATCGGAAGAAAGAATAGCCTTTTTGCGGATACGCCCAAAGGCGCTTGGGCTAGCTCGATCATTTACAGTCTGGTCGAAACAGCTAAAGAAAACAATCTGAAACCTTATGAATATCTGCTGCATGTGCTGCGGTCCATGCCCGGTATTGATTTTACCGACGATCCTGATCGGCTTGAATTGCTGTTGCCCTGGTCTCATCACCTGCCTTCTGTCTGTTATATGAACCAGGATCATTCTACCCCTTCTGTTTCAGAAGTGTAGGTGTCTACAGTTTACCGCTTACGTTCAAACAGCTCTTCCCGGTGCTGTTAACAGACAACGGGTCCGAATTCTCCAATCCTGCCGCCCTGGAACGGGACGGTCGCTCCCGCGTCTTCTACTGCGACCCGCTCCATTCCAATCAGAAAGCCCAGATCGAACGCGCCCACGAGTTTATCCGCGCCGTCTTGCCCAAGGGCTCTTCGTTCGATCGGCTTACTCAATCTGACTGTGACCTGCTTTGCTCGCACATCAACAGCTACCGCCGTGACAGCCTGCAGGGCAAATCCCCCTGGGATGCCTTTGCCTGGCTGTATGGCGAAGAGATTCTCGCCTTGCTCAATGTCCGCAAAATAAACGCAGACGAAGTGACCCTAACACCTCGTCTGCTCAATCAGCTGCCCTAATCAATTGCAACTGGCCCAGAGAAGAGCTCCCCGTTAACCTTCCGCACCGGGCAGGCGGTTCGCTTTACAAAAATTGCGGCTTCTTGCCCAGGTGTGTTGCGGTTACTCTTTTCTCTGTTTTATACAGTCATTTTAGCACTTTTTGGGCATTCTTCCTATGCCTTTTTTCAGTTTTGACCTGCTTTTTGGCCTTCGCTTATCCGTTTCCGTGACGTAACGTTTTCAAACAAGCGTTAAACTATTCAATTAACCATAGATAGTAGATCAATAGAAAAAATGCATACAGCGTAATTAGCTCGGATACGATGTGGTACTTACATTCTCACATGGTGTGTGCTAAACTCTGGTCATCCATTCTTGGGTCAAACCTCCTTGTCCTTGGGTGCGCGTGGTAACTCACTTATTGTACCAAGGAGGTTTGCTTCTTCGAGCTAACGCTCTTTTCTTGTCTTCCACCTTCATAGCAGGAGGTTTTTTGTTTCGCGCTCGTTGGCGCTCAACAGGCTAAAGCCTACAATAAAAAAGAGAGTAGTTTACAAAGAAACGACTCTCTTCGGGTCTACGTAAAATAGACAACCGATAAAGAACATCTTATGGGGTGAACTTGGCTTCAGTAGCAACGTATGGATGAGCATTATATGACAAAGTAATTGTTCCATCACTTGCAACCGCTAATGACCAACCACCAGCCCCAGCAGATAGAGTTTTTGATTTTATAACAGGGAAGGCGGTGGCCGACGCATCAATATAAGTTTTAACATCATCATATGAAAGAGGTGTACTAGCGTCTGTGGGGTTGTTACTAGCATACCACATAGCGGCTGATTGATAGACGAGACGTCCGTTCGCATTGTCAGCTGCAAGGTTTGCAGTGTCAATGAAACCAGAAATGACCGGAACCAGTATCGCTGCCAGGATGCCCAGGATGGCGATGACAACGACCAGTTCGATAAGCGTAAAGCCCTTCTTACTCTTCTTCGCTGGGACCTTTTTCATAATTTCTCCTCCATTCGTGTGATGAATTCTCAGATTCGCTTCAGGCTTCCCTGTATCTTCAGATGCTACCGGCTACGCTATCGGCGGTTGCGGCCGAAGATGCATTCGACCTCTATGCCTAATTATATCAGCCTTTCATCGCATTACAAGAGTTAGTTTGTGACAAGTTGTGCCATCGTTTTTGTGAATTGGTTACAATTTTATTATGCTTATGTTTAAGTTTGGCTTTTTGTCGTTCTTAAGTTAGATGTTACGGCTGTTTTGGTCCCAGGATAAACGCATCAATTTCGCAGAAAAATGAATAGACCCGTGTCAAACGTGCTGACTGCAGGCGTTTGAAAAACATCTCCCCCAAAAGCAGCAAGCCATTTGTGTCAAAAAGCTTGCTGCTTTGCTGTTTGTGTGGTAGAATATTCCGAGTATATCATAGGAGGTACGGAGTATGAGCGAGATCTCGCAGGTGCGCCAGGCGATCGCGCGCCTGATGCAGCAGCGCGAGCGGGTCTTGGACCAGCTGTTGCGCGGTAAGCCGTTTATCGCGGCACAAGTCTATGAGCGCTATAAGGCCTGCGGCAACAAGACCTGCAAGTGTCACAGCGGTGAGCTGCACGGGCCGTTTTTGTGGATCTACCAGCGCAAGAAGGACCAGAAACTGATCTCCACGACGGTGGACGGGCCAAAGGAGGCGGAAGCGAAGCGGCTGGCGGCCAGTTACCAGCACTGGCTGGGTCATCGACAGCAGCTGCGTGAGCTGGACCAGCAGATTCAGCGCCGGCTGGATGAGCTGGAAGGGTATCTGGAGCAGGATGCACGGGCGTATGTGACGCGGCGCAAGCCGGGCAGACCACGCAAGGACGAGGCTGCAGAGGACGGGAGGACATGAGACGATGGCGCGTGTGAACAAGTTTATTCTGGAATATGGGGAACGGCTGAAAGCGGGGGTCGACCTGAACACAAGCCGGCCGCCGAAGAAGACGATGCAGCGGTTCATCCGGTTCTTGCGGCCGGTGACGGACGAACGGCTGGCGGGCATGATTGATTATCCACTGCACGAGATTGTCGTGATCGTGTTTATTGCCACGTTAGGCGGCGCCAGCACCTGGCACGACATGGAGCAGTTTGGCTATGCCTATGAGAAATGGTTCCGGAAGTTTCTGCGGCTGGCGAACGGGATTCCGTCGCACGATACATTCCGGCGCGTCTTCGGTCTGATCAAGACCGAGCAGCTGGAAGCGGCGACGGTCGGGTTTATCGCCGATGTGCTCACCCGGCTGAAAACGGTTCTCAAACGGAACAACACGGACGTGCGGCATATCTGTGTCGACGGCAAAGAGAGCCGGGGGACGGGGCGCAAGCGGGACACCAGCGAAGCGGTCAGGAACCTGCAGACGTTGCATATCTATGACAATTCCCACGGGATCTGCCTGTATTCACGCCAGATCGAAAATAAGACGAACGAGATCCCGGTCGCGCAGAGCATCCTGGGCAGCATGGATCTGCGTGGCAGCATTGTGACATTCGACGCCATGAACACGCAGAAGAAGACGATCGCGATTATCCGTGAACAGAAAGGTGATTACATCGGCGCGCTGAAAGGCAACCATGAAATCATGGACGGCGAGGTGCGCGACTATTTCACCCGCGCACGCTGCGAACAGATCCGCGTCAAGGGTGTCGATTACTACCGGAGCAGCGAAAAAGCACACAACCAGGCGGAAACCCGGGAATTCTTCCTGACCCGCCAGGTCGGCTGGTTTCAGGATCTGAACCAGTGGTCGGGCTTGAAGAGCTTCATTTGCTACAAGAAGAAGATGGTCAATCTGGTCACGGGTCAGGAAACAACGGAAGAACGTTTCTACATCGCCAGTGTGACCGATGTGGCACTGTGTGCCGATGCGATTCGCGGGCATTGGGGTGTGGAGAGCCTGCATTGGCATCTGGATGTGAGTTTCTCCGAAGATGACAACACCACGATGGACCGGCAGGCGTTCAGCAACCTGAGCCTGATCAACAAGATGTGCCTGTCCCTGCTCAAACTGTGCAAGCCCCTGTTCAAGAACAGCAGTGTCCGATCCATGCGCAAGCTGTTCGGCTGGAAGATGGCGGAGTCGCTGGCTGTCGTGCTGGGCTTCTTCAGTGATGAGGAACTGCTGGACGCGATCGGGTCGGCCTCTCGCTAAGCCGTTCAGCACAACAGACCAGGTTATCCTTGCGGCTGTTTTCCTCAGTCGCTTTTCGCGTCTTCGCATTTCGGTCGCCTGCATCGCTCGTACTGTAGCCTGTCCGGTTATACTCTTAGCCCTGATGTGTTATCCCTGGTGTTGCAGCTCATTTTCCTGTCTGACGAAATTGATGCATTTGTCGTGGTTTTGGGCCTTGGTCTTGTTGTGCCGTTCTGGTTGAACTTGTATAATGAACCTTGAATATTGCGGAGTGTTTTTCCGTTATCTTTTACAGGGGTGGTGCGGCACATATGTGGCAGGAACTGGTCAACGAAGTCGGAATGGTCTGGATTGTCCTGGTCCTCGTTTTTACCGCTGGCATTGTTGCTTTTGCCGGTGTCCTGTGGTGGCTGCTGTCCGGTGTCGCCGGCTCGATCGTGCACCGCCTGACCGGCTTACGCCAGGATATCGAGACATTGCCGTCCTGCCGGGTGGAAAACCTCAAGCAGGTCCAGGTTATCGTGGGGGACAGGGGAGGGCCGGACATGAAGCTGGCCCTGGACCAGATCGCCGACGACAGCAAGGCCCAATACGAGAGCCACTGGGTTCCGGATCCCGGAGACCGTCTGACCTGGTCCATGCTCCTGACATCCCGCAATGCCTGGTTGCTGCGTGCGTCTACCATCCTGCTGCCGCTCTTTGCGGCTGTTTTGGTCACGTTCCTTGCCTTTGTCACTGCACTGGCAATTTCCGGCTCTTCTTTCGGCAACGACTGGATGCGCTTTCTGGGTTTGCTGCCGCTGGTTCTGGGCGGTTTGACATTGCTGGTCTTGCTGCAAGCCCGTCGCCAGCGAACCGAACAAATCGGGCTTGCCTGGCAGGCGTTCCTGACCCAGATGCAACGCAAGATCCCCGTCTACAACCAGGCCGCCGAAACCGCCGCCTTGCTCAAGGCCTTCGTCCACTACGACCAGCAGATGACCAAAGCCGCCAACAAGCTGTCCGACCGAGTCGATGCTTTGGCATCCGGCGAGTTGACCGAAGCGATTACCGGCGCGGTCAAGTATGTCATGGCAGCGACTGTGGCTCCGCCCATCCAGAAGAGCGCAGATGCTTTGAACTTGCTGGCGGTTCAACTGGAAAAGAAGCTGGCGACCGGCGAGAACCAACTAGTCCGTTTATACACCGAACTGGAAGCCCGCCAGAAGAGCCAGGCTGAGCTCTGGATCAAGCGCTACCAGGAGATGAGCCAGACCTTGACCATGCAGCAGAAGCAATCCCTGCATGAACTGGTATCAAGCAGCCAGGGCAACTGGCAGCAGCTGAACGAAAGCCTCTCCTCCCTGATGCAGGACCTGTCCAGCGGGCAGAAGAACCTGCAAGTTTCCTTGCTGCAGGATCAGCAACAAAGCCTGGAGGCCATCCGTCAGGAAAGCCTGTCCGTGATCAACCACATGCAGGAGCAGTATGTGTCTACCTTAAGCGACCAGGGCCAGTACCAGATGAGTGCCCTAGACGAGATCCAAAAGCAGGTGCTGTCCTTTGTCCAGCTGGCCAACGAAACCACGCTCCACCTGGCAAACGACCTCAAGACCAGCCAGGAACAGACCCTGACCCAGCTGTGCGACAACCAGTCGAGCATGCTGGCCACGATGGACACCCACCAGACCGAATCGTTGTCTGCCCTGACCGCCTTCAGCCAGAATGCCATGTCGCAGCTGACCGGCAGCCAGACCGAAACGCTAGACGCGATGCGCCAGCACCAGGAAGCCGCCCTTTCAGAAATCTCCGGCAAGCAAAGCCAGACCCTGGAGGCGATCGTCGCCCAGCAGACAACGACCCTGACCGAGCTGCGTGACCAGCAAGCCGCCATGCTGGCCGAGTTGTCCTCCAGTTCGCAAGGTTCGCTGGAACGGATCAGCACCGCCCAGGAAACGTCCCTGCAGACCCTCTTTTCTCGTAACGAGGAAATCCTTTCTGCGATTCGCGACCAGCAGGCCACGCTATTGTCCGAAATTTCCGCCAGCTCGCAGGGGTCCCTGGCCAGCATCAGCGAAAACCAGGCTGCGTCGCTCCAGCTTCTGAATGCCCGCCAGGAAGAGATACTTGTTTCGATGCGCGAGCAGCAAGCCGCCATGCTCGCGGAAATTTCCGGCACCCAGGCTACGGCACTGGACACGATCAGCAGCCGTCAGGCCGAGGCCCTGGACGGCTTCCTGACCCGGCAGGCTGCGTCCCTCGACGCGATCCAACAAGGCCAGCAAACGGCTTTGGACAGCATCGCCGCCCGTTTGGATGGTGGATTGGGCCAAATTGCCTCATCCCAGCAGGCAGCGCTCGACGTTTTCAACAGCCAGCAGCTGGAAGCCGTTACCGAATTGGCCAGACAGCAGCAATCGAGCGCCCGCGATCTGCTCGACCACTTCTCCGATCAGGTCGCAGGTCTCCTGTCTGACCATTTGTCGCCCGTCACCACGCGCCTGTCCGAGTCCGCCGATGCGCTGATCAACGCCCAGGCCTTTGCCCGCGACGTCGAAAAGACCCTGGCCCTGCAGCGCGAGCAGTCCATCTCGCTCGAAGAGAGCGTACGCAATGTACTGGAGCAATTCGTCTCAACCCGGCAGGCCATGATCGACGACCTTTCCAGCCTGGCCGGCTCGACCCGCGTGATCAGCGAATCGGCCAACAGCATGCAGGCCGTCTATGCCGGCAGCCAGACCGGCCTCAGCGATGCCATCTCGCGCATGTCGACCGATATGGTCTCCATGTCGGATACGCTCCAGGGCATCCTCAAGGGCTCGGCCGAGCAGACCCGCGCCCTCCAGTCCCAGGCCCAGGAGAGCTACGAGATCAACCAGCAGCACCTCGATGCGGTGCGCAGCCAGATCGACATCCTGACCAACGACCTGTCCAACCGGATCGACCAGCTCATGATCGGCTTCTCCCAGCTGACCGAGGACCTGATCCACAACGTCCAGAACACGATCGACAACCAGAACGACCAGCTGGGCAGCGGCCTCAAGGCGCTGACCGGCGTCATGGCCGACGAGGCGCGCTCGATCAGCCTCTACGCCCAGCAGATCAACATGGATATCGACCAGCTAAGCAGCTCGCTGGGCGAGTCGGTCACCAGCTTCGCCAAGGGCGTCCAGCTGGAACTGAGCGGTGTCCTGTCCCGTCTGGACGAAGAGACCGCCGATATTCTGCGCCGCCTGTCCGTGGCAGCCTCTGAACTGGGCGACGCCGTCGAGGTGCTGCCGAACGTGATCCGCACCCGCGGTTCGGGCGAAGAGGAGCGCCCCCGCCGCTAGGCACTTGCCAGATCGGCGAAAACCCGCTATTCTAGACGTATCCCTCACGAGTGGCCCGCACCCGGCGTGGTGACCAGCTGACGAAAGGCGGTGGACATGCCCGACCATGTTACAGCCCGGTGATTTACAGCTTCATCAGGTCCGCCAGGAAATCAGCCGCCAGGTTTTTTTTCCGGAAGAACTGGCTGCCGCGATTGACGAACCGTCAGCCCGCCAGCTTCTTGCCGAGGTGATGGCCTGCCAGACAACCGATGAGCTCTTAGCATTAACCTACAGCCTCAGCCGCCGCCGCCTCAACGACCTGTTCGGGTCTGTTCTGGTCATCTCCGCCGCGGCCGGCGAGGAGCCGTTTAACCGGCTCCAGGAAATCTTTCGCCTGCGCGCGACTTTGTCCCTGACCGAGACCGCCTGGGCCTTCTACCAGCAGCATTATCCCAACGACCGGCTGGGGCGCGTCCTGTCGACGCTGGTGCGCAGCCTGACCGAGAAAGAAGACATCCCGGCGTTTTTGCACGAGCTGCAGCAAGTCACGATCGACCACCTGCTGCCGCGCCGCCTGGCCGAGCATCTGCGCAAAAGCCCCAAGATTCTGGAAGCCTTCAAGCTGCCCCAGATCCGCCCCGAGGACCTCAACGAGGGCGTCCCGGTCAACCGCCTGCGCGAGAAATACCCCCTGCTTGCCGCCTATACGAACCTGTCGGTCCTGCCCGAGGAGAAGATGTCCCCCGGGGGCCTTAACAGCGGCCTGACCGGCTACATGGTGCGCATGGCCATCCTCCCGGAGACGACCTTTGCCGCGGCCTTTTTGACCGCCTGGTTCCAGGAGTCGCCCGATCAGGAGATCCTGGCCAACGCCGACTTGTTCCTCCAGGCGCTGCGGATCAGCCGCCGGCCGTCGCAGCTGGTCCTGATGCGCCGTTACCTGGGCGACTATCGACTGGCCCCGATCTGGCAAAGCATCAACCGCGCCCTGCTCGACCTGTTCGGCGTCCCGATGCTGCAGGCCGAGCATCTGCCGGAAGAGACCGGCCAGACTGCCCGTCCGTCCACCGACCCCTTCGCCACCCGACCGGCCGCCAAAGCACCGCAACCCGAAAAGCCGGCTTCGCCACCGCCGCCGCCACCGCCCGTTATGCCCGAGCCTCAGGTCCAGGAAGGCCGCAGCGGCTTACTCGGCTGGCTGAAGAACCGGCGCAAGGGCAAGAGCGATGAGCCGGAAGCGGCGCCAGCTGTTTTGGAGCGTTCGGTGGAACCGCCGCCGGAGCCGAAGTCCGAACCGGTTTCAGAGGCCGTCCCGATGCAGGAAGAAGCCATGCGGGCGCTGCAGCGCAACATCATGGAAGGGTATCGCCAAAGCGAGGATGAGAGCGCCAGCGAGGAGCACGCCATCTGGACCCAGCTGGACAACGACAGCTCGATGCGTTTCCGCCAGTGGACCCTGCTCGATATGCTGAACCGCCATCACCCGGACAACGCACGCAAGCAGTTGTTCTACCGGCGCTATGTGCTTAAGATCCGCTCAGTCCGCACCTGGGACGACAAGACCCTCCTGATCGACATGGCCGATTTCTACCTCGCCGATCACCAGGACGAGGAGAACCTGCTCTGGTACTACGACCGCAACACGGTCGGCATGCTGGCCGAAAAACGCACCGAACGGGCCGCGCTCAACAAGCCGCTCCAGCCGGTGATCAGCAGCCGTGAGGCGATGCTCGACGACACCGTCAACAACATCGTCAGCCTGTCGCTCGACGATGTTAATTTGCTATATTCGCACGATTTCATTCAGCGGGTCTATACGGACAAGCAAAGCCGTCCGACCTGAGCCTTGTCTGACCGGCCTGCTGCATAGGGACTGCTCAAAAATAGTTGCTCTATAGATTCATAGAAAGATGAACCAACCTCATTCATCTTTCAATGAAAAGACCAACAAATTTCTTAACAGTCCCTTTAAAGGAGGCTTTGGGATGGACATCAAAGAAATCTTGGAAAAATCCGTTAGCTTCGGCCTTGGCCTGGCCGCCTACTCCAAAGAGAAAGTTGAGGAGCTGGTTGCCGAGTTGGTCAAGCGCGGCGAAGTCGCGCAGCAGGACGCCCGCCAGCTGGCCAGCAGCCTCGTCCGCAAAGGGGAGGAGCAGCGCGATGAAATCCGCCGCCTGATCCGGGCCGAGGTGGCCGCCGCGCTCAAGGAAGCCGGCGTCGTGCCCGACGGGAAACCACAAGACAAGCCAGGCGCCTGATGGCCGCACAACCGACGGTCTTGGGCGCCGGGGCTCGTTTGTTCCGGCGCCGCCGCCATCTCAAGCGCTACCGCCAGATCATCAGCGTCCTGACCCGCAACGGCTTCGGCCTGCTGCTGGAACAGCTGGGCGTCTACGGCTATTTGCGCATGCGCCGCCGCGCGGCCGAGGAGCGGGCCCGCGAAGCGGAGAACGCCCGTTTGTCGTTCGGCGAGCGCTTGCGCCGTTCCTGTGAAGCGCTGGGACCGACCTTCGTCAAGATCGGTCAGCTGCTGAGCACCCGGCCGGATATCCTGTCGGCTGAGGTCGCAGGCGAACTGGCCAAGCTCCAGGACGCCGTCAACCCGTTTTCGTTCGAACAAGTCAGCCAGGTTGTCGAAGCCGAACTGGGCGGCAAGCCCGAGACGGTTTTCGCTGCGTTCGACCCCAAGCCGCTGGCATCCGCCTCTTTGTCACAGGTTCACCTGGCCAAACTAGCCGACGGCCAGGCTGTCGCGGTCAAAGTCCAGCGTCCCGACATTGAGGAACAGATCGCGATCGACCTTGAGATTCTGGCCGATCTGGCCCGTTTCGTCATGCACCACACCCATTATGGCGAGTTATACGACTTCACCGGCATGGTCGCCGAACTGGAGCAGTCGTTAAGGCGCGAGCTGGACTTTAGCGAGGAAGGGCATAACGCCGACCGCTTCCGCCAGAACTTCCTTAAAGCCCGCCAGGTGGCCGTCCCGGAAATCTGCTGGTCCTTGACCACGCCGCGTGTCCTGACCATGCACTACATCGAGGGCTATCGCGTCACCGATCACGCGGCGCTGCTGGCCGCTGGCATCGACCGACGCCAGCTGGGCATCCGCCTGGCCGAGTCGGTCAGCCGCCAGGTGCTCGAGGACGGTTTTTTCCACGCCGACCCCCATCCCGGCAACCTGGCCATCCAGCCCGACGGGACGATCGTCTTCCTCGACTTAGGTATGGTCGGCAAGCTGAGCCGCTCGCGCCAGAAACTGCTGTCTCGCCTGTTTGTCGGCATCGTCAGCGAGGACAGCCGCCAGGTCGTAGCCGCGATCGCCGCCCTGGGCACGATCCGGCAGAGGGGCAACTTGCGCCGCTTCGAGCGGGAGATCGAGCAGCTGCTTGAGCAGGTCCTGGCCCTGCCGCTGCGCGAAATGGACATCGGGGCCCTGCTGGCCCAGATTTTCCAGCTGGCTTATCGCTACAAGGTCCAGATCCCCGGCGACCTGACGCTGGTCGCCAAGGTCATGCTGACGTTGCAGGGCGTGCTCGACCAGCTCGATCCGGACCTCAATTTGCTCACGATCATGAAACCGGTGGCTGACAAGCTGATCTGGCGCGCCTGGTCGCTCGACGACCTGGGCCGTGACTTGACCCGGGGCATTCTGGACACCTCTGACCTGCTGCGCCAGACACCGGGCTTTTTGCTCAACTTCCAGCACAAGCTGGAGGACGACGACTTCACGTTCCAGCTGGGCGTCCGCAACCTGGACAAGCTGCAGCGCCAGCTGGACCGGATCACCAATCGGCTCTCGTTCAGCATCATCCTCCTGGCGGTCAGCATCATCGTCGCGGGGATCATCATCGGCACCAGCCTGGGCGCGAGCGCAAGCCAGGCCCTTGGCCAGATCAACCTGATCGTGCTCCGGGTCAGCCTGGCGATCGCCGGCATCATCCTGATCGGCTTGCTTATCTCTGTATTCCGTTCCCGAAAAGATTAGCGTCAAGGTCCCTGCTGCAGGAAAAAGCGGTTCAGGTACTGGTCCAAACCGGCCAGGTATCCCGTTTCGTCGAGCAGGAAACCGTCGGTGTGGCCGGGCTGCCCGATCGTCTGCACGAACGTCAGATCCGGGTGCAGGCGCTTTCGCTCGGACGCGACCATGGCGCCGGACGCGCTGTCGATGTGCGTGTCAATCTCGTGGTAGAAGAGGGCTACCGGGATATGGCAGGCCCCCAATACGGTGCTGTGGTGGATGGCCTCGATCCCGCCGGCTGACAGGCGAACCGCATAAGGCACCGTCCGGCTCAGCACCTGGCGGCGCAGCCAGCTGTCCTCGCGGTAGATAGCCCGGATCTCGTCATCCGGCGACGCGGACGGCGAGTCCAGGATCAATCCGATCACATACGACTGGTCGAAATCCAGCTTGGCGATTTCCTTGGCCAGGCCGTCCTTGTCCGAATCGGGCGGCGGCAGCTGGTTCCAGGCGATCAGGGAAGCGGACACGCCGGTGCCAAAGCCGTACAAGATGACATCGGTCGTCGCGGCATGGCGGCGCACGTGGCGGACGGCGGCCAGGACATCGGCCCACTCGGCATAGCCGAACCCCGACAGATGCCCTTCCGACTGGCCCGTGTTGCGCAGGTCAAACGCGAGGACATTGAAGCCCAGATCCACCAGGTGGTGGTAGAGCCGGGGCGTGTCCAAACCGAACTGGAGCCGGTTCTTGCCCTGGTCGTGCACCAGGACGATCGTGCTGATCGCCTGGTCGGCCTTCATGAACCAGCCGTAGAGCATCGTCTGCTCGTCGAGTGACGGGAAACTGACCACGGAAAACGGCGGCATCACGTTGCTGTTGAAAGTGGTCAGCGGCACCGGTTCCTGGCGCATCACCTGGTCGGCCGTGACAAAAGACCAGACGACCAGCGCGGCCAGCGACAGCGCCAGCAGCGACAGCAGCAAGACGGCGGGGCGGATGAACTGGCCCGGCCGGCGGCGGAAGCTGATCCGGCTGACACTGGTTTTTGCCCTCACGCGGCACCTCCCGAAAGGCTGTTAAAGCGGATTCCATTATATCACGGGGGATTGGTTTGTGGTAAAATTGAGGCCGATGCGTGTCAGCGCGAGGGGAGGAAGACAACATGAGTGTGTGGCAAGCCATCTTGTACGGCCTGGTGCAGGGCATCACCGAGTTTTTACCGGTGAGCAGCTCGGGGCACCTGACCTTGCTGGGTAAAATATTCCAAAGCGACGAAAGCGCCATGCTCTCGTTTACAACCCTGCTCCATGTCGGAACCCTGATCGCCGTCTTCGTCGTGATGCGAAAAGAGATCCTGGCGATCCTAAAGGACCTGCTAGGCATGTCGATGCGCCTGATCGTGCTGGCGACCCTTCCGGCGGTTCTGGCCGCTGTTTTACTGGGCGGCCTGATCGAGCGCCTCTTCGGGGGCGGCTTTTTGGGCTATGCCTTCCTTTTGACCGGTATCGTGCTGGCGGCGACGTGGCTCAGCAAACGGGCCAGGTCCGGACAGAACAAGCCGGTCGGCTACCGTGAGGCCCTGGCGGCAGGCCTGGCCCAGGCGGTCGCGATCGCGCCCGGTGTCTCGCGTTC
>Ga0172382_10008150_pt1 | contig 14690 bp, 12 predicted proteins | sample Leawel138RmetaG_FD_122245 | JGI IMG/M metagenome (GOLD analysis project Ga0172382, IMG submission 122245) | Leachate microbial communities from a municipal landfill in Southern Ontario, Canada - Leachate well 138R metaG | ecosystem: Engineered > Solid waste > Landfill > Unclassified | place...
ACGATCATGAATCTTACAGTAAGTCTCCTGATTACTCTCTCTGCAAACCGGACAAGGGGCTTCCGTGACATAAGGCCATTCTACATAGATATCAATACGCTCCTGTTTCATATCCAGTTTGATATCGACAATTTCCCATGGAGGCTTTAATCCAAGTATTTCTGAATAGAGTGCTTTATCTTCCATATGATAAATTACTCACCTTTTTTTAACTTTTCCACACATTTCCCATGAGAACCATTTTCGAAAATGCGTTGTTATACGAAGTGGAGGCGTAATCCATTTTCTATATTTTTTTCCCAATATAAAACACATACCCATAATATTGTTTATATTTTGAATATAACTCTGCCTCACGCCTCATAAATCCAATAAAATCCTCGACGGTTCTATTGCCCGCATATTTTTTCATAAATTCCTCTTGTCTTGGTTTTTGTGGAATAAAATAATTATCTATCCAACAATTTTCAGGCAATATAAATGCTGCAACAGGAACATATCCTGCTTTTTGCATTATTAAAATATTTTGCCCTATGGTACTAATTTCGGGAACCGCATCAAGCCACCATTTTTCAATTTCAGCCGGGCGTTCATCGGTAAACCATGACTCATAGGTTACGGCGATATAGCCATTTTTCTTAAGAAAGCCTTTCCAATAATTTAAACCTTTTTCAAAACCTATATTGGCAATAGCCCCTTCTGACCATATAACATCAAATTCTTCATTTTGAAACGGTAAACTATCCATTGAACCGACAATGCCTTTTACTCTATTCTGCAACCCGAGATTTTCAGCATTTGTGTTAAATTTTTTAATAAAATCGGGAAAAATATCAAGTCCAGTAATGGTTCCTTTTGTATTTTGGGCAAGAATCATTGTCTGACCGCCTGTTCCGCAAGCCAAATCCGCAATTTCTGATTCACATGAAAGATTGTCGATAAAACTTAATGCCCTAATAGTAGATTCAGAGCTACCAGGTCCCTGCCGTTCTAACCCTCCAAAATAATCACAAATTAAGTTTAAATCAAAATCGTGAATTAATGGTTCTTTGTTTTCCATATTTAAACTCCTTAATCCAATGTAGTATCAATTATTCTTTCAATATATTTTTTACCAATTTTGCCATCATTTTGTCTAACATTCCCAGCATAAAAGAAGTCCCGCCCTGGCGGGATTTGGGGAAATTCTTGATTTCCATTTTATCTGCTATTAGGCGACCCGAAGGGCAAGCTACGATAATGGCGTAGCGTTTTGCTTGGCGGTTCATTTTTTCTAAATCCATCCTTGCGTATATTTTGAATAATTATATTCGTCTATTAGTTTAGTGAGCGTTTTATCTGACCGAACGAAGTAATCTTTAACTCTATCTGCAATGGATTTTGTAATCTTGCAGAATGAAATATATTTTTCAGCAGGGTTCTCATTATAGTAGCACCTGTAAGCTCGTGCAATCTTATCGTCCCACAGAGGGAAGAAATTAGGAGCTAAAAGATGCAAAGTTTTAGCCACTGCCGTGGGGCTTTTTCTTCCCTGCATTTTACCCGAATCAATTTGTAGAGCTTCAAGAAATTGGTTAAATAAATGCCTTATATCCTCTTCATCGGAACTTGATAAAGTGGAAATGTCTCTATTCCTGTAGTTTTCAATTTTTTGGAAATTGCCAGCTATGCACCTCTCAAGTCTATCGAAATCGAAAATCCCATACCTATAAAATGCCTGATTCCATGTTAACAACAATACACCTAATCCATCTGCCATGTCCGAAGGTTTACCCCAAAAATGGGATACAAGGAAAGTTGCTACTTTATACATAGCATCACGCTTCTCATGTTTTTCAAATTCCTCGCAGCCTTTAAGAAATTCTTCACGATTTGGAATGTTCATGTTATTTATACCTCCATTCATCTATTTAAATCCCGCCAAGTAAAATGCCGCCTAACGTTCTCAGCATATACGACGTTACGACTGAAGGGAGCAATGTCCCGAAGGGCAAGGGCGTTAGCCTGTAGCATATATGCTGTGTTATCTGATGTCGCCCGCTATGGTATTGAAAATGCTTTCTGTAACTCTTCATTTCCATTATATCCGATAGTTTTATTCCTAAAGTATCCCGACATTTTATCTTTTTCTTCACCCAACAGATCAGTGTTTGAAATGTATTTATAAATATCTTCCCAAGTTACTTTCATAAATTCCCTTTTTTCATTTTGCTTAATGTACTTTCCGAATTCCGACTCAATATCTTTTTCTTCATTTTTTCTTACAAGATTCAGCAAGTAGAAATTCAAATTTTCGTTATCTGCTATCAAAGCTCCAATTAACCAGAATCTCATTAATTGATAATAACCAGCATCCATAATATTTTCGACAGGTTGGTTCAGGAAATAATCACCTTTACTGTACCTTCTTACCCTCTCTGCTCTATCTTCTGCTGTATGATTTTTATTGAAATCAATTTTATTTGGGGCTGTCAGTTTTGTTTCAATAAAAAATAGAATATCATTGCTTTTAACAACTAAATCAGGCTCGGAACTTCTTTGTGGGCTTTCCCCAAATTTTGCTCTTGCCTTTTCCAGCTCATTCCACACCTTCTGTTGAGATTGTGAATATGACCAGTAGATTACTTCGGGGCTTTTCACTAGAGAATTATGCAATCCTTCTAAGAATCCAGATAGCAATTTATTTCTTTCCAAAAATCTGAAAACATTCCAAGTAACTGCATCTTCGCTAGCATCGTGGTGTAATTGTGCTTTAACCCTCTTAACCTTCATTATTTCATCGAGAAGGTCTTTGTCCGCATCGTACCAGAGTAAATTATCTCTCAAATCCTCGTAGATAAAAGTAGTTGGTGTGATGTAGATTTTGTGCTCTTTACAGAGATATTGGTCAAATTTTTCTCTATCGTCCTCTCCTTTTCCAAGATAAGCATCCAGCGACTTTGGAACGCTTTTTGTCATCTTTCTAACTTGATTTTTACATCCGATAATGGGGCATATGATTGTATCCCCTTCTACTTCAATCTTCTTTTTCAACTCTGCCCATCCAAACATTTTCAATCCTCCTTAATCAAGGGCGATTTCCGATAACGGTCGGCAATAATAAACGTAGGGTATTCGAAGTCCCTCTCTATTAAGCAGCTAAGTTGTTTATTAAATGTTATGCTGTTCAGATTTAACACTTTCTGCCCTATGTTTTTTATTGCGTGTTGCCAAAAGTAGTTTTCTAATCGCATATAATTTCTATTTCGTTTTTATTTTTTCTTTTTGCAACACCTTGCCAACTAATTAAAATGTTTTCATTTTTTATTTCAATCTGTTTGTTATCTGTCAATTTTATATCTTCTTCAGGAACAAATACTATTATCTTGTCCACAAACCATATCTGCTCAGTATAATGAGTAATCACCGGCCAGTTTGAGATAAATAATTCGTTGTCATTATTTCCCTTCAGTTTAAGCAAAGTCGTATGTAAAACGGTACTGTCATTAATTGCTTCGGCATTCATTGGGTCAAAACCTCTGAATTGGGGGGTATTTCTAAATGTTAGTATAACTTTTACACCTTTTTGATTTTGGAATTCATCAAAATTTTTAAGGTGTTTTTCACTTAATATTTGAGTGTGATAATTACTTATAGCATATTCAATTTCAGTATCATCGAAATCAATTTTTTCAACCTCAAATTGAGATATGAAAAAGTCATATAGTTTCATACCGGATGTATAGTATTCCTTTTTCCAGTCTTTCTTATACTTGTCAAGGATATGGCACATTGCCATACCTGTAGCCAGGTGTCGGTATCTCAATTTTTCGCGACTATAGTAAGGTGTGTTTAAAACACCAAAGAATTCCTTTTCAATATAATTCTTTTTCAGGACTTCATTAACATTCGCATATTCTTGATAATATAATAATTGACAATAAAAGGCTGGACCTTCCAAACTTTCCACATCTTTTTCATATTCAAGGTATTTTTTCCCAATTATTGTCTCCCGTTTTTCTCTGATGCTGTTTATTTGATTCAGTAATTCTTTAAATTCTTTTTCTTTATCGCAAAAGCATAAGGAGTAAAAAAGTTTTTGCTCAGCTATTTTCAGTGCATCATTTTTATAATTTTCAGGGTAAGACATTAAGGTAATAGGATTGTCAGGATTTATACCGGAAACACTATTTCTTTGATATACATGATGAATTTCATGAAATAGTTCTGCAAAAGCCTCTTCTGGGGTGGAATAGTTTGGAAGTCCATAATCAATGATAGCGACTAAGGTACCATTTATCTCCGCTTGAGTAGCGCCAATTAACTGCAATTCCGCTTGTCTCCCCTGGTAAAGGTTGTCTCTGATTTTTTTTAAAGTCTTTGGTGGATTTGGATGATTATAGAGAAAAGCGGGTCCGTTTTTCCGAAAAATACAAATTGGAGAAAGTGTCATGCCAGGCCATGCTTTGTCTCGAAAATCATTTGCATTTTTATAGAACTCATCAATTTTATTTACAAATAATGAATCTATTGGTAACAAGCTATTTTGTCCTGTTAACGATGTTTTACTCAGTGTAATTATGAGAATAAGAAATAGAATTTTTGTTTTCATTTTTATTCGCCCTTTAATTATAAATATTTATACATTATGCAATGTCAGGTAACGGTCGCGTATATGAAATGAAGCGGACTGTGGAGCTGCGTCTGTATCCCCCGTGACAAACTTACTGCGAGACGAGACGCTGAACACGCTACAAACCCCGCCATTGCTTATGAGCCGTTGTTAACGCCTGTGTTTAATATGGTTTAATAGTCACGATTATTCTTTTATAACTTGATAAAGGAGGTTCTCCCTTATCAGTTACTTTCAAAATAAAATGGGCAGTTACTTCTTTATCAACTTTTGGGGCAATTATGTATGCTCCATGAGTATTCTCCGCTCCTTCAATTTTTACTAAGTTCTTATAAGTCCCAGCTTCAGGATAGTTAAACCATAAAAAACTGAAACTGTCGCCATCAGGGTCATAGGTATCAAACGCATCTAATCCGAATCCTTGTCCGGATTTAACTGTGATTTGCTCGGGCTGGCTTAAAACAATTACTGGTGCATGATTAGATTCATTGAATGATTTTGTACACCAATCCATACGTGCTGCAAAATCATTTTGAAAATCATCTCTCCAACGCCATAAAGTAACTTTATTATCCTTAAATGAATTTGTATCCATTTTTACTGCTCTTCCATAATCACTTGATATATATGGAACGTAATTATCCACAGCATTTGTCCATATTTTTCTTGTTTCGGGTTCAAATGGTACTCCAGAACCACTTTTTATCTGAGTTGAAAAATCAGGTTTATAAAGTTCATATCTACCACCCCAACCACCCCATTCGGGACGTTCTGAATTGTTTAATCCATTATTTATTAAGGACAAAAATGATGGTGTATCTCCTTCCATTCCCCATGCAACATCAGGATAAGCTGCTCCAAGTGGTCCATGAAATTGTTGTATATTTTCAGCTATCCATTTGTTGCTGATTTTACTATTGTCAATTTCTTGTATAAAACTATTTATTCCACTCCATGTTGCGCTGCCATAATCATCTCCTGGGCTTACTATATAAAATAAGTCTGGGAAATTATTTCTAATCCAGATACCGCTATCATCTTGGTCTGAAATAGCATAAACCCTGAGTTTTGATATCAATACTTTTTGCTCTTTTTCAGTCTTTGAGTTTTTAATTTTAAATAATGCTTGTGCAAGTGTATTTGAACCACCCCAAATTGAAATCCACAAAGGGCGTTCATCATCCTTTTCAAGTTCTTTGATTATCCAATCAGAGCCTTCTGAATCTTTGTTCTTTCCAACACCTAACATTCCATAGACAGGCAAGCCTTGTTTTATCATTGGAAATAGCGTTTCAGCTTTGGGATAATTTTTGTCGTGTTTTACAAGATTTGGCTGTACCTTTTCATATGCTTGAACTATTTTTTTGATTGATTCTGGATTAACCATTGTTTTATGCCAACATGAAGTCGTTGCAATTAAACCTTTAATTTCAATCTCATTTGAGTACAATAATAATCGAATCAACGATTGAGTATCGTCTGGGTCTGCTTCAATGTCAGTCAGAATAATCACTCGATTTTTTTGAGTCATTTGTCCATAAAGGGAACTAAATGTCAATGAAATAACTATGAAGAAGAGGAAAGTTCTCATATAATGACTAATTTTTAACTTTTTCAAATTTACAATTTTCCAATTGGGTTTATGTTCGGGATCGTTTGTCAACATTGCCGTCAACTCGTGGCTAAACGAACTTCTGTTTCGTATATCCATCGGATTTTGGCAGGTTATGGCGTATATTTCGTTTTTAAGATTATAGAGCATTTTTCTTTACTCCTTGCTTTAAAATTGCCTGATCGAGGGGATTAACGATTTTCCCGAGACTCTTTTTACTGACATGAGTATATATTTCCTTAGTTTTGGAGCTGGCATGGCCTAAAACTTCCTTGATATAACGCAGATCTGTGCCGTTTTCCAAAAATCCAGCGGTCGGAATGTCGTCCGCTAAAGTCAAAGGGACCGTTGGCACCGCATCAAGATTCATTTGGTGTTATTCTACAAATAATAATCCGTAACTGCAATGAAAATATTTACGAAATCAGTGCGCTCCGTCGGGATTACGTCGCGCTTTGTTGCCATAACGGACGTCAATGCCAGGGAAGCAGATACTTTGGAAGAAAAAACGTGGCTTTTAATACTCTATCTTTAACTCGAAATTCCCACGGTCGTGCGTTTTGATTAAGATCATCTGTTCGGCGGTGGAATAATAAAAACCTTCCGCTTGTTGCGTTAAATCGTCAGCCGATTTGCAGGTGAGAAGTTGGTTATCGCCGACGCTGACTCTGACCGGCGGCTGAGTGGAGATGATTTTGAACAGGTAATGCTGGCGTTGCGGTTGAAAGTCCGATTTCTGGCGCTCAATGATGATATTACAAGTATTAGTAGAATTCCGGCAGGTGAATTTGGTTAGACTAAAGACGCCTTTTTCGTAATCGTAGGAGACGCCGTCGTCCTCATAAAGCGTATAGGAACTCTCGTCGGCAGGGTAAATTAGCAATTCGGTTGCGGTCATCGGTTTTTCGCCGACGTACTGCTGGACAGCTTGCATCGGCAGGAAGCCGCCTTGACGCAGAAAATACGGAATCTGATTAAGTGGCGCCTCTACGATGAGCCATTGTTTGCCAGTGTAGAAGCGATGCCGATTGCAATCGTACCAATTACCGGCCGGCAGATAAAGGCGCTTGAACTCGTCCGTTTCGGAAAGCACCGGCGCCACCAGTAGATTTTCACCCAGAACAAATTGATTTTGGGCTTCTGTGCGGTAACATTCCGGATCGTCCTGAAAATTGAAAAACAGCGGGCGCATCAGCGGCCAGCCGGTTTGGTTGGCAGTATAGAATTCGCTATAAAAATAGGGTAGCAGTTGATAGCGCAAATTTATGAAATTACGTACGGTATTTTCGACTTCCGAGCCAAAAATCCAGGGCTCTTTGCGGTGCGTATCCCAGGCTGAGTGTTGGCGGAAGAGTGGGGTAAAAGTGCCGAGTTGCATCCAGCGGATATAAAGCCTTTCCGAAGGATTGCCGACGAAGCCGCCGACGTCGCTACCGACGAACGGTACGCCGCTCAAGCCAATATTTTGCGACATACGACAGGCAATTTTCAGATGCAATTCGCTGGCGACGTTATCGCCAGTCCAGACGGCTGAGTAGCGTTGAATACCGGCAAATCCAGCCCGCGTCAGGATAAAATGCCGCTCGGGGGAATAGCGCCGCAAACCTGCGCGCGTCGCTCGTGCCATTTCCAAAGCATAAATATTCCGTGCGCTTTTGTGATCAGTTTTTAAACCGTTGCCATCGAACTGCACAATGTCGGGAAAGTGCGTGCCCCAAACGGTCGGCTCATTCATATCGTTCCAGAAACCGGCGACGCCATCTTTGAGCAGTAAATTGAGTTTATCGCCCCACCATTGGCGCGTGGCGGCTTTAGTAAAATCCGGGAAATATGCCCAGGAGGGCCAGACCTCGCCCTGATAGTATTGACCGTCAGGATATTTGACGAATAAATCCTGTTTGAGGCCTTCGCGCGCCCCAAAATAATTCGTGTCAGCTTTGACGCCCGGGTCAATTATTGGGATGACTTTGAAGCCGTCCTTTTTTAAATCAGCCAGCATTTTAGCCGGTTCGGGAAAATATTTTTTGTTCCAGGTAAAGACCCGATAGCCGTCCATATAATCAATGTCGAGATAAATCACATCGCAGGGGATTTTTTTACGGCGAAAAGTCGCCGCCAGATTGCGTACCTCCGATTCAGGATAATAGCTCCAGCGGCATTGCTGATAGCCGAGTGCCCAGAGCGGCGGCAGTTCAGCCCGTCCGGTCAGATTGGTATAAGCCGTCAGGACTTTTTTAATTTCAGGACCGTAGATGAAATAATAATCCATCTCGCCCTTTTCGGCACCGAACCAGTAGAAGCGATTATTGCTGGCGCCGAAATTGAAGTGCGATTTACAGGTATTGTCAAATAAAATGCCATAGGCTTTGAAATCGCGAATCCCATAAAAGAAGGGAATTGAAATGTAAAGCGGGTCGGTGCGGTCGTCATAAGCCCAAAAATCGGTGTTCCAGAGGATATATTCCTTGCCGGTTTTGCAAAGATCGTCGCTCTTTTCGCCCAGCCCGTAAAAATTTTCACCGGGCAGGAGCTTTTTGTGGCAACGCACTTCGTCATTGTCGAAGCTGACGCCGAAAGCTTCTTCATCGGCATTGATCAAATTGCCAGCCGAATCGAAAATGGCGACGCGGCAAGGCGACTTGGTGATTCGCACGGTCAGGGCTTTGGTGGTCAGTGTGAAATTTTTACCTTCGTCTTTAAACGTGAAAGCCGATTGGGCGGGCAGAGCGGCGATTACCGCATACGACGGCGCAGATGAAAATTCTTTCTGATTCGTATAACGAAAACGAATGACATTGTCGTCGTAAACATAGATATTGAACCGAGCGTTGTCGGCTTTGAATTCGACCCGATTGGGAAAAACCTTCTGTGATTTGACATTGCCAATAAATTCAAAACCGGCAAAAAGTGATGGACAAAGTAGCATAAGCGAGAAAAATAAAGAAATTATTAGTGACATAGTTAAGCACCTTTCGCTGTTAAGATTAAAGTTGAGTTTGTGGATAATGTTATAGTTATAGTTAAGAAAATGGGGAAGATGGAATATGAGAAACGCAGAGTAGTAAATCTGGAGCAAGTTTTTTTAAAAACTCGATAGGATTGGTATAGGATAATAATAATTAGTAGCATCAGGCATTTACTGCGTTGAGAAATTTTCCGTCTGAATAATGCAGTGGTTCTTGAACTCGTCAACGAAGTAGTCGAATTCAATTCCGTAAATTCTGCGGAATACCTCATCGTGGTTACTCTCCGTAAATAAGCTCTCGATGTAATTTTGGAATTTTTCCCGGCTACGCGTTTCGATTAAATAATCAACGATGCAAGCAAACTCACAATAAAGAAAGGCGGAGCGGTTGGGGACATTGATTTTGGCTTGGCTCGCCCGGTGGGTTTTATAATCACGCGGCGGTAAGAAATTTCCTTGACGGATGTAATTATAGGTTTCTTCTTTCGATGGATACCAGCCAGTGCCCGTCTGGTTGGCGGCGTAAACTGCGATGCCTTCTGAGAGCCATTTCGGGAAGCGAAATGCCCGGATAAACCCGGTTTGCTGGAAGATGAGAATGTGGGCAAGCTCGTGTTTCAGGTAAATATCTAATGGAATTATACCCAAATCGGCTTCTTTCAACGACCAGGGCGCAATAAGAATACGGTTAGGTGGAATTGCGCAAAGTCGGGAGTAAGTTGGAGAACGTCTGACATAACTTAAACTATCGCGGAAAATAAAGAACTCCGGTTTGCTTTTGAACTTTAAGGCAAGCACTTTTTCGACAGGTATCGTGAGCGTGTCGCAGTTCGACCAGTCTGGCAGATGTGCCCGATTCTGCACGTAAACAATGGTATTGGGAAACTCGAATTTCTGAAATCCAACAATGATTGGCGAAAAGGCAAATAGTTCACCAAATAAAAAAGCGGCAAAGACGCATACCAAAATTACCGCAACGATCACGTAGTAATTTTTGCGCATTTCAGTTTTTGTTAAAGGCTCGGATTCATTTTTATAACATTTTGGGTCTCAATGGAGAAGTATTGAGGGTAGTTAACCGGGGAGCACATCGTCATCAGAATCGCATTTGTAATGGATCCAGAAGAATACATTGGGCAAGTCTCCGGTGGGTCTTTGTCTAATTGGCTAGCGGGTAAGGTTTCACCTGCGCCGCGAAGCTGACCGGCGTCAGGTGCAAGTGCGTGTTAGTTGTCCTCAAAACCAAACAGAAATTTCATATAATCATATTGCTGATCTCGTTCCATAAACAGGATATGTTTCTCGGCGAATTTTTCTTTGCTCCACGTTCCATCATCATATCGTTTATATAAATCGTCAAAGGAAGTGGCTGAGATGATATACGAGTTAAGCGCAATCTCCCACTGCCCACTTCGCCTACCAATCTCTTGCGCCAGGTCTGGCAGGCGTTCCCACAGGCGCGCTTTTTCATCGTGTATATAAGTTTTGGAATGCAACATGCCATGCGGCTCGATGAAAACAACGCTCTGATGGTTTTTGTCAACAATCCACAGGATGAAATCGGGGTAGAAGCCGCTTTCTTCGAAGAAGCCGATGCCTTTACCGCGGCTAAGGTTGCGAAGCAAATAGACTTCCCTGCCCGCCAACTTGTCTTTCTTTTCTTCCCAGTAGACTTTTAGGTCGCGGACAAATTGCGCTTCGCTTTCCTCCAATGGCGGTGGGTCAACAGTAAGTTGGCTACCTTTTTTAACCAGCAAAGGGAGGTAAAGACTGCGATCAAAATATATGCGCGGCAAGCCGCTGTTCTCCTCTTTGATGAGTCTATCCATATCGGCGCGAAGTTTCTCGATAGCAGAGATGAGGTCCTGCCGTGAACCCGATATGCACACGTTGTAGGCGGTTTTCTTTTCCTGCACGTCTGAGCGGTGGAATGCCAGATTGGGGTCTTCGATGTCCAGGCGGCGGTAAACCAGGTGATCACTATCCCATTTTTCGTGGCGGCAACGGTAATAAACATCCACGTACTTACGCAAGATAGCGGTAACCGCCTCCTGCAAACGAGAGCAATCGTCCACTGAACGAGGTTGAAAGACAGCATCATCGGCAATGAGGGTATAGGGAACGGTGTCCAAAATAGCGCGCGGGGTTTCGGCGCGAATAACCAGATTGCTCCAGCCTTTGCGCGCTTTATAGGCCAGCATGTCGAGGTATGCTTGTTCCCAATCTACCAGCAACAAGGTTTCCGAGGAGATTCTTTTTCCATCGTCACTTCGCGCTAGGCTTTCATGCAAACCAATCGACGCGCTCTCCAGCGCCTGCACTTTGACCGACAAATCCACCTGCAGACGAATATTGGAATCGGCGGTGAGCAGGAGTGCTGTTTCGGCGGCAAAATCGCGACCTTCTTCCGGGCGCGGCACCACCAGACCTTTTTGTAGAAATTGCTCGTTGACCCACACAAAGAGCGGCAGTTCGATGATGGGTTCAGTCTCCACGCCTTCGCGTTCCAGATAATCGCGGAACTGCGCCATGTAGTTGGCGCGCACGGCGAAGATGTTGAGTGTTTCCAGTAGTTTGATGTGTTTGGGATGTTCGCCGGAAACCGCCGCGCTGCGCTTTAGACTCAGGTTTTTGCCCTTCAGGCGCACACCGCGGCCGAACAACTGGATGATTTGCGAGCCTTCTTTCCGCCCAATGTTGAGGAGTCCCATATTGGAGACACGCCAGGAGTTCCAGCCTTCCATGAATTTTTTGGCGCCGATAAGGATGTGGATAGAGGTGTCGGACCGGTTGATGCTGCCGAAGAGCGATGGGGAGAGGGCGTCCTCTTCCAGCGTGATGCCAGACGAATCGGCCTCCACCAGTTTTTTGAATTCGGCGGTATCGCCGATGTAAATCAGCCCAAAGTAGTCTTCAGCGCCCGCTGCTTTCAGTCCCAGCTCTCCGCTTCCAGCGCGAATGTTGCATAGGTGCAGGCCGCCGCCGGCCGGCGCGCGGAATAACTGCTTGAGAATACCGGTGTACAGTTCAGCCGCCGTCAGACCGGTTTCTTTCAAATAGTTGAAACGCCCGGCAAAGAGGTCCATGCCATCGGGCGTGACCAAACCGCTTTTGCCTTGGCGCAGGGCTTCGATGCCTTCGACCACCCAGCCGCCCTTGTTTTCCAAAACATGGTGGAGAAAGCGCGCCACGGTCAGTACATCGCTGCGTTTCCGTTTGTTTTCACTGTAGACAGCGTTGACGGTGCTACCCACGAACACCCAGAGCGGCTTTTCCAAGTTATAGGGGCGCAGGGCTTCGGTCTGCTCCTCGAACAGGCGCTGTTGCTCGTAGAACGAAAGCAAGTTGCCCAAAAGGAGCAGTTCTGTTTTGGCTTCTTCGGTCTCGTCGCGCAGGTTGAGGATACGGAAGTCTTTGCCGAAGCCGTCGCCGTAAAAGTAGCGGTAGGAGTAGTCGAAGACAATCGCCTTGCCATATTCCGCGGTGAGGGGATCGTTGCGCGCCGCGCTAAGCGCCTGCCCGAAGGTGGCGCTGTACTCGAAGGTGAAGCCTGTCGCGCCGAGCGCGTCGCGGTACTTGCGCCAGACTTCGCCGCCGGAGCCTTTGTGGCCTTCGTCCACAAAAATCAGGTTGCGCCCCTCGAAGGCCTCCACCGGCACGCTCACCCCGCCGCCGCGCTTCTCCTCTACCAGTTTGGTGATTTCGATGACCTGCACGGTGTCTGGCGCGCTTCCCCACAGACCGCTGTGATTCAGGTCGAAGCGCCGGGCTGGAATGCCGGAGTCCTCCAATTCGGCCAGGTGCTGTTCGCTCAAGCCCCCGTTGGGTGTGATCAGCAGGATGTTATCCAGCGGTTCCCGGTTGTAGTGCAGAAACTGATGGTAATTCAGGTGCAAAATCAGGGTCTTGCCACTGCCAGTAGCCATCCAGTAAGCCAGTTTGGTCAGGTCAGATACGCTGAAGGGTTCGTAAGGCGACTCGGTCGGCAGTTTCTTTGCATTGCGCTCATGGACAAACGCGTTCAGGTCGGCCAGTAGTAACGCCTGGTGATTGAAGAGACGGTCGAGGACGATTTCGGTGTAGAGCGCAGACAGGTATTGTAAATAGCGCAGAGTGACCGGCTCGGAGCGGCCGCGGTTGATTTTCTCCAGGTGAGTATGGATATTGTCGTCGTAACGCTTCAAGTCGTCTGAGGGGATTTTGAGTTTACTGCCGCGTGCAATCAGATGATAGTACGTGAAACTGCAGCCGGAGGCATCGAATCCTTCGTCCACATCTCTGGTATCCGCCAGCATGTCCTTATTGCTCTGGTAGCCCAGCAAGCTATTGAGCCACGCCAGCAGAACCAGGCGGTGTTCGAGTTTGGTGTAGTGTTGGGCGCCGCTTACAATTCCTGCCATCGCTAATCCGACCCCTTGAGGTGATAGAAACCACGACGAATCACGTCGGCAATACGTTTCCGACGCTTTTCCAGAAACGTCTGGTAGTCCATTTCATACCACCGCTCTGGGAGTGCATGCCATTCATACATCTCAGCAAGTTCTTCGGAGGAAAACAGTTTCTCCATTTCAGGCACATATTCCCTGGGCGGCTGATCGGATATTCTAATGTTGTCACTCCATTCTACAAGTGCATAGTTGGCCATTTGATTGATCAATCGGTTTTCTTTGACCCCTTTGCGGCTTAAGTAGCCTCTGGGAAATAAATGATGGCGCTCCAGTGATGACTTTTTCGCCTTGCTGGTTGGATCGAGTAGCTCCGCTACCTTCATTTTTGAATACAACACGGGCGCGTTCAGCAAACAAAGCGATGCGTAGTAGGCAAATTGGCCGGTATTCCGCGCCGAAGCAGTTTCAAGCTCATTGGGTAAAGTCACTTCCCAGTAGTCCTTAGTTAACACAGCGTCAATTTGCTGATCCAGAATGCTCCCAAAGTCATGCGCTGTTGTTGCCTCTCGGAAAAGAGCCAGGTCCTGTTCCATCCGGGTTTCCGGCGATCCGGTGTAACGACCAGTTAAAGACACCATGAAGAACCACCGCGCCATGAGTTCCCTCAAGTGAAACGGGTCCGCGTTAAAATCATATTTGCCTATTAACCAGAGAGCATAGGTGTACAAAACGGCCAATTGCGACGAAATGAGCTGAGCACTCTGGTAACCTGCCCTTTTCAGGACTTTGAAGAAATCATGCCAGTTTTGCAAATCAATCGCATCATTCTGAGCTTTTTGTAGAAGTTGAAATTGACGTTCGCGCTGCTCTTCAGAGAATTGACGAGTCTGCAAGTCCTTTCCGCGCAAAAGAGAATAGACATGTTCAAGACGTGCGCGGCGAAATCCCAGCGCCACCGCAACCCGCAACAGTTGGTCGGGATTGGGGTTCAAATAGTAATTAAACGGTGACGGCTTGTTGTCAATGGGTGGAGTTTTAGCCTGGCGACAAAAACTTTCCAACTCCTTGCGCCCCTCGTCCCAGAACACGGACATCAAGGTGAGGATAAAGTCC
>Ga0172382_10008151_pt1 | contig 14687 bp, 15 predicted proteins | sample Leawel138RmetaG_FD_122245 | JGI IMG/M metagenome (GOLD analysis project Ga0172382, IMG submission 122245) | Leachate microbial communities from a municipal landfill in Southern Ontario, Canada - Leachate well 138R metaG | ecosystem: Engineered > Solid waste > Landfill > Unclassified | place...
GCTTTCGGGGTTCAGTACGCGGACGCGAAAGTCGGTCAGGGTGATCCGGTCCAGCCAGGGGTGAATCGGGGTCAGTGCATCCCGGAGAGCGCTGTCCAGGGTGTCTACGGGACCGACGCAGACGGCTGCCCCCATAACTTCCCGCTGATCCAGCTGCAGAAATATGCGTCCCACCGTCTTGGACGGTGTATCGGCGGTCTTATAGCTTTCCAGATGGTAGTTGCGGAGGCTCAATACGGGCTGGTAGGTCTTGAGCGCGCGGCGTACCAGAAGGTCAAAACTCGCCTCGGCGGCCTCGTATTCATACCCGTCGTTTTCTTTCTGTTTAAGCTGGGTCGTCAGTTCCTGCACGACTTTGGAGGTCTTGGTAAAATCACCGTAGGCGCGGAGTTTTTCTACGACGGTAGACTTACCGGCCAGTTCCGACAGGATGATGTGCCGTTCATTACCGACGAGGCGGCTGTCGATATGTTCCATCAGGTTGGCCGCTTTTCCGATTACATCGGCATGCTGACCGGCCTTGTGGCTGAAGGCGGCGTTTCCAACGTAGGGTTGGCGCCGGTCGGGAATGATATTGGCCTTTTCGGCAACAAATCTGGACAGATGGGTGAGGCCGGAGAGACGGTCCTCACAACTCGCGCTGTAACCGGTTTTGAGGACGATATTGGGGACAAAGGTACAGAGATTGGCGTTGCCGCACCGTTCGCCCCAGCCGTTGATCGTCCCCTGGATGTGGACGGCTCCGTGGTCGACGGCGGTCATGCTGTTGGCGATGGCGACGCCGGCGTCGTTGTGGAAGTGGCCGCCCAGTGGTGCCAGGTCGGTGTGGGGCAGGGTGTTCATAATTGCGGCAACTTCCTGAGGCATGGTTCCTCCGTTGGTATCGCACAGGATAAGACAATCTGCGCCGGCGTCGCTCCCCGCCTGGAGTACCTGTTGTGCGTAGACCGGATCGTCCTTGTACCCGTCAAAGAAGTGTTCCAGATCGAAGAACACTTCCCGGCCCTGGGATTTCAGAAACTGGATTGAGTCGGAGATCATACGGAGGTTTTCTTCCCGGTCGGTCTGGAGGACTCTTTCTACGTGGGCTTTCCAGGTTTTGCCGACAACGATGACGGTGGGCGTCTCGGCGTCCAGCAGGGCGCGGATCATCGGGTCCCGCTCGGCGGAACCGCCGGCTTTGCGGGTCGAACCGAAGGCTACGACTCGTGAGTGTTTGAGGTTTTCCCGCTGCATCTGTTTAAAGAAGGCCGCTTCTTTTTCATTGGCCCGAGGGAAACCGCCTTCGATGTAGTCGATTTGCATATCATCCAGGGCATGGGCGATTTTTATCTTGTCGTCCACGGTGTAGTTGACCTGAACACCCTGTGTTCCATCCCGAAGTGTTGTATCGTATATGACGATTCGTCTGTTTCCGTTGTCGGTCATCTTGTCCTGCCTCCTGGTGTTTTTGTTATTTGGATGCTGCAAGGGGGCATCCAAACCGAAAAAAAAAGCCCCTCCGTGAGGAGGGGCGAAAAATTACGCTCACCGTATTACCGGCTTATCCCTTCTCACGCATTGCACCACCACTTTTAATGCTGGTGGTGCCTATAATGATGGTAATAATTGTGAGAATGGCGCCGACGGCATGGTTTATGCCGTTGATACACTTGGCACGAGAATGTATGACTGTCGCAGTCATGTTATTTTGCATCGCGCCAGATTGTGTTCGATAATCTCCGGCCTGTCAAGCGACAGGGCGAGAATTTTGATATACTGTAAAGAGTGGTACAGCAAAGTAATCAGTTCGATATTCTTGCCGCTGAACTTTCCAGTCACGAGCGTCGTCAGATGCTGGCGACAATACGGGCGTCTATGGAAAACGAGGCGGCTCCTATTGCGGCGGCGGACGAACCGGAACCGCCTCGTCTGGAAGAACATATCAAGTCTCTTGGTATGTTCGACCGTATTCGGCTGTTTCTCACTCAGCTTTTTACGAGCCGGACCAGGGAAGAGGTGGTGCAGGGCTGGATTGTCCGTTCTCTCGGGGACATGTTGGTCAAACGGAAGGTAGATGGGATTGACGCGCGGGGGCGCAAATTCGAGGAGTCTTTTGCTGCTGATGTGGAGCGGCTGCAGCAGATGGCGGTACGGCTTTTTTCAGAGGTAGAGCTTTCCGTTAACCGGCGGACGGAGCTGGTACTTGGTCTGGCCATGCACCATTTTCCCGGTGTTCATCAGGAACTGGTTCGTGAAACGGGTGAACCGTATGTCCGGTCCCTAAAAGAGGACAATGAACGGTTTCTGAAGCGGAAGCTGGTGTCCACGATGGAGGGGTTGATCGGCGATATCCCTTCGTCAAGCCGGACGGGAATGACAATGGCTCTTAACCAGGTGGACACGCTGTACCGACTGGCCGGCTTTTCCTTCGGCAGAATTCTTGGAAGTTTTGAGAAGGGGGGCGGAGACGACGGCCGGCGTTGTGCCATTGATTACGTGACTCGTAACGTCGAACAGCTTCAGAACATTCTCTCGGCGTTGCGGGATCCCGTCGATCTTGCGTTACTGGAAACACTGATAATCCTCAACCTGGACTCCGATGAGGCCCGCAGTGACGAGGGTCTCTTTCAGCAGGCGATCCGGGACCGGTTGTCGGACATCACTGAGGTGCTTGGAGTGTTTCGCCGTTTTTCGGAGCGGTACCCGCTGACGCTGATTCTTCGACTGATCAAGGACGATCCATGGTGGAACCCTCGGCCGGAGCGGACGGGCGAAGACTGGAGTCAGTTGTACCGTACGTTTTTTCTGGACCGGGTGCAAAGTGTGGTGATCAAGATTTCGCTGGAAGGTTCGATTCGCACTGAGATGGCGAAGCTCAAGGAGCTGACCGAAGTCTCTCCGAGTCCGGTTATCGGGCTTCCCGACGGAACTAACGGTGTGCACAGCCGGTTCTGGTTTCAGTGTGTGGCGGTAAAAATGCTGACGGACAGGCTTCACGGGGCAATTTTGCGGAATCTGCGAATAGTGTTGACCGGTGGTGAGTTTTACAAGAGTTCAAATCGGGCTCAGTTTAATGACGCCTACAATGAATTTGAGATGCTGCCCCGGAGGGTTGCCGCCCTGGAAAAAAAACTGGAACCAAATGGGGCGTGGGGTACTGTGGTCTGGGGCGACCATGTTATCGGGGAGCGCCGGAAGATGGCGCACCGGATCGACCAGGATGTGGTCAAAGTTGTTGCGGCCGCTCAGAACACTGTGGAAATGCTGGTGAATATCCTTGGGGGTATTCTGTATGCCCGGCCGGGAAGTGTGTACGATACTCTGGCAAACTACGGTCAGATCGGTGGTCGACGGAATGCCGAAACGATTGATGAGTTAAAGGAGACGTATCGGTGCCTCCAGAGTTTTATGGGAATCCTGGGCGAGTTGGGGGCTGTGGAAAAACGGGCGTCCGATAACGAACTGGTGCTCGATACAAAGCTGGTGCGGAAGAACGTCAACAGTTAAAAACAGACGTGGTCCGTTGTCGGAGATAGTGTCGTCGGGACCAATGGTGACGCGCCGGAGAAAATCAGATATTCTCGGGACAGCATGAAAAATTACCGAAATCAATGGAAGCCGCGCGTTGTGTCGGCCCTGCTGGAGGTCGTCGGGGGCGGCGCGACTGATGAAAGCGCGACTGATGAAAAAATAAGGAACGAGATAGAAACTGCTCTCATCGTGGAAACCCCGCCAACTACCGACAAGGGCGATATCGCCTTTCCCATGTTTCCCTTTGCCCGGATTGCACGAAAAGACCCTGCACTCATTGCGGTATCAGTGGCGGAGGTTCTGCAGAAAACACTGAAATCAGGTGATTCGGACGGTGCGGAAATTCAGAGCGCCGGCCCCTATGTGAACATATTTCTGGATCGGGCTCAGGTCTTTGCAGATGTTGTTAATGCGGTGCTTGAGCAGGGCGATAGTTATGGAGATAGCGACGCTCTGAACGGTGTGCGGATCATGATCGAGTTCAGCTGCCCAAATACCAATAAGCCTCTTCATCTGGGACACTTGAGAAACGACGCTCTGGGGGAGAGTACAGCCCGGATTCTTTCAGCGGCGGGAGCAGATGTCCGTAAGGTCAACCTGATCAACGACCGGGGGATTCATATCTGCAAGTCCATGCTGGCGTATCAGACGTTCGGTGGGGGCGCCACTCCCGAATCAACCGGCAAAAAATCGGACCACTTTGTGGGTGATTACTACGTCCGGTACGCTCAGTGGGAAAAGGACGACCCTGCCGTTGAAGGAAAGGCGCAGCAGATGCTCAAACGGTGGGAAGACGGAGATGAAGCGACACAACAGCTGTGGCTTCTCATGAACCGTTGGGCCATAGAGGGTATTGAACAGACCTATCGCCGGACCGGCGTTTCCTTCGACCAGACCTACTACGAGAGTGAAACGTACCGCATGGGCCGGGATGAGATCATGAAAGGGTTGGAGGCCGGTGTTTTTTACCGCGATGAAGCGGGAACGGTGTGGGTGGACCTCACGGACATCGATCTGGACAAGAAGGTCCTTCTCCGGGCGGACGGCACTTCGTTGTACCTGACCCAGGATATTGGGACGGCAATTCAGCGGCATGAGGATTGGCCTTTTGAGCGCCTCATCTACGTTGTCGCCAGCGAACAGAGGTACCATTTTCAGGTGCTTTTCGAAGTGCTTCGTCGGCTTGGGAAGCCCTGGGCCGAAAATCTCTTCCATCTCGCCTACGGCATGGTCAATCTGCCGGATGGAAAGATGAAGTCCCGGGAAGGTACGGTCGTCGACGCGGACGAGCTGATCGATGAGTTGACGGCCATGGCTGAGAAAGAGATTCGTGCAAAAGGACGGGCCGAGGCGGTAGGGGATGTGACGGTTACGGCGGAAAAAATCGCCCTGGCGGCGTTGCACTATTACCTGCTGCAGACGGGGCCGGTAAAAGACATGATCTTTAACCCGGAAGAGTCCCTCTCTTTTACCGGCAATACCGGGCCGTATCTGCAGTATGTGGGGGCCAGGGTGTCGAGCATGCTCCGTAAGGTCGCCGCCCCGGAAACAGTCTCGGCCGTGAAACCGACCACAGAGGAAGAGTGGCAGCTGGTGCACCAATTGGCCGGGTATCCCCATGTTGTGGAAGAGGCGGCCCGGACGTACAACCCCGCGTTGCTCGCGGGAGCTCTATACGATACGGCCAGAGTGTTTTCGCGGTTGTACCATGACCACCCGATTGCGGTCGCCAAAGACGAGGCGGTTCGGGAGAGCCGTCTTGCCCTGTCCGCCGCCGTCCGAAATGTGATGCAGCACGGTCTGAAAGTGCTGAACATCCCGTTTCTGGAACAGATGTGAGAATCTCACGGGGTCGTGGGGGAGGGTCGTGGCGAGTCGCCACCCCCTTGACGAGGAGCGGTCATAACGGTTTAATAACGGGCTCATACTAACTGGAGTAATATCGATGTACGCACTTGTAGAAATTAAGGGTAAGCAATACCGGGTTGAGAAAGACAGTGTTCTTACTGTCGATCGGCTTGAAGGCGAAACCGGCAGCAATGTAGAGTTCGAAAACGTCGTTCTTCTTAGCAAAGACGATGCCGTCAGCGTGGGAACGCCCTTTGTAAAGGGCGCATCCGTAACGGCTGAAATTGACAACCACATTCGGGACCGGAAAGTGATGGTCTTAAAGCACAAACGGCGGAAAAACTACCGTCGTACAAGAGGACACCGTCAACAGTATTCGGTAATTCGGGTCAAGGAAATCGTCGGTAGTTGAACCGGCTTGATCAGGGACATGATCAACATCAGAATCGTCCATAAGGCGGGACATCTGTTACGTGTCCAGTCAACGGGACACGCCGTTAGGGCCGGCAACGCCGTGACTGGAAACAGTGACAGCGCGCCGTGTGCTGCGGTTTCGGTCCTGTTGAAGTCTTTTGGACTTGCCCTGGTTGAACATGCGGGGTGTACCGTTACGGGAGATGTTCCTCGTGAGGGTGCTTTTGACGTAACCTGCCGGCACTGTGATGATCCCGACTGGTATCGTGGAGTGGCGGAACTTTTTGAGCGGAGTCTCAAAGAGATTCAGATGGCGTGGCCAGATGAGGTCACGGTCCATTACAAAGAGGAGTAAAGAGATGGCCCATAAAAAAGGCGGTGGTAGTTCAAAAAACGGGCGTGATTCCAATGCTCAACGCCTTGGTGTAAAGCGTTTTGGTGGTGAACTGGTAAGTGCCGGATCGATCATCATCCGTCAGCGGGGTACCCGCGTTCATCCAGGGCTTTTTGTGGGGCGTGGAAAGGACGACACCCTCTTTGCAAAGGCCGACGGGACGGTAAAATTCCACACCCGGCGAGGCAAAAAACTCGTTTCAATAGATCCCGTTCCGATAGAACAGGCCGCGGAGTAGTTTCTGTTTGTCGATGAAGCGGAGATAGTCGTCCGCTCCGGGCACGGTGGTGCCGGTGCGGTCTCCTTTCGACGTGAGAAATACATTCCCAAAGGTGGCCCTGACGGGGGAGACGGCGGTCGTGGCGGCAATGTCGTCTTTATCGTTAAGGAAAACGTTAAAACGCTGTCGCATCTGAAGATGCAACGGCGTTTTTTTGCGCAGAACGGCCGTCCCGGAGCCGGTCGGAAACGTGACGGCGCCGGCGGCGCCGATGTTTTTGTCGAGGTTCCCCCCGGCACAATCGTCTTTGATTCCGACGGAGACGAGCAGCTTCTTGACCTCACAGAACCGGGTTCACGGACCGTTTTTCTTCACGGCGGCCGAGGCGGTAAGGGTAACACCCATTTCAAGAGTTCTCGGATGCAAACTCCACGGTTTGCCCAACCTGGTGAGGAAGGTGTCGAAAAAAAGCTGCGGATCGAACTCCGTATCATTGCCGACGTCGGTTTTGTCGGCCTTCCTAACGCCGGTAAGTCTACTCTTCTCAAAGTTCTCACCGCGGCACAGCCAAAAATTGGCAATTATCCCTTTACAACGGTTATTCCCAACCTGGGAGTTATGCATCACCATGAGCGTGACGTTGTTCTGGCGGATATTCCTGGCATTATCGCCGGTGCCCATAAAGGAGCCGGCCTGGGGATTCAGTTTCTGAAGCACATCGCCCGCACCCGTGGTCTTGTATACGTGATTGAGAGTACCGACGAGAACCTGGAAGGGACATACCAGACGCTTCGTTCGGAACTTTCAGCGTTTTCCCGGTCCCTGGCGGTCAAGAAACACATTCTTGTTGTTTCAAAAAGTGATCTTATCGATGCCGGGCAGGTTGACCCGGAAAAGGTGAAGCAGTTTTTGCGTGTCCATACGCCGGATGGTTCGCTGGTGACTTCAACCCAGACTGTTTCTGCTGTAACCAGGGGGGGGCTGAATCAGTTGCGGGACGCTCTGTTCGCTCTTGTGTCCGAAACGGCCGACAAACCCGAAGTTTTCGATTCCGGTGAATTGGAATGAAAGCGCAGGTATTTTTTGGCGGGACCTTTGATCCACCCCATATCGGACATCTCATAATTGCCTCTGAAGTGATGGCCGCGGTCCCGGCGGAACAGCTTGTCTTTGTACCGGTCGCCCGCAACCCCTTCAAGGATGAAGGGCCCGAGGCGACGGGCAGGGATCGGATAGAGATGTTGCGACGGCTAGCATCGGGGGACTCCCGTTTCACCGTGAGTTCCCACGAGATTGAAAGGCCCGCTCCGTCGCGAACGTTTGATACGGTAACAAGCATGATTTCCGCCGGCAGTCTTTCGGAAGAACCGTGGATGGTTGTCGGTGATGACCTTGTTCCCGGGTTACTCCGATGGTACCGAGGTGAGGAACTGCTGCAAATGGTCAGGCTTGCCGTAGTGTGCCGGCAGGTTCCGTTACACCTGGCGTTACCGTCGGGGGGATCACCTGACAGATCGCCGGAAAAGGGTCGACAATCCGTTGTCGCCGAACTTCGTCACGTCGTTGAACAGCTTACCGATCGCTTCGTAATCGTCTTGAATCCGTATATCGGTATTTCATCCAGGGAAATCCGCCGGCGGTTACATGAGATGAAACCAGTGCGTTACCTCGTTCCGGACACTGTATATGACTACATCCAGGAAAATTCACTCTATCAGTAACGACATAGAATCGATGCTTCCGTACCGGGTAAGTCAAAAACGGTACGGCCACATTCAACGGGTAGTCCGGCTCATAGAAGAAATTGCGGCCCGGTTCGGGATCGACGGTGATCGTGCCCGCCTGATCGGTCTGGCCCATGACATGGAACGAGGTTTACCGTCCTGGAAGAGCTACGCCCTCCTGTCCGATTGGGCTCTTGAGGTAACACCCCTGGAGCGTCGAAACCCTGTACTGCTGCACGGACCAATCGCCTCGGCACGGCTGCAGCGGCAGTACGGGGTAACAGAACCGGCGGTCATTCGTGCTGTTCGCCACCACACCTTAGGGTCACCCGAGATAGATACGCTTGGTCTTGCCCTGTACGTCGCCGACTCTTGTGAACCCGGCAGAGCCCGTCCGGATGCACGGCAGAGAAAGACAATCCTCAGCCTGCCTACTCTGGAAGCTATGGTCATTGCTATTATCGAGTTGAACGGGATTCATTACGGTCCGCTTGAAGAACCTACCCGGCAGTTGTATGCTCGCCTGAAAGGAGCGTGATGTTGCCGATTCAGCGGGTAAATACCACAGTTGTCCTGCTTGTGCTGGTCTTTGTCATTGTGGTTGGTACAGGATGGATTCTCTACGTTCAACTACACACAGATGAAGTGAGTACCCAGGTGTCGGCGGGCGAAATCGTCAGAACCCTCGTTGTAGCCCATGAGGACAACCGACCATTCCTCTCACTGGTGCTTTTTTACCATCCCAAAACACATCGGGCGGCCGTTTTGGATATTCCGGGAAATATCGGTATGGTCCTGACACCGCTGGGGCGGATTGACCGGATCGATGCTGTTTTTGACGGTAAAAACCCCCAGGCCTTTGTGACGGCCGTCGAAGAGGCAACAGGAGTTTCTATTGCTCATTGGATCGTATTTGACACGGCCTCTTTGGTTGATTTTATAGATCTTCTCGGTGGGTTGGAACTTTTTATTATCAATGACTACCGGGACATCGACGAAAGTGAACCGGTTTTGCTTCCAACGGGAAGCGCAGTACTGGATGGAGACAAGGCGGTACAGTACCTGCGCCTTTCCGGTCAGGCGGAATTAGAACTTGAACAGATTGGAAAACGACAGGCCTTTGTCCAGGCCCTGCTCCGTTCCATCAAGAACAGCGGCTCCTTCCTCCAGCATCCCGATGTTGTAAAAATCCGTTCAAAAATTGTTTCGTCGTCCCTTGATGAACGTGCCCAGACCGCTCTTTTTACGGAGTTTACCCGGATCGATCCGGAACGGATAGTTCGCAGACGTGTGCAGGGTACTGTTCGAAGCATTGATGTGGAGGGGACGTCGCGGCAGCTGTTATTTCCTCATTTTGAGGGACAGTGGTTGCGGCAGGCCGTTCGGCAGGTGGAAGAGACTCTTGCAAAAACGGAAGAAGAAATCGGTGAAGACACCGCGGTGACAGTAGAGGTTCTCAACGGTACCGCTTCATCCGGTCTTGCCCGCCGGACGTCGGAGTTGTACGAGGACTTTGGTTTTGACGTGCTTCGTTTTAGTAATGCCGAGAGTAATCAAATAGAACACACTCTGGTTATTGACCGGCGCGGCGTTGGAGAAACGGCAGAACGGGCCGCTCGCGTTATAGAAGCTAACCGTATTGTCGTTGACGTTCTGGAAAACACCGATGTCGACGTCACACTTATACTTGGAAAGGATTTTGATGGAACAGTCGTCCGATCACAATGAAAATATGAAATCGGCCTACGCGATAGCCGAACACCTGGAAAACAACGGGGGAAATAACGTGCGTGCTCTGGATATCAGTATCCAGTCGTCATTTGCCGATGCCTTTGTTCTTGCCTCTGCAGAAAGTACCGGACAGCTTCGAGGACTGCACCGACGTACCCATGAAATTATTTCCGAATTAAATCTCGCGCCGCGACAGAGTCACAAGCGAGACGATGAAAGCGGTTGGTTGCTGATTGACTGTGGGGGTATCGTCATTCATCTGATGATTCAGGAATTGCGGGAATTCTACGACCTGGAGAAGCTCTGGTATGATGCAGCTGTGATTTATCCACTTTCGACCTGAGTTAAAGATAACCGTACCCGGACCGTACGTATTCTATTTGACAGGTTGGGCATGTCCTTTATAATTACGGTAGAACACGGCCGCGCAGAGGAGCAACCGATGGAGATTACCGATATACGCGTTCGCCGCGTAGGGGGTGACGGCAAACTCAAGGCCTATGTAACGGTGACGCTTGATGATTGCTTTGTGGTTCACAACATTAAAGTGATTCACGGACGAAACGGCACCTTTATTGCCATGCCAAGTCGACGGACAAAGACGGGTGAGTACAAAGACGTTGCCCACCCAATCAACTCTGATTTTCGTCAAGTGCTGCAGGAAAGAGTACTTGCGGCGTATGAAGAGGTTCTGAACGATCCGGATTCGCCGTCGGCGGAGTCCCAAGAGGACGAGTAGAGCAACCTTTAACACTCATTGACACCGATCAAGCGCCTCTGGACGGTACGAATCGCGACGGTACGAATTGATGCAGTGCAGATCCGTAACGTAACAGGCAGAGTGTGGTGACGGAATGTCACGGATGTGTAACTATTGACGACGGCCCGCCTTCCGGAGTAAGGTTTCGCCTCAAATAAACAGTCGGTGGGGCGTAGCCAAGTGGTAAGGCACCGGGTTTTGATCCCGGCATGCGTAGGTTCAAATCCTGCCGCCCCAGATGTATTTTTGCGTTTAAGGAGACTCGAATGGAGCAGAAAGTTCTAACCGGGGAGACTCGGACTACTAGTGGTAAAGGCAATGCCCGAGCCCTTAGAAGGGCAGGACGTATTCCTGCGGTGGTGTACGGCCACTCCGAGCCGGTTTCATTGTCGATTGAGGCCCGGGAGTTTTTTAAGGAATTCCACGGTGCTTCTGAAAGTCAGTTGATTACGCTCAAGCTGGAAAAAGAAGATCGTGTGGTCCTGATCAAAGATTACTCGGAAGACATCACTACGGGAAACATAATGCACATCGATTTCTATGAAATCGAACAGGGCAAGTTGCTCCGCACGAGAATCGCCATAAGACTGACCGGGACCCCCGTCGGCGTCCGGGAGGGCGGGGTTCTGGATCATTCCCTCTATGAGGTCGATATTGAATGTCTGCCCAAGGACATTCCTGCGCAGCTTACCATCGACGTTAGCGGTCTGGCACAGGGAGACACCGTCCATGTCGGCGATATTTCGGTACCGTCGGGAGTAACGATTCTCAACAGCCCTGATCAGACAGTTGCTTCTGTAGTTGTTCCTCGGGCTATCGTTGAAGAGGAAGAAGAAGAGGACGAAGCAGCAGCAGACGAAGTACCTGTTGTTGGCGAAGAAGAGGAAGAAGCAGAAGAAGAGTAGTAAGTGGCCCTTCCTTTTTTACTTTTTGGCCTCGGAAATCCGGGGCCACGCTATGAGCGGACGCGGCATAACGTCGGTTTTGACGCTGTCGATGCCATAGCGGAAGTAACGGGATGTCCCCTAAAGAAAAGGATGTTCCGTCCCCTCTTACTCGGGACGGTCGATCCCTTTAACCCGCCCTTCTGTTCGGCTCTTGTTCTTACAAAACCGTTGACCTACATGAATCGGAGTGGGGATGTACTTCCCTGGCTGGTTCGCAAATACCGTCTCGATCCATCGAGAATCTGCGTTGTTGTAGACAACATGGATCTTGATCCTGGAGAAATCCGGATGAAACAGCGAGGGGGGAAAACCCGGCACAACGGCCTGCGTTCGGTTTCGGCCGTCCTTGAGACCGGGGAGTACCCACGCATCTACGTTGGAATCGGTCGGCCGTCCGGTTCCTGCGACGTTGTTGATCACGTTTTGGGTAGATTTTCGACCGATGACAGCGTCACCGTGATTCATGCGATTCGTCGGCTGGCAGATCTGTTTCGGGAACCGAGCTTTCGCTCTGTTGATCAGCTGGTGACGGCGGTCAACGCCAGACGAAAAACAACGCCTCGACGACGGACAGATCGTGAATCATAGACTCCCTGCTCACGTATTTTCGAGTATTAATACACTGGCTCGGTCACTGAGTCGGCCACTGGGTCGGCCACTGAGTCGGTCTCAAGGGGCACCACAGACCGAGGATAGTGAAGGACTGCTTGTGGTGGTGGCCTGTTCGGGCGGTCTTGACAGCGTTGTTCTGGCCCATTCAGCGGTCCGCGGTGGTTGCTCACCGGTTGTTCTGGTTCATATCGACCACGGTCTCAGAAGTGGGCCGGAACGTAACCGGGACCGAGAGGTAGTATCCCGCCTGGGAGAAGAGCTGAACGTACCCGTTCGCTTCGGCGCACTCAATCGGTCTGAGATCGTCGAATCTGAAGAAGGCGAAGGAGTTGAAGAACGCGCCAGGACCCTTCGATACCGAGTTCTCGGTACTATTGCAGAAGAGATTGCGAAAGAAATTGCCGATGAACAGAGACCGCACCCGACGGCGGCGCAACCTCGTTCGGTCCCTTTTGTGATTGCTACCGCTCACCATCGCGGAGACCAGGCTGAGACGGTTTTAATGCGCATCCTGACCGGACGGTCCGCCCACGAACAGATGACCATACCGGCCCGACGCATACTCGGACCACAAGGGACAGTAGTGGTACGTCCACTGTTGGACGTCGGACCCGATGTTATCCACGGGTACGCCAACTTTCACAATCTCACCTGGCATGTCGACTCCACAAACCGTGATACCCGCTTCTTCCGTAACTTCGTTCGTCACGACCTGATGGCCCCAACTGCTGAACGATATCCAGGCGTTACAGCTTCGGTCGCACGTTTTGGTATCGAACTGGATGAACTGCGAGAGGCGATGGAAGAGTTGATTCCGCCGGATTACTGGGGAGAACGGGACCAAGACGGTATATGGCGAACAGATACGGCTCGTTTTCTATCGTTGCCCGGTCCTGCTCAGGAGCTCGTTTTACGACGAGCGCTAAAAGGGGTCAGCCGGAATCAACGGGTCTCTTTTGCGGCATTTCGTGACTTTCTGCAGGCCCCTACCGACTTGGAAAGGGACAAACTGGTCGTTTCCGTCGAGGATGTCTCTTTGAGTGTCCAGAACGGAACGTTGGAGCTGCGGCGCGATGTTGTCCGAACGGTGGAAAGTGGGTATCTTTTCGTGGTACGGGAAGGTCGGCCTATTGTCGTTGATAACAGGTTTACCGTTGCTGCAGGGCGTGATGGCGCAGAATGTGGCTGTAAGGAGTTCTGGAGTCCCGTATCGCCGCCTGTCATCGTACGTAGTCGGAGACGGGGCGATTCGCAGCGTTCAAAGAAGATATGCAGGTCCGATTCGATTTTTGTGGAAGACACTATCGGAGTTATTGCAGAGATTGCCCCTGACGGGACGTACACCCTGCGGGAGGAAATGGCGGTTTCAAACGCTTTTCAAGCTTTCACGTCGAGCATTTGTGTACAATTAACATGAGGTAGTAACAAGTTATGCAGAACGGAAACGATTCTGGGCCTGACGGCCCGGACAATCAAAACAAGAACAACAACTTTAACTTTGACTTTCGGAACAACCGGTTTGCCCTGATATTTTTAGTGGCACTGCTGGGGATGTTTGTGGTCATGCTGTTCTCCAACACTCAGACCGCAGGACAGGAAATCGCATACTCACAGTTTCTTGCATATCTCAACGAAGGCCAAATTGACTCGGTAAAGATCATTGATCAGTACGAAATTCAGGGCAAACTTCGGGGAATCGGGGGTGAAACACAGTCGTTTGTCACCAACATACCGTATTTTGACAGTTCCCTTGTAGACCTGCTTCGGGAAAAAGGTGTTCGTTTTTCCGGATCACCTCGACAGGTCTCGCCGTTTCAGGTGCTCTTGGAGTTTCTCCCGTGGGTGATCGGATTCATCTTTATCTGGTTCATGTTTCGGCAGGTTCAGGGAAGCGGTAATCGTGCATTTTCTTTTGGGAAAAGCAAAGCGAAACGGTATTTGGATGAAGGGATAAAGATAACTTTTGACGATGTCGCCGGTCAGAAAGAGGCCAAGTACGAGTTGCAGGAAATTGTGGAATTTCTCAAGAACCCGCAGAAGTTCACCCGCATTGGCGCGAAGATTCCAAAAGGAGTGTTGCTGGTAGGCCTGCCTGGTACCGGTAAGACCCTCCTGGCCAAGGCGAGTGCCGGTGAAGCCGGCGTCTCCTTTTTCCACATGAGCGGTTCGGATTTTGTGGAGATGTTTGTTGGTGTAGGTGCAAGCAGAGTACGTGACCTCTTTGAACAGGGGCGTAAAAATGCACCGTGTATCATCTTTATCGATGAACTTGATGCGGTCGGCCGGACCCGAGGGGCCGGATACGGCGGCGGTCATGACGAACGGGAGCAAACTCTTAACCAGATGCTGGTTGAAATGGACGGGTTTGATACAAAAGACGGGGTCATCGTACTGGCTGCTACAAACCGTCCGGACGTTTTGGACCCGGCAATACTGCGGCCCGGACGGTTTGACCGACAGGTTACCGTTGACATGCCGGACATGCAGGAACGGGAGGCCATTCTCCGCGTTCACTGCAACAAGA
>Ga0172382_10008153_pt1 | contig 14686 bp, 13 predicted proteins | sample Leawel138RmetaG_FD_122245 | JGI IMG/M metagenome (GOLD analysis project Ga0172382, IMG submission 122245) | Leachate microbial communities from a municipal landfill in Southern Ontario, Canada - Leachate well 138R metaG | ecosystem: Engineered > Solid waste > Landfill > Unclassified | place...
AAGTCGTAAAAGGGGTCGTTCGGGCTCATCCCGGCGAAGGGCGATTGACCGCTCGCCGAGGTCTTTATGGTGCCCTCGACACTGATGTTGACGACCGCAGGGCCGTAACGCTCTGCGATGGACCGGAAATCGGGTAACGTCATCGCGGCGGAAGGCTCAGCCGAAAGCTGGGCTGCGGAAACAACGGGGGCCGGGACGGTGGCGGCGTGAGCGCTGCCGATGGAATGGTTGGCGAAGTTGTAGCCGCCAATGGCAAGTGCCGCGACGGCGACTGCAACGCCGGAAAGCTTGATGACTTTGGTTTTCATGTCGGGCTCCTTTAACCGGTGCGGGTCAACTCAACCCGCGACGGTTGCAATTTAAGGTGCGTCGACTTAAACCAGACTTAAGACTGCAAATGATCCTCTGCAAGCGGAAAACACAGGCCGACCTTGAGGCCGCCATGGGTTGAGGTGTCGAGTACCAGGCTTGCGCCATGACGTTCGGCGATGCTGCGAACGATGGCGAGCCCGAGTCCGCTGCCGCTGTGCTCGACACCGGCGCGCCGATAGAAGCGATCGAGTACGCGTTCGCGCTCTTCGGGCGGGATGCCGGTGCCGCTGTCGCTGACGCACAGCCAGTGCGACGCAGGGGAGGACGACCGGTCGGTAAACACGGTGACGTCCACCCGGCCACCGGGCGGAGTGTAGCGAATCGCGTTGTCTATCAGGTTGCCGATCAGGGTTCGGAGCGCGGCCGGATCGGCCTGGACCACGGCGCTTTCGTCCAGTGTGTCCGCGCCGAGATCGATCTGACGCGCATCGGCGAGCGACGCATGGTCGGTCAGTCCTTGGCGGGCGATGTCGGCGAGCACAACCGGGGCGAAGGCCGTGCTCGCGCCGGCACCGGGCTCCTGACGGGCGAGTGTGAGCAGCTGCTGCACCAGGTGCGTGGCTCGCTGCAGACCGGCGCGCAGTTCGCCCAGCGCAGCCTGGCGCGTGCTGTCGTCACCCGCGCGTTCGGTAAGCTGAAGCTGGATCTGCAGCGCGGCGAGCGGGGTGCGCAGTTCATGTGCGGCATCGGCCACAAACGCACGCTGCGCGCGCATGGCCTGTTCGAGGCGGTGCAGCAAGTCGTTCAGGGCGAGGACCAGGGGCCGTGCCTCTTCCGGCACTTCTTCTGCGGGCAGGGCGGAGAGGGCATCGGCTCGACGCGTGCCAACCTCACGGGCGAGCTGTTCCAGCGGACGCAGGCCACGCCCGACCAGATACCAGATCAGACCACCGAGCAGGGGGATCAGGACGAGGAGCGGAATCAGGGTGCGCAACGCCGCGTCGGCTGCCATCCGGCTGCGTACCGACATCGGCTGCGCAATCTGGATGACCTGATTCTGCAGCGGAATGGAGAACACCCGCCACCTGCCCTCGGTGGTGTCGACCGTGTTGTAGCCGAAGCGTGCAAGTGCCGGGAGGACGCTGTGCGGCCGCGAGAGGTAAAGGCGCACGCCCTGGGCGTCCCAGATCTGGATGACGAAGTCGAAGGACTCCTCCGGGGATTCCAGCGCCGGAGGCGGGGGCGGCGGCTGCCCGAAATGCTGGTCGCGCAGCGACAGCGCGAACTGGCGCAAATGGTAGTCCATCACTTCGTCGACTTCGCCGCGCGCGGTGCGGTAGGTCGCATAGCCGGCGACAAGAAACACGATGGCGATTGTGCTCAGCAGCGAGACCAGCAGGGTACGGCGCAAGGAGTTCATGGTTGCTCCTGCAGGTAGTAGCCGACACCACGCAGGTTGCGAATCCAGTCGGCCCCGAGTTTGCGCCGCAGGCTATGGATATGGACCTCGATCGCATTGCTTTCCACTTCTTCTTCCCAGCCGTAGACCCGCTCTTCAAGCTGCGCGCGCGACAAGGGTTTGCCCGGCTGTTCCAGCAGTGCCTGCAGCAGCGCGTACTCGCGTGCCGACAGGCGGACGACTTCTCCGTCGAGTCTGAGCTCGTGCGTGGCCGGGTCGAGCGTAAGCGCACCGTGGGTGATCAGCGGTGCGGCCTGTCCGCGCTGGCGGCGCAGCAATGCGCGCACGCGGGCGCCGAGTTCGTCGAGATCGAAAGGCTTGACGAGGTAGTCGTCGGCACCGGCATCCAGGCCGCGGATACGGTCTGCGACCGCATCGCGTGCCGTCATGACCAGCACCGGCAGCGTATTGCCCGCTGCCCGCAAGCCCCGCAGCAGCTCGATGCCACCCCGGCGCGGCAGGCCAAGGTCGAGCAGCAGGAGTTCGTAGGGGTTGTCCTGAACCGCCAGTTCGGCGGCGATACCATCGCGCACCCAGTCAACCGCATAGCCGTCCTGCCGCAGCGCTTGCTGCACGCCGGCGCCGATCATCGGGTCGTCTTCAATCAGCAGGAGTCTCACGTGGTGGGGGCGGGCGGTCAGGTCGGTAAAGAGAAGGATTCTAATCGAGGTCCTGGCTTGCGTCGGATTTCGATGCGGGACGGTTGTTGCGACGTCGTCCGCCTCAATCCGTGATTGCCAGGTGACGGTCATCCGGGCTGCGCCGACCGTCGCCTGGACGGGGTTCAGCGTGGCTTCACTTCGAAGCGGACGGGCGCAGACTTCGCCATCACCGTGCCTGGCGCGCTGTTGCTCAACATTTCCAGCGATGCGCTGTAGCTGCCGGCTGGCGGGTTGAGCCAGACCTCTGTTTCGCCACCGCTCAGATCGATGACGACTTCGTCTCCCTTCGCAGGGGCCAGGCGCAGGCGAAAGTGCCCGGTGTCGGGGTCGGTGATGTCGGTGTGCGAGACGTTGTAACCGGCCGCGTGCATGGCGACCGGAAACGGCGGCGTGACCTTGCTGCCGCTTCTGGGCGCCAGCAGGCTGACCTCCTTGCGTTTGAGCGAATCGACGGTTTTGCCACTGCTGCCGGTGACATTCACGATGAGTTCATCGCTATAGACGAAGTTGGGTATGTGTCTGTGATCGGCGAACACCAGACGCAGGCTGTGCTTCCCCGGTGGCAGGTCGAGGATGGCTTCCATCTGGCCTTTGCCAAAGTGGATGTACTGGTCGTTGAATGGCAGCGGCTCGGTAAAGTTGAGCGGGAGCGTGCGGTCGATCAGCAAGTGGTGGTGTCCGGCGCTTGCCACGGGTTTCTTGATCGAGGCGATGCCGATGCCGGTGAGCCCGAATTTGGCGATGAAAAGGGATTGCACCTCGGCACCTGGCTCAAGATTGGAGAACCATGCGTTCTTGTCGAGGCGCGGGCTGTCGGTGACCCATGGATGTCTGGCTTCCGCCGAGGTGGTGGCCATGAGCAGGGCCCCAATCAGGATGAGGGTACCTTCGAATCGGCGCGCACTGAATCTGTTCTTCATGCTGAGTGTCCTGGGGGCGGTGTACGCACGCTACAAAGGGCGTCGGGGGGCGTCAAGCAGTAGTTTTCGCGCTGGAGTCAGGACTGCCCGCCAAGCAATGTCTGTTGTTGTGGCCGGCGTGCATCGGCGCCGCGTATCAGGGGCACAGGCGGGCGGCGCAACGTGGTCATGTCCCTGCCCGCGGGCCCTGATTCACCGAGCCGATCATCAGGTCGAGGGGCTCCGGGATGCGGCCGGCGCGGTGTAAAGTGTGCGCGCGATCATGCGGGGAGGACGGATGTTGCAAGGGCTGTTGATGACACGCGCGGCGACCGGGTATGCACATAGGCCTCGCCACCGGATGCCTGGCGTTGCCACGGCGGCAGGCGATGAGCTTCACCTGCACGGTGCCCGCAAAGCGGCGGCATGCAGTCCTTGGTGGATGTGGGCGGATAGGCCGGAGCGCGCACGATGATCGAAGTGCTGGAGGCCTTGTGGCCACTCTTCGTCCTGATCGTCGCCGGGTATTTCATGCAGAAGAACGGGTTCCCGGGCCATGAGTTCTGGCCCGGGGCGGAGCGCTTCAACTATTTCATTCTGTTTCCGGCCCTGTTGTTCAAGAGCCTGGCCACCGCACCTTTGAACGATCCCGCTTTGCCACGCCTGCTTATCGCGGTCCTGCTTGCATTGGCAGTGTGCGGTGCCGGACTGCTGGTTGCACGCCGGGTCCATGCCTGGCCGGCCGCACGATTCGGCGTGATGCTGCAGGGTACCCTGCGTTTCAATACCTATCTGGGGCTGGCCGCGATAGGGAGCTTTTTTGGCAAGGAAGGTCTGCTGCTTGCCGCGGTGATGCTGGCGCTCCTCGTACCGATTGTGAATGTGATGGCGGTGCTGGCCTTGTCGGCGGGCAGGCATACCAGCCTCAAAGCGTTGCTGCTTCCGATCGCGAAGAATCCGCTTATCCTCGCCTGCCTCGCGGGGGCGCTGGTCAATCAGACCGGAGTCGAGATCAAGTGGGGTGCTGACCGGTTGCTGGGGCTGCTGGCTGCATCCAGTCTGCCGCTTGGCCTGCTCTGTGTTGGCGCCGCATTGAAGCCGGGCATGCTCCACGGCGAGGTGGGTGCCCTGGTCACGAACAGTCTGACCCGGCTTCTGCTGGTCCCGGCGGTCGCATTCGGGTGTGCCGTCGCGGTGGGACTGCCTGCCATCGAGCGCTCAATCCTCGTGCTCTTCTTCGCCTTGCCGACAGCGCCTACTGCATATGTGCTGACCCGCCAGCTGGGCGGTGACAGCCACCTGATGGCGGGCATCATCACCCTGCAGACGCTGCTCTCCGCCGCAAGCCTGATGCTGGTCCTGATCCTCATGAGCTGATCACGTTGGAAAGAGGGGGCGATCAAGTACAGCTTTCCGGGAAAACGGCCCACTGTCGGCCAGAACCGGCGCGCTCCGAGACGACGAAAATCATTGTCGAATAAATTTACACTTTGATATCTCCGAAGCTCATGTGAGGTATGGCTCTTTGTGTATAACCAGATAGTTATATAAACTGGCACACATTATGCTTTGTGGTCTCCAGGGTGGAAAGTTCACTAGCAGCCGTATCGGTTGCACATCGTCAATCAGTATTGAGTTGATCGGGAGATAACAATGAAATCAATCAAGGCTTTGGCCGCTACAGCAGTACTCGCCACGGTGTCGCTCTCGGCTTCGGCCGCGCCGACGACCTTTTTCGGTGAAGACCCGACCACCGCAGGCGTCCTGGGACCGAATTCAACCACTGCCCGCAACACCTTTCTCACCAACCTCAGTGGCACTGGCACCGAGGACTTCGAAGCACTGACCGGCTCGCAGCCCTTCAGCCTCCTGTTTCCGGGCACGACGGTTGCACTGAACGCCACGCTGGCCGGCACGATTTCGCTGGCAACCTCGCCGAGCACCGGCCGCTTCGCCACCTCGGGCACCAACTACATCACCGCGTCGACTGGCAACTTTGGCATCACCTTCGCCACTGCGATCAGTGCATTCGGCTTCAATGGAATCGACATCGGTGACTTCGTCACCCAGCAAATGACGATTACGCTGACCGACATCAACGGCAACGCGACCCCTTTCACCGTGCCGCACTCGCTGAACATTGGCAACACTGATCAAGCCACGCTGTTCTGGGGCTTTGTTGACGCTGGTAACAGCTACACCTCGATCTCCTTCGCTAACGCAGGGGGCGGAGACACTTTCGCGTTTGACGACATGGTTGTCGGTGACGTTGGTCAAATTGTGGACCCCGAGCCGAATGGGGTTCCGGAACCCGCCACGCTGCTGCTGACTGCGCTGGGCCTGGGCCTGCTGGGGTTGCGTCGCAAGGTCAAGTAAGCACCTCGCGCAAGAAATCGCGCAAGAATAAGAACCGGGATCGCGTATCCCGGTTTTTTTTCGTTCGATGCATTGCGAAGCAAGGTCGGCCAAAGACCTGTCGTCCGGCGCGCGTAAATGTGGAATAGATCCGCGAGGGCAATATCGAGCCTTGCGCTGATCGAACGGACGCTGGCCTTGCCGCCGCAGTGCGTGGCCGAAGTGGACGCGCTTCTGCACTGTCGCCCGTTCCGGCTACCAGTTGCATTGAAACTGGCAGCCGGGACTCAGGCGTTGTCGAGCCTGACGCGCGTCAGTTACCTCCCGCTTAAACCGTCAGCCCGGCGGTCTCGTCCAGCCCCAGCATGATGTTCATGCACTGGATGGCTGCGCCCGAGGCGCCCTTGCCGAGGTTGTCGAAGCGCGACGCCACGAGAATCTGCTCCTCGTGACCAAAGGCGAAGATCTCGGCGCGGTTGGTGTCGTTGCAGGTGGTGGCCGGCAGGAAGCCGTTGTCCAGCAAGGGTGCTGGGTCGGACGGTGCGACCTTGATGAAGGTTTCGCCAGCGTAGTACTCGGCAAAGAAGTGGTGGACGTCAGCTGCCGACACTTTCTGCTTGAGCAGGCGCGGCAGCAGCGGAACGGCCACCACCATGCCCTGGGCGAAATTGCCGACGATGGGGGTGAACAGCGGCTTGTTGGCGAGGCCGGTCAGGACCTGCATTTCGGGCAGGTGCTTGTGGGCGAGGCTTAGCGCGTAGAAGCGCGGGCTCTTCATGTTGTCGCCGAGTTCGCCGGCTTCCTCGTAGCTGGCGATCATTTCCTTGCCACCACCGCTGTAGCCGGTGATGGAATAGGTGCTGGCAGGGTAGTCGGCGGGCACGATGCCGGCCGCAACCAGCGGGTGCATGAGCATGATGAAGCCGCTGGCGTGGCAGCCGGGAACTGCAACTTTTTGCGCATTGCGCACGCGCTCGCGCTGTCCGGGATTGAGCTCGGGCAGGCCGTAGACCCAGTCGGGATTCGTTCGGTGGGCGGTGCTGGCGTCGAGGAAGCGTGTGCGGGTGTTACCCGGGGCGAGCAGCGAAACCGACTCCTTCGATGCCGCATCGGGCAGGCACAGGAACACGACGTCGGCCGAATTGACGTATTCGGCCTTGACCGCAGGGTCTTTGCGCTTGTCTTCGGGGATGGTCAGGATTTCGATTTCTTCGCGACCGCTCAGGCGCTCGTCGATCTTGAGACCGGTAGTGCCGTGACGACCGTCGATGAAAACCTTGTAAGTCATGCTGGTGCTCCGCTGGGCATTTTCTCAAGCCCGTATTCTATGTCCGTTTTTGTGAAGGACTGTCGTTCGATGCGGTGTGGGCGGGGCGCAAGCGCGCGCGTCGGCCACGCACGCTCAAGGTTGCCTGCCTGCAGGTCGGCGCTGATGCAAGGTCGGAAGCGGGAGGCGGCGCTCAAGCCCGCTGCGGAGCGGTCTGTGGTGGCAACGCTTGATGTCGGGGAAGGTACAAGGAAGGCAATGGAAATTCCCTGCGGGAAGGCGCACAGTGTTCAAGAGGCTGTGAGGTATTGAGGATGGCCGCGCAGGAACGGGATACAGGAGGCGCATATGATCAGGTGGGAACCGGGATCGAACACCCTGACCTTGCTTGAGGCAGCACGGGAGATGACATCGGCCGCCATGGCCGAACATGACGCGGAGGTCTTGCTGGCTTCTGCGATTCAACGTGGTGAGTTGCACGCAAACATCAAGCGCTGGGCAACCGAGCAGTGGGAGGGACGCCAGCTCCCTGGAAACATCAACCGGCTGGAAACCCGCATTGGCCGTGATGATTTTGATGCGTGGTTGAAGAGCACGAGCGCAAGCGTTTAGACGCTCGATGCGCGCTCACGCCCCATGGTGTGGCCCCGGCTTCGGGGCACGGGTTTGTCTGGCGAGGATGTGGCGCATCAGCGATCAAACGCCGTCAGGGTTTCTGACAGCGTTTGGTTTCAGCGCGAAAAGTAGCCCACGCCGATCAGACGCCCGTTCTGGGTGCTGAAGTAACTGTGCTTCCTCTCCATGCGGCCGGTCAGGGGGTTGCGCCAGTTGTATGCGTACTCGCCCTTGCCGTCCTTGCGCGCCAGCGCCAGCATTTCGCGGCCGATCTCGACCCCATCGGGGGATTTCTGGGCGTTGGCGTCGGTGCCGACAAGGGCCGGGTTGGCGCCATGTGCCAGCACCTTGCCTGAGGCGATGTCGACTACGACCACGTACAGGTCGTCGCGCACGAAGGGGCCCTTGAAGTGCTGGAAGGCGGCGAGTGCGGTGGCTTCGTCGTCGATCATCGCCTTCATTGCACGCTTGAGCAGGCTCCTGGCCTGTGCTGGTGTGGCACGGGGGGCGTAGTAGCCTACCGCGACGATGATGTCGCCGACGCGCTGGTAGCTTGTCAGTTTTGGTTCGCTCGTACTGTCAGCGGGGTTGAACCAATGGTATTCGATGCGGCCGTGATCGCTGGCTTTTGCCATCTCGATCATTTCCTTGAAGAAGGGGCGGCCGTCGAGGTCGGTCTCGGTAAGCACGTTCTGGCCGATCAGCACCGCAGAGGCGCCGCCGCTGGCGAGAAAGCGGCCGTTGATGTCGAGCGCGTAGACGTACAGATCGCGGTCGATGAAGTCGGCCTCGCGGCTGAAGGCATCAACCCCCATCACACCGGTCTTGCGGACGTGCTCGACCGCGCGTTCGAGCAGTGCGTTGGCGCGTTCGGCCTGCGGGTTGCCGTAGACGCCGGCTGGGGTTTCGGCGCTCGTGACCGTAGCAGGCTGGGCTGCGACTGAGGCGGTGGGCTGGCCGACCCCGATCAGTGTGGCCAGCGCGATTGCGTAAACGGGGCCTTGGTTCAGCGACATGGTGAGTCTCCATTGATGGCTTTATGCGCAACAAATGCCGTTAGGTGTCCGGTCGGCGTCAATGCGCCGGCCGGGATTCACGTTCAGTAGCCGACCATCGAAGGCAGCCACAGGGAGATTTGCGGGAAGAAGGCGATGAGGAAAATCGAAATTGTCGATACGATGACGAATGGATGGATGCGGGCGACGATGGCTTCGATGCTCGATCCGCCGATACCCGAGGCGACGAACAGGTTTTCGCCCAGCGGCGGCGTCATGAACCCGACCGACAGCGTGCAGATGATGACGATGCCGACGTGGGTGGGGTCCATGCCCAGGGTGTACATCACTGGCAGCAGCACCGGCACCAGAATCATGATGGCCGCCAGCGTTTCCATGAACATGCCGACGAAGAGCAGGAAGATGATGACCATAGACCAGATGAGGTAGATGTTGTCGGTCAGCCCGAGCATCGAATCCGCAATGGTTGCCGGGATGCGCTGTTCCACCAGCAAGCGGCCGAACACGGTCGCGGTGAAGAGAATCAGCAGCACGCGTCCGGTGATCCAGGTGGTGGTGCGCAGCGAGTTGAGCAAGGACGCGAACTTCAACTCACGGTGCAGGAAGACGCCGACGAAGAGCGTATAGAAAATTGCCACGATGGCCGATTCGGTCGGGGTGAACAGGCCGGCGTAGATGCCGCCGAGAATGATCACCGGCGCCAGCACGGACCACACGCCCCGGCGCAGCGAAGTGCGTATCTCGGGGAAGGACCATTTTTCGGTGAGGCCGACGTAGCCGTGCTTCTTCGAGATGAAGTAGTTGATGACCACCAGACTGCCGGCCATCACGATGCCCGGAACAACCCCGGCAATGAACATCTTCGGAATCGACACCGACGCGAACTCGCCGTATTTGGCGACGGCGTCCGGCGGCGGCATCAGGCCCATGGCCGAGATGCCGAAGATCACCATCGGGATGGAGGGCGGGATGATGATGCCGAGACCACCCGAGGCGGCGGTGACGGCCGATGCATAGCTGCGGTCGTAGTTGCGCTTGGTCATGGCCGGGATCATCAGCATGCCGACGGCAGCCGTCGTTGCCGGACCGGAACCGGAGATGGCGCCAAAGAACAGGCAGGCCAGCACCGTGGCCGCACCAAGGCCGCCCGTGATCGGGCCGGCAAGGTTTTCGGCGATATCCACCAGGCGGCGCGAGATGCCGGCGGCTTCCATCAGGGCGCCGGCGAGCACGAAGGCGGGCAGGGCCATCAGCGGAAAACTGCCCACCGAGGTGAAGGCGATCTGCACGAAAGCGATCGGGTTTTTTTCCACCGCCATGAAGGTGGCGAGTGCCGCACCCCCCAGTGCAATGGTGATCGGCGCCCCAAGCAGCAGCATGAGGAAGAATCCGCCGAACAGGATTTCTACGATATAGGCGTCCATGTCTAGTCTCTCTGCGGGTGGCCGTGATTATTGTTGTGTGGCTGCGGTTTTCTTGAGCTTCTCGATCTCTTCGGCTTCCGGGTCCATCAGTTCCACGCCCTTGAACAGGGTGAGGTAGAGGTTCCACAGAATGCGGATCGACATCAGCGTGAAGGCAGCAGGCAGGATCATGTAGAAGTACTTCATCGGCAGCCCGAGGGTCTGCGACTTCCAGAACAGGTTCATGCGGTGGAACACGAAGTCGTAGCTCAGGTACACGAAGTACATGTTGAAGCACACCCACAGCACGTCCGACAGGGCCATGCAGACCTTGCGCACGATGGGCGGGAAGAACTTGAACTGGAAGGTGACGCGGTTGTGGGCTGACATCTTTGCCGCCACGGTCGCGCCCAGGTAGGCGAACCAGACGAACATGTAGGTGGCGAGTTCCTCGCCCCAGGGCAGCGAGTACTGGAAGAACTGGCGCAACAGGATCTGGACGAACAGCAGCACCACGAAGCAGGCCAGCAGCGCTTCTGCGAGATACTCCTCGATGTTTCCAACGAGCTTTAGAGCGACGTTCTTGATGGACATGGCGGGCTCCGTCGAATCGGAAGTGCAGATACAGTGACCGCGCCGTTGGCGGGCCTGGTGCTGCGTCGCACGGCGTATCGATCAGGGTTTGGTGCACATGGGGCGCACCACGTTGGAAAACTGCCGGCGCATCGAGGCGCCGGCAGTCGTGGTCTTAGCGACCGAGCGACTTCAGGACCTTGTCGAGCTTGTCCTTGCCGCCGATGCTGTCGTAGAACTTCGGCCACACCGTGGTGGTGGCCTTTTCGATGAACTCTTTTTCGCCGTTGGCAGCGTCGCTGATCTGCATGCCCTTGGCGGCGAGATCCTTCTTGATCTTGTCCTCGGTCTCGAGCAGGTACTTGTAGCTGTGTTCGGTGGCTTCACGACCGGCTTCGAGGATGGCCTTCTGTACCTCAGGTTTCTGATCCTGGAAGACCGATTCGCTGACGATCAGCGGCTCGAGCGAGAAGATGTAGCGGATGTTGGTGACGTACTTCTGGACTTCGTTGAACTTCATCGCCGCGACCGTGATGTAGGGGTTGTCCTGACCATCGACGACACGCTGCTGCAGCGCGGTGAAGGTTTCGGACCACGCCATCGGCGTCGGGTTGATGCCCCAGGCCTGATAGGTGGCGATCATGATCTCGTTCTTCGGTACGCGGATGACCAGACCCTTGAGGTCGGCTACGGTGGTTACCGGTTTCTTCGAGTTGGTCAGTACGCGAAAGCCCGAGTAAGCCCAGCCGACGATGCGGACGCCTGCGTCGCGGATGGTGTTTTCGGTAAGCTCCTTGCCCACATCGCCCTGGGTCAGCTTCTTGGCTTCTTCTGCGCTCTGGATGACGTAGGGCAGGGTCAGAACGCCCACCGAAGGGGAGAACGGTGTGACGTTGTTGATGGCCAGCACCGAGAAGTCCAGCGTGCCGAGCGCGGCGTTGTTGACGGTGTTCTGCTCGTCACCAAGCTGACCGTTGGGGAAGAGGTCGACCTTGTGCTTGCCAGCGGTTTTCTTTTCGAAGAGGGTCTTGAAGGTCTGGCCCAGTTCCCACTGCGTACCACCAGCAGCATCACCCAGCGCCATCTTGAAATTGGCTGCGAAAGCACCTTGCGATCCGGCGATCAGGCCGGCGGTAAGGAACGAGATCAGTACGGTTTTCTTGATGTTCATGGTTGGCTCCAACTTTGTCTGTCTGGTCCGATGTTTCGGACAGGGCTGTGTTGCTGCTCGGGATGGAAACCCTTGGTCGCTTTTCGCGTACCCGCTGCGGATTCCCGTGTTATGGGGTCCTGCGCTCCATGAGTGGGGTGGGTGGGGGTCTTCCGGCGAGCCGGAAGACCAGCGGATGAATCAGGGACGTTCGTCGTTGTAGGCGTACCAGCGGTAGAGGAAACGCTGGCCGAAACGGCGGAAGGGGGCGAAGGCTTCCGACACCACCAGCTCGCGGACGTTGGGGAAGGGCAGTCGCGAAGTGAAGATCGGCAGCGTCAGTTCGTTCCCCTTGCCGGCGATCCACTGCGCAAGCCGGCGACCTGCCTGAGCCGAGTACATCACGCCGTTGCCGCCGTAACCGAGGGAGTAATAGATCGTTTCCTTCGGATCAGGTTGATGGATGCGCGGCATCATATCGTGGCTGACATCCACCCAGCCCCACCACGAGTAATCGATCTGAATTCCCCTGAGTGCGGGAAACTTGCGCCACATGTCTTCAATCAGACGTTGCTCGTACTGCTTTTGCGGTGCGTCGTTGCCGGTGATCGCGCTGCGACTGCCGATCTGCAGACGGTTGTCCGGCATCAGGCGATAGTAGTGGCGCAATACGCGGGTGTCGGTGATGACCTGATGGGTGCGCAGACCACAGGCTTCGATTTCCTGTGCCGTCAGCGGCCGGGTGACGATGGAGTTCGAAAGGATCGGCAGCAGGCGGTTCTTCAGTTCCGGGTGCAGACTGTTTGAAGTATAGCCGCCGGTGCACACGCCGACTGCGCGGGCGCGCACAATGCCGCCGGGGGTCTTCAGGTAATGCACGCCGTTGCGCGTTTCCCAGCCCTGAACCGGGCTGGCGGGATGGACGGTCGCGCCCAGTGCCCGCGCCTTCTTCAGGTAGCCGAAGGCGAGCTTGCCAGCGTGGATGCCGATGCCTTCGGGTTCGTGCATCGCACCGCAGGCTTCTTCGTCGCCAATCCACTCGCGCTTGACCGTGTCGGCGTCCAGCATGCGGGCGTCGTACTTGAAGACGTCGCGCAGCAGTTTCGCCTCCTTCTCCAGGGTCGGCATGACGCGCGCACGGTGCGCAACATACAGGTGACCACCGGGTTGCGGGTCGCAGTCGATGTCCTTGATCAGTTCCTTGAAGTTCTCCATGCCGTCGACACATTCGCGGTGCAGACCGAGGGCTGCCTCAAGGCCGTAGCGGGTGATCCACTGCGAACGCTTCAGGCGGCCGGAGGCGCACTGGGCCTGACCGCCGTTGCGCACGCTGCAGCCCCACGCGGTGCGGTTGGCTTCGAGTACGGTCGCCTTGATGCCGTATTCCTGCGCCAGGAAGATGGCGGTGGTCAGGCCGGTGAAGCCGGAACCGATGATCGCGACGTCGACGTCGATGTCATGGGTGATCGGGCCGTCGTCTGCGGGCGGTTCGCCTGCAGTGCCGATCCAGTAGGTTGGTGCGTACTCGCGGCCCTGGCCTGGCGTTGCGGACACCAGGGGGTCGTAAGCAGGATCGTAAGGTTTTGAAGGTGCGGTGGCGCGGCCAGCGGTGGCGGCGCTCACGTTGACGGTAGCTGCGTCCATGCTCGGATTCCTCGATTCAGTGTGGCGGGAATCCGCGCTCAGGCTACCGATACCGGCGGACGATCCTTGCGGAATGCGTTCTTGACCGCGATCTTGCCGTTACGGAATGTGAAGATGTCGACCATGCGCGCTTCGATGCGGGTGCCGTCGGCCTTGGTGCCGACGAAGGTGGTTTCGCTCACGCCGCGATTGCCATCGACGAAGTGGTCGCCGTCGAGCCAGGCTGCATCGGGGAAAACCTGCCACGCCAGCATGAAGCCTTCGCGCACGGCCTCGCGACCGACGAAGCTGCGACCGAGCAGGTCGGGGCCGGCAACAGCGTGGAAGGAGCAGTCATCCGCCATGAAGCTCATCAGGGCGTCGATGTCGTGACGGTTCCAGGCGTCGCCGAAGGCTTCCAGAAGGGCTGTTGTGGGTTGGGTCATGTTTTCTCTCCGTGATGGTGCTGGGCTTGTCTGTTGCGTCGATGGCCGGCATCAGATCTCTGGCCATCGACAACGTGGATACAGGTTAAGCCGCTTGCGGAGGACAACGTAGGACCAGTTGAGGTGAATCGTTTGGTCCAGATAAGCGATTGAAGAATATGGAAATTATGCTGAAGATTGCAGGTTTGCGACAACATCGGCCAGGCATTTGATGCCAGCGTCTATCTGCTCGGCCTCAATCGAGGAAAAGCCGAGACGGAAAAAATTGGCCGGAGGCGACTTGGATATGAAGAACACGCTGCCGGTCTCGATCAGGATGCCGCTTTTCAGCGCCTCGTCCGCGAGCGCGTTGGCGTCGAGCCAGGCCGGGCCTTCGACCCAGCATGACGACCCACCGGAGACCGGCACATGACGGAAGTCGGGAAGGTAGCGCGAGAGCGCACCTGTCAGTGCCTTCGCACGTTCGTTGTGCGCGGCGGAGAGTCTGCGCAGCAGCGAGTCGTGGTGGCCGAGTGACAGAAAGATCGCGAACGCACGCTGCATGTATGCCGCAGGATGACGCAGGTTCAGGCGGCGCACGCCGCGCAATTCGCGAATGAGCTCGACGGGGCCGACCACATAGCCCAGGCGCATGCCCGGTGCCAGGCTCTTGGACAGGCTGCCGATGTAGATCACGCGGTCGTTGCGGTCCAGACTCTTGAGTGCGGGCAGCGGTTCGCCCTCGAACGGGTTCTCGCTGTCGTAGTCGTCCTCGATGATGATGAAGTCCGCCTCTTCGGCCATCTCCAGCAGCGCCTCGCGACGTTCGAGCGGCATGGTGACGGTGGTCGGGCACTGGTGGCTGGGCGTGACATAGACATAGTCGCAGCGCTTGAGGCGGTCGTCCACGATCAAGCCCTGCGCGTC
>Ga0172382_10008154_pt1 | contig 14684 bp, 13 predicted proteins | sample Leawel138RmetaG_FD_122245 | JGI IMG/M metagenome (GOLD analysis project Ga0172382, IMG submission 122245) | Leachate microbial communities from a municipal landfill in Southern Ontario, Canada - Leachate well 138R metaG | ecosystem: Engineered > Solid waste > Landfill > Unclassified | place...
CGCCTGGCGATCCCGATCATCCTCGGGTGGGTGCTGCTGGTCGCGGCGCTGAACCTGCTGGTGCCGCAGTTGGAGGTGGTGGCCGCCCAGAACGCGGTGTCGATGAGCCCGAGCGACGCGCCTGCGATGCAGGCGATGTCCGACATGGGCCGGCTGTTCGGTGAATCGGACTCCGACTCCATCGCGATGGTGGTGCTCGAAGGCGAGCAGCCGCTCGGCGACGACGCGCACGCGTATTACGACCAGCTCATCGAGAAGCTCGAGGCCGCACCGGATCACGTCCGCAACATCCAGGACATGTGGGGCGACCCGCTGACCGAGGCCGCCGCGCAGAGTACCGACGGTCACGCCGCCTACGTCGCACTGAACCTGGCCGGGAACATGGGCGAGACGAAGTCCAACGAGTCGGTCGCGGCCGTGCGCGACATCGTCGCCGACTCGCCCCCGCCGCCGGGGGTTCAGGTGCACGTGACCGGGCCGGCTGCGCTGACCGCCGACGTCAACATCGCCGGTGAGAGCAGCATGGCGTTGATCCTGCTGGTCACGTTCGTGGTGATCATCGTGCTTCTGCTGTTCTTCTACCGCTCGATCACCACCGTGGTGCTGCTGCTGATCATGGTCGGCGTCCAGATGTCGGTGGCGCGCGGTGTGGTGGCGGCGCTGGGGCACTTCCAGGTCATCGGGCTGTCCACGTTCGCGGTGAACCTGCTGATCTCACTTGCCGTCGCCGCCGGCACCGACTACGCGATCTTCCTGGTCGGCCGTTATCAGGAAGCCCGTGCGTCGGGCGCCGACCCCGAAGCCGCCTACTACGAGATGTTCCACGGCACCGCGCACGTGGTGCTCGGTTCCGGCCTGACCATCGCCGGGGCCATGTACTGCCTGTCGTTCGCCCGGATGCCGTACTTCCAGAGCATGGGGGTGCCGTGTGCGGTCGGCATCCTCGCCGGGGTGGCCGTCGCGCTCACGCTGGGGCCGGCGATCGTCACCGTGGGCAGCCGTTTCGGCCTGCTCGAACCCAAACGCGCGATGCGGATCCGGGCGTGGCGGCGGGTCGGTGCGACCGTGGTGCGCTGGCCCGGGCCCATCCTGGTGGCATCGTTGGCGCTGGCATTGATCGGGCTGGCCGCGCTGCCCGGCTATAAGACCAGCTACGACGACACCCGCTACATCCCGGAGTCCATCCCGGCCAACGCGGGCCTGCAGGCGGCCACCAAATACTTCTCGCTGTCGCGGATGAGCCCGGAGGTGCTCATCGTCGAGGCCGACCGCGACCTGCGCAACTCGTCGGACTTCCTGATCCTCGACCGGCTCGCCAAGCGCGTTTTCAACGTCGAAGGGGTGGCACGCGTGCAGGCGCCGAGCCGGCCCGACGGCGCGCCCATCGCGCACACGTCGATCCCGTTCCTGATCAGCATGCAGGGCGTCGGTCAGCAGCAGAACATGAAGCTGATGAAGGACCGCATCGCCGACATGCGGGTTCAGGCCGACGACATCGGCGAGACGATCGCGACGATGAAGACGATGTACGGGCTGATGACGAAGTTCTCGAACATCACCACCGTGATGATCGACGACATGACCGAGATGCGCGACACCGTGCACCAGATCCGGGACATGGTGGCGACCTTCGACGACAAGTTCCGGCCGATCCGAAACTACTTCTACTGGGAACCGCACTGCTACAACATTCCGCTGTGCTGGTCCTTTCGGTCGCTGTTCGACTCGATGGACGGAATCAGCGTCATGACCGACACCTTCGACAAGGCCGTCGCGAACATGGACGAGATGAAGGCGCTGCTGCCGCAGATGCTGGCGACGTTCCCGCCCATGATCGAGACCATGGAGAGCATGCGTCAGATGATGCTGACGACCTACGCCACCATGGGCGGCTTCTACGACCAGATGGACGAGTTGACCCGCGATTCCACCGAGATGGGCAAGGCGTTCGACGCCGCGAAGAACGACGACTCGTTCTATCTGCCGCCCGAGGTGTTCGAGAACGAGGACTTCAAGCGGGCGATGGAGAGCTTCTTCTCGCCCGACGGCAAGACCGTGCGGATGCTGATCGCCCACCGGGGCAATCCGACCACCGAAGAGGCGCTGCAGCGCGTCGAGCCGATCAAGATCGCGGCGATCGAGGCGCTCAAGGGCACCCCGCTGGAGAATGCCGAGATCCAGCTCGGCGGCACCGCCGCGACGTTCAAGGACATGTCCGACGGATCACGCTATGACCTGCTGATCGCGGTGATCTCGGCGCTGTGTCTGGTGCTGATGATCATGCTGGTGCTGACTCGCAGCCTGGTCGCCGCGCTGGTGATCGTCGGGACCGTGACGCTGTCGCTGGGCGCGTCGTTCGGGATATCCATCCTGATCTGGCAGCACATCGTCGGTATCGAACTGCATTGGATGGTGCTGGCGCTGTCGATCATCGCGCTGATCGCGGTCGGTTCGGACTACAACCTGCTGCTGGTGTCCCGGTTCAAGGAGGAGATCCCGGCCGGCATCAAGACCGGCATCATCCGGGCGATCGGCGGCACCGGCAGCGTGGTGACCGTCGCGGGCGTGGTCTTCGCGCTGACGATGGCCTCGATGGTGGTCAGCGACCTGCGGGTGATGGCGCAGGTCGGGACGACGATCGGGCTCGGGTTGCTGTTCGACACGTTCATCGTGCGCGCGTTCATGATGCCGGCCATCGCGACCCTGCTGGGCCGCTGGTTCTGGTGGCCGCTGGTGGTGCGGTCGCGGCCACTGCGGCTGCCGCCCCGCACATAAGCATTGGGTCGTCGCGGTGGGCCGGGCTAAACTGGGGTTTCCGGTACACGACCCAGGAAGCAGGCAGAAAACCACACGTGGCGCCCCGTGAGAACGCAGGCTCGGACGCATCGGCAGCATCCTCTGAACCGCTGGTCCGCAGCACGATCACAGTTCCGCCCGAATACGTCATGGGCCTCCTGGGATCCTCCGACGAGAATCTGCGCGAACTCGAAGAACTGCTCGCCGCCGACATCCACGCCCGCGGCAACGAGATCACTGTCTCCGGTGAACATGCCGACGTCGCGCTGGCCGATCGGGCCATCTCCGAGCTGATCGAGGTGGTGGGCAGCGGTCAACGGCTGACCCCGGACGCGGTGCGGCACAGCGTCGCGATGCTGACCGGTGCCGACGACGAGTCACCCGCCGAGGTCCTGACCCTGGACATCCTGTCGCGGCGCGGCAAGACGATCCGGCCCAAGACACTGAACCAGAAGCGTTACGTCGACGCGATCGACGCCAAGACCATCGTGTTCGGCATCGGCCCGGCCGGCACCGGCAAGACCTACCTGGCGATGGCCAAGGCCGTCAGCGCGCTGCAGACCAAGCATGTCAGCCGCATCATCCTGACCCGCCCCGCGGTGGAAGCCGGTGAGCGCCTTGGCTTCCTGCCCGGCACGCTGTACGAGAAGATCGACCCGTACCTGCGCCCACTCTACGACGCACTGCACGACATGATGGACCCCGAGCTGATCCCGAAGTTGATGACCGCCGGGGTGATCGAGGTTGCGCCGCTGGCATTTATGCGGGGCAGGACGTTGAACGATGCGTTCATCATCCTCGACGAGGCGCAGAACACCACCGCAGAGCAGATGAAGATGTTCCTGACCCGTCTCGGCTTCGGCTCGAAAATTGTTGTGACGGGCGATATCACCCAGGTCGACCTGCCCGGGGGAGCGGCGTCCGGGCTGCGGGCCGCGATGCGGATCCTCGACGGTATCGACGACATCCACTTCGCCGAACTCACCAGCGCCGACGTCGTGCGCCACCGACTGGTGTCCGAAATCGTGGACGCCTACGCGAAAGCCGAAGAACCCACCTTGATGAACCGGGCGCAGCGCCGCTCGTCCGGTTCGGGACGTCCACGGCGGTAACGATTTCCATGACTATCGAGGTGTCCAACGAGTCGGGTATCGACGTATCCGAAGAGGAACTGATCAGCGTCGCCCGGTTCGTCATCGGCAAGATGGACGTCAACCCCGCCGCCGAGCTGTCCATGCTGCTGCTCGACACAGCGGCGATGGCCGATCTGCACATGCGCTGGATGGACCTGCCGGGCCCGACCGACGTGATGAGCTTTCCGATGGACGAGCTGGAGCCCGGCGGGCGCCCCGACGCTCCCGAGCCGGGGCCGTCGATGCTGGGCGACATCGTGCTGTGCCCGGAGTTCGCGGCCAAGCAGGCTGCCGACGCTGGGCACACGCTGGGGCAGGAGCTGGCGTTGCTCACGGTGCACGGCGTGCTGCACCTGCTCGGTTACGATCATGCCGAACCCGACGAGGAAAAAGAGATGTTCGCGTTGCAGCGCGAGCTGCTCGAAGAGTGGGTCGCCGACCAGGTCCAGGCGTACCACCAGGACCGGCAGAGCCAGAAGGATCAACGGCTGCTGGACAAGTCGCGATATTTCGATGAACTGAACCACGGCGACACTCCGTGAGTCCGGTCGGTCAACTGATCAGCGCCATCGTGCTGATCTTTTTCGGCGGGGTGTTCGCCGCCATCGACGCGGCGCTGAGCACGGTGTCGATGGCCCGCGTCGAGGAACTGGTCCGCGAGGAACGGCCGGGAGCGGTGCGCCTGGCCCGGGTCATGGTGGAGCGGCCCCGCTACATCAACCTCATTGTGCTGCTTCGTATCACATGCGAGGTGAGCGCGACGGTGCTGCTGGCCGCGTTCCTCGACGGAACCCTGGGCGTGACCTGGGGGCTGGTCGCTGCCGCGGCGGTCATGGCGGTGGTCAGCTTCGTCGCCATCGGTGTCGGGCCGCGCACGCTGGGCAGGCAGAACGCCTACACCATCGCGCTGGTGACAGCGCTTCCACTGCAAGCCATTTCGGTGCTCCTGCTGCCGGTCAGCCGGCTGCTGGTGTTGATCGGTAATGCGCTGACACCCGGTCGCGGATTCCGCAACGGGCCGTTCGCGTCTGAGATCGAGCTGCGGGAGGTCGTTGATCTCGCCCAGCAGCGCGGCGTGGTGGCCGATGACGAACGACGGATGATCCAGTCGGTGTTCGAACTCGGGGACACACCCGCCCGCGAGGTCATGGTCCCGCGCACCGAGATGGTGTGGATCGAGTACGACAAGACCGCCGGGCAGGCCACCTCCCTGGCGGTGCGCAGCGGGCACTCCCGGATCCCGGTGGTCGGGGAGAACGTCGACGACATCGTCGGGGTGGTGTACCTCAAGGACCTCGTCCAGCGCACCTACTACTCGAGCAACCAGGGCCGTGACACCTCGGTGTCCGACGTGATGCGCAAGCCCACGTTCGTGCCCGACTCCAAGCCGCTGGACGCGCTGCTGCGTGACATGCAGCGCGACCGGGTTCACATGGTGCTGCTGGTCGACGAATACGGCGCGATCGCCGGGCTCGTCACGATCGAAGACGTGCTGGAGGAGATCGTCGGCGAGATCGCCGACGAGTACGACACCGACGAGGTGGCCCCCGTCGAGGACCTGGGCGATCAGCAGTACCGGGTGTCGGCACGGCTGTCGATCGAAGATCTCGGCGAGCTCTACGGCATTGATTTCGAGGAGGACCTCGACGTCGACACCGTCGGTGGGCTGGTCGCCCTGGAGCTGGGGCGCGTCCCGCTGCCCGGGGCCGAGGTGACCTGGGACGGACTGCGGTTGCGGGCCGAGGGGGGACCGGACCCGCGCGGCCGCGTGCGGATCGGCACCGTGCTGGTCAGCCCCGTCGAGCCGGCGCCCGACACTGCGGAAGGACACGAATGAGCACGCTCGATCCCGAGGACGCCAAGCTGGTGGTACTGGCACGAGGCGCGATGAGCCGGGCCGAGGCCGGGGACGGGGCCGCGGTCCGCGACGCTGACGGCCGCACCTACGCCGGCGCACCCGTCACGCTCGACGCGCTCACCCTGACCGCGTTGCAAGCGGCGATCGCGGCGGCGGTGTCCAGCGGTGCCACCTTGTTGGAGGCCGCGGTTCTCGTCGGCGGCTCCGCCGACGACCCCGGGATCGCGGCGGTGCGTGAACTCTCGCCCGACGCCGCAGTCATCGTGACCGACCGCTCGGGCCACCCGCTGTGACCGACGAGGCCGAATTCCGTTCCGGTTTCGTCTGTTTCGTCGGCAGGCCGAACACCGGCAAGTCCACCCTGACCAACGCACTGGTGGGCACCAAGGTCGCGATCACGTCGAACCGGCCGCAGACCACCCGGCACACGATCCGCGGCATCGTGCACCGCGACGAGTTCCAGATCGTGCTCGTGGACACCCCTGGGCTGCACCGGCCCCGCACCCTGCTCGGCCAGCGGCTCAACGAACTGGTGAAGGACACCTACTCCGAGGTCGACGTCATCGGTATGTGCATCCCCGCCGACGAGAAGATCGGCCCCGGCGACAGGTGGATCTACGAGCAGATCCGTGCGGTCGCCCCGCGGACCACGCTGATCGCGATCGTCACCAAGATCGACAAGGTGTCCAAAGACCGCGTCGGCGAGCAACTCCTCGCGGTCAGTGAGCTTTTCGGTCCCGACGCCGACATCGTGCCGGTGTCTGCGACGTCGGGCACCCAGCTCGACGTGCTCATCGACGTGCTGGTGTCGAAGCTGCCGCCCGGGCCGGCGTTCTATCCCGACGGCGAACTCACCGACGAGCCCGAAGAAGTGCTGATGGCCGAGCTGATCCGCGAGGCTGCGTTGGAGGGGGTGCGCGACGAACTGCCGCACTCGCTGGCCGTGGTGATCGACGAGGTCGAAGAGCGCCCGGGCCGTCCAGACGACGATCCGCTGATCGACGTGCACGCGATCCTCTACGTCGAACGCGACTCCCAGAAGGGCATCGTGATCGGCAAAGGCGGCGCGCGTCTGCGTGAGGTCGGCACCGCCGCGCGCACCCAGATCGAGAAGCTGCTCGGCACCAAGGTGTACCTGGATCTGCGCGTCAAGATCGCCAAGAACTGGCAGCGTGATCCCAAACAGCTTGGGCGACTGGGCTTCTGACTGACTCAGGATGCTGCCGAAGCGCCTAGGGTCTGCATTCCAGTCTGATGACCGAAAGCGGTGCCACAGGTACGCCGGGTGCTGGGAATTGCGCTCTGATTCTGGAGGCGCCACCTGGGTCGCCGATCACTTCGGGGGTGACTCCGCTACGGAGAATCGTGAAGAAGAAGTCACCCAGTTCCTTTGGATCCATCCCGATGGACTCGAGCGTGTTATCTCCGAGAAAGTTGAGGCAGTGGTCGACATCTTCGAGGCCTATGCACGCCATCAGGCTGACGACTGGTTCTGAGAGCTGACCGATCAGGTTGGGCATTGTGTTGGGCTGCGAGGCGCCGTCCGCTTGCAGATTCTTTTTCTTCAGCGTTACCGGAAGAGGTTCGGCCAGCGGCGGCGACAGCGCGCTGGGATCGAAGAACTGCGGCGGATTGATCAAGCCCTTTGACAGCCGGATGGCGTGCTGAGTTACCGCGTTCATCAGCTTGGTGTACACGGCGATCGCAGTGGTCAACACGTCGGATGTCGGTGGTTCATCGAAGAACTCGGGAAAGCGCAACGCGAACTCGAGGTCGTTGCGAACCTGGATGAAGCGCAGCTTCTTGTCGCGAGCATCGGAGAGTGTTTCCAGGAAGGCCTCCTGTTCCACGGGTGTCGGCACTGGCAGCGGAATGGTGTCGTAGGTAGCGACCTCGGTTTCGTACGCCGACGCGCTCGACGCTGCAATCTCAGGGAACCGCTTGAACCTGTCGATCACTTCCTCGATCGTCACCGTCGGCGAGATCTGCATTCCGGCGCCCGCGCGTTGATACATCACCGACGTGAATTCGGCTCTCGACGAAGCGCTGTGCTTCGTTCGCTCGAACTCGGCCTTGAAGCTGCCCGAGGCGACCAGGCCGTTGTACTCAGCCTGTAACGCCGCGGACAGCGCGGACTGGGTGCTAACGGAGACAGACGTGATCCGGACCACGGCGTAGAACTCCCCGCCGGTCTGCAGCCCACGAACGAAACTGTCCCCGAATGCGCGCTCGAACTTATCCAGCTGTCCCGAGTCAAGCAATGCCTTGGCGTCGGGCGTGATTCTGAAGTTCTTGCCCCGGCGCAGCGGATTCTCCACCACCACGCTGGCGACGACGAAGGTAGACATGGAGTTGAAGTTGGTCTTCTCCGAAAAAGCCGCCTTCGCCGAGCCGGACACCAAACCGTACCGGCCCTGCGCGTCGAAAGACATACCCAATGATTCCTGCAATTCCTCGTGGGTGGAGACGATCGAGATCGCCGACGAAACCTCCGCGCCAGGCGCGGAGGGGTCAGCGCCTACGGAAAACCCTTCCAGTGCGGAACCCACGGCAAGGCCTGTCCGGCTGTTGAAGCCCATTCCAATCTCTTCGTCGTTGAACGCCAAACGACGTATCTGTGCGACCTCGGGCATGGAATTCCTCGAATCATTCGGACGGGTTTGCGACCTCTGCGGGGTCGACGGTGACGTGGTCATCGTGGCTGCCGCGGGTTGATGTCGTCACGAGTAGTCACTACGTGTTTGAGCGAGCGCCACTACTCAGCACCGCACGCGTTCGTGCATTCACACGGGTGCAGGGCGAGGTGGCGTCCGATATTCGGGTAGTCGACTACGCATGTGCCTTGGCGAGGGGAAGCCGAGCATTTCATCCGGTTGTTCGTGCGGTGACAGCCGTGAAGGGCAAGGAGGACAGGGATGTTCAAGAAGTGCTTTACGCCCGGCGAAGCGGCTGCCCCTCGCTGGCTCTGCATCAGGGTCGGCCGGGCGGTCGAGTGGGTTGTGCGCCAAGAGTATTGCTTCGACAGAGGTGGGTGTGACGAGTATCAGCTCGGTGGCGCCGGGGTGGACTTCTTTGACGAGAACTTCGCCGGCTCTGGAACCACGCGATGCAGGTTTCTGTCCGGATACCTGGTCTCTCACCATCCGATGCTGGATGAAGGCTTCATCTCGAACAGCTGCGAAGTGCAGAAGAAGCCGGTAGACCCCGGTGACGACGAGAATGAACGCTTCGCCATCCCCGACATCATCACTGACCTGCCGGGTATACGGACCGAGTTCTACGAGGTCAAGCCAAATTCAGTCACAGGTAGGGATTCGGGTCGGCAGATGATCAGTACGTTCCTGTCCCTGGTGGATTTCCTCAAGCATGCTGATCCCACTATCGAAAACCTTGCTAAAGGAACACAATTCAGTCCTGATCGATCCATCACCATCTACTCAAAGGCATATTTGGGCATTGTTCCGGTCGAGGTGAAGATCCACTACTTCCGTCTGGAAGCCGGACTCATCGTTTACGAGATCTGTGTGACGGCACAGACTGAGCTACTTGAGGCGCTGGTGAAGGCGATCATCATTACGGCCCTCATCGCGCTCGCGGTGCTCATCTGGAGGAGTCTTCCGGAAGGTGGGATCGAAGCACCGAGCGGTGGTGCGCCGATACTCGCTGAGGCTGTCGGACCCGACGGTGTCAACAACAGCACAGACGTCCGCTACGTCCAGGCGCTGCTCAACGATTTTCATGGCGGCATTGGCGGACCGGTCATCGAGATCAGCGGCGAGTTCAATGACGAGACGATCGGTTCGCTTTCGAGTTTCCAGTCGAATGTCGGACTTGACGACACCGGCGGCAGCGTCTCGCCAGGTGACGAGACCATCGTCGTGCTTCAAGCCAGTCACCTCGCCAACTTCCTGGACGCCGTCGACGTCAGTGAACTGGAGTTGGTCGACACCGCATCATTCATCGCTCAGGAGGACTTCGAACTTGTCGACACCGAGGGCGGTGATGAACTCGTCACCCAGTTCGCGATCGACGAAGCCGCGACTCAATACCTGCAACTGTTGCACGACAACGTGTGACAGGTGCAGGTCGCGCATGATAATCGGTCAGCCTGCACTTACTGCGCCGATTCCCCTTGGCCCGTGCGTGATCGACCTGAGCACATTCGAACTCGACCCGGACGTCGGACACCGCCATTACTGCGACATCGAGGGATCGTTGGTCCAACGCTGTTGACGCACTACGCAGCCGAGCGTGCGCCCGCCCCGCCGGCCGGGGGGCAGCGGACCCGCCCGATGCGGTTACTCGGCCGGGGCGCAACTCGAATGTCGCCCTAGGCCGCCGAAATCGCTAGCCCGGCTGGCCGTAGACCGCCACCACCACTGAGCGGTCCAGGCTGTTCTCCGACCACACGCCGATCTGCGTGTTCGCGCAGTTGCTCATGATCGCCATGTAATCGGGGCGGTAGTACCACTGGTTCATGATCTCGACGCCGCTGATCGCCAGCGCCGGGTTGATCGCGACCGTCTCGGCGACGGTGCCGACGAATCCGGCCTTGTTGGCGCGGTCCTGCGCGGTGGAGCCGTCGGAGCCGATGTCGCCGCCCAGCGCCCGGTTGTGCAGCACGTCGTTGGTGTGCCACTGCGCGGCCAGTTGCAGCTGCGGGTTGATTTTGAGGTCGGTGGTGCAGCCGCTGTTCTGCTGGATCGTGTAGACGTTGACGGCGACGCTCTCGTTGAGGCGTCGGTTGTCTGCCTGCGCCGCGGGCGTGCCCGCGACCACCGCGCCCACAAGCATCGCGGCGGGCACGATGCGCACGACATTGCTCACGGTCACAGCCGGGAGATTACGCGACCTGGCCCTCCACCGAGGCAGGAGCGGCCACATTCGAGCCCAGATCCGGTTCCGGCGGTGGCTGCGGCGTCCACCAGTCCTCGGGCTGATGCACCGCCCAGCCGTTGATGGCCTCCAGTGCGGCGGCCAGCGACACCAGCAGCGGCTCGCTGTTGGCCGGGCCCATCAGCTGCACGCCGATCGGCAGGCCGTCCGAGGTGAACCCGGCGGGCACGTTGATCGACGGCCAGCCCAGCAGGTTCCACGGCCAGGTCACCGGGCAGGCCTTGATCATCATCCGGTCGGTGGCCAGCCCGCCGAGGTCGTCGAAGGCACGCACCTTCGGTGGCGGCAGGGCGGTGGTAGGGGCCAGCACGACGTCGGCCAGGTTGAAGATCCAGCCGATCCGCTGCTGGCTGGCTGCCTCGCCGGCGCGCGCCTTGCGCAGCACGTTCTGTGACAGCAGCCAACCCATCCGGGCGTTGGACCGGGTGCGGCTGTCCCAGTTCACGCCGCGGCCCAACCGGTCCATCCACTCCGGGATGCCCGAGGTGGAGCGGGACAGAAAATTCCACGACATGCGCAGGTGGTAGTCGGGGTCGGCGGCGACGATCGTGTGCCCGAGCTGGGTGAGCTGGTCGGCGACGTTCTGCAGCGCCGCCCGGATCTCGGGGTGCAGGCCGGCCCGGAACACGGTGAACGGGAACTTCGTCGACATCGCGATGCGCAGCGGGCCTGGGGCGCGCGAGACGTAGTCGGAGACGCGCACCGGCGGCGGTGTGTGCAACTCGCCGGGGGCGTTGCCGGATGCCGCGTCGAGAAGCAGCGCCGCGTCCGAGACGGTGCGGGCGAGCACGCCGTGGACGGTGATGCCGTTGAACGCCTCGGTGAGCGGCCAGGTCGAGATGCGTCCCCGCTGCGGCTTGATGCCGACCAGGTGCGTCCACGCCGCGGGGATACGGATGCTGCCCGCGCCGTCGGAGCCGATGGCGGCGGCGACCAGTCCGGCCGCAACCGCCGCGGCGCTGCCGCCCGACGACCCGCCCGGAGTGTGCTCCGGGGACCACGGATTGCGGGTGTGTCCGAACGCCGGCCCGCTGGTGAACGGCCACTGACCCAGCTCGCACGTATTGGTCTTGCCGACGATGACCGCGCCCGCCGCGCGCAGCCGCCGCACCACCTCGGCGTCGGCCTCGGCGGGCCGGACCTCGCCGTCGGCGCCGAACCGGGTCGGCACGCCGGCGACGTCGACGTCGTCCTTCACCGCGATCGGGACGCCGAGAAGGGGGTGACGGGACAGGTCCGCGCCGGCCGCCCGCTTGCGGTCGGCCTCGGCGGCGTCGGCCAGCGCCTGCTCGGTCAGCACCACCCGGAACGCGTTGAGGGTGGGCTGGCTCGCCTCGATGGCCTGCAGCGAGCGGCTCACCAGGTCGACCGAGGTGGCGGTGCCACTGGCGAGCTGGAACAACTGGTTGCCCAGGGTGGGGAAACGGCGTCGGGAGGTGATGCGGGAGTAAGCGGTGTCGGCCATCACGTACGAGAGTATCGGCGCTGCGAGCCGAAATCGTCCCCTTGCAGTGGGAGACTGGGCCGATGCGTCTGTACCGGGACCGGGCGGTGGTGCTGCGGCAGCACAAGCTCGGCGAAGCCGACCGGATCGTGAGTCTTCTCACCCGCGATCACGGCCTGGTGCGGGCGGTGGCCAAGGGGGTGCGGCGCACCCGCAGCAAGTTCGGCGCACGGCTGGAACCGTTCGCGCACATCGATGTTCAGCTGCATCCGGGCCGCAATCTGGACATCGTCACCCAGGTCCAGGCCATCGATGCGTTCGCCTCGGACATCGTCAGCGACTACGGCCGCTACACCTGTGCCTGCGCGATGCTGGAGACCGCGGAGCGGATCGCGGGGGAGGAGCGTGCCCCGGTGCCGGCGCTGCACAAGCTCACCGTGGCCGCGCTGCGCGCGGTGGCCGACGGCACCCGCCCCCGCGAGCTTGTCCTCGACGCCTATCTGCTGCGCGCGATGGGAGTCGCGGGGTGGGCGCCGTCGCTGATCGAATGCGCGCGGTGCGCCGCCCCGGGGCCGCACCGGGCGTTTCACGTCGCGGCGGGCGGCAGCGTGTGTGTGCACTGCCGGCCGTCCGGCTCGGTGACCCCGCCACAGGCGGTGCTGGATCTGATGGCCGCGCTCTACGAGGGCGACTGGGAGCATGCCCAGATCTCCACCACGGCCCACCGCAGTCAGGCCAGCGGGCTGGTGGCCGCCCATCTGCAATGGCACCTGGAACGCCAGCTGCGGACTTTGCCCCTGGTGGAGCGTGTCTACCGGGCAGAGCGGATGGCTGCCAGTGGCATCAGGCAGGATGTTGCGCATGGTAACCAAGCGGACGGGGAAGAAGGGCTACCCGCAGCTGCCCCCGGCGCCTGACGACTACCCGACCTTCCCGGACAAATCGACCTGGCCGGTCGTCTTCCCGGAGCTGCCCAAGCGCACCAACGGCAAGTTCGCCCGTCCGCCGCAGCACACCTCCAAGGAGTCCGCCCCGCAGATCCCGGCCGGCCAGGTGCCCAACCACGTCGCCGTGGTGATGGACGGCAACGGCCGCTGGGCCACCCAGCGCGGCCTCGGACGCACCGAGGGGCACAAGATGGGTGAGGCGGTGCTCATCGACATCACCTGCGGGGCCATCGAGATCGGGATCAAACACCTCACCGTGTATGCGTTCTCCACCGAGAACTGGAAGCGCAGCACCGAGGAGGTGCGGTTCCTGATGGGCTTCAACCGCGAGGTGGTGCGCCGGCGTCGGGAGAACCTCAACGACATGGGTGTGCGGATGCGCTGGGTGGGCTCGCGGCCGCGGATGTGGCGCAGCGTCATCAAGGAGTTCGACATCGCCGAGCAGATGACCGTCGACAACGACGTCATCACCATCAACTACTGCGTCAACTACGGCGGACGCACCGAGATCGTCGAGGCGGCACGCGAACTCGCGCAGCAGGCGGTCGACGGCAAGATCAACCCGGCTCGCATCACCGAGGCCACCTTCGCCAAGCACCTGCACCGCGCGGACATCCCGGACGTCGACCTGTTCATCCGAACCTCCGGGGAGCAGCGGGCGAGCAACTTCCTGCTGTGGCAGGCGGCGTACGCCGAGTACGTGTTCCAGGACAAGCTGTGGCCGGACTACGATCGCCGCGACCTGTGGGCCGCCTGCGAGGAGTATGTCAACCGCAACAGGCGCTTCGGCAGAGCCGAATGATGGACCTGAGCGGCAGAGCAGAATGATGGACCTGAGCGGCAGAGCAGAATGATGGACCTGAGCGGTAGGGCTTGATGGAACTGTCGGAGCGCCTCGCGGCCGTGCTGGCCGAAATCCTCCCCGTGACCCACGAGGAGGACGGTGCGTTGACGGTCCGGCACGACGAGACGTTCGCCTCGCTGCGGGTGGTCACGATCGCCGAAGATCTGGACCTGGTGTCGCTGACGCAGGTGCTGGCGTGGGATCTGCCGCTGGACAGCAAGATTCGTGCGAAGGTCGCCAAGCATGCGCACGACACGCTGCTGGGGACGGTGTCGCTGGTCGAGAAGATCGGCGCCGCCAAGGGGAACTCGAAGAAGACCGGTGACGTGCTGTTGCGGTACAACTTCCCCGCCGCCGGCCTCACCGACGATGCGCTGCGCACGTTGGTGATGATGGTGCTGGCCACCGGAGGCGACGTGCGCCGCGCCCTGATCGCCTGAGCGCGACTAGGGTCGCGGGTATGCGGATCGTGATCATCGCCGTCGGAGTGCTGGTCGCGCTCGCGGGTCTTCTGTTCGCCCTGCAAGGGTTCGGGGCCGTATCCGGCAGTCCGATGACCGGCACCACGACATGGTCTGTCCTCGGGCCGATCATCGCGATCGTCGGCGTCGTCACTGCCGTCGCGGGCTGGCGCAGCGGCAGACCCCGCTGATATAGATCGAGTTAGTCCTTCTCAAATGCCTCCGGAGGTGTCAGGAAGGGATCTGTAACTGATTCCTTTTCGGGGTCCGCGTGTTGACGCACGTGGACTTCCTGACACACCCCG